>ULVB01033843.1_pt1 | contig 11450 bp, 8 predicted proteins | sample 1959071 | NCBI WGS metagenome assembly ULVB01 (sample SAMEA4835776, study PRJEB28245) | human gut metagenome | biome: gut microbiome; material: fecal sample | place: Denmark | collected 2008 | reverse complement strand
AATAAAGAATCTCCATTAAAACTAATTTATAGAACACCCCTTTAAGTAATGGTAAAACAATAGCTAAACGGAGGGTGAAGGGACGGCTCTTGGTTCCGCATTTGCGGACGGGAGCGCCGTTGATTTAGGCCCATTGCCAAGATAAACTGGCAGGAGCTTCCCTTTTTTAAAAAAGAACAAATCGCATTCAATGAAACGCATTAAAGTATTTCTGCTCGCATTGGCTTCCTGTGCTTTCTGCACGACGGCTTCTGCGCAGAACGTCAACGAAATTACCGTCAATGACGACCGAAGCGGACGCAAGGAAGTCATTGAACTGCCAGAGGGTATGACGCTCAATGCCGATTCCCTGCTCAATGAGTGGCACGCCAAGAAATATCTTTATCCCGACACCACTTGCGTCAATCCGGATTACAATCCGCCTTTCCCAGAGGAGGTCTACCGCGAACGCCTCGGACGCATTCCTGCCGTGATGGAAATGCCTTACAACAGCATCGTCCAGCAGTTTATCGACCAATATAGCGGACGCTTGCGCCGCTCGGTGTCGTACATGCTCGGCGCCGGAAATTTCTATATCCCCATCTTCGAAGAAGCGCTCGACTATTATGGTCTGCCGCTCGAATTGAAGTATCTGCCGGTCATTGAGTCGGCGCTCGAGCCAACGGCTGTCAGCCGCGCCGGGGCCGTGGGCCTCTGGCAGTTTATGCTCGCCACGGGAAAACGCTACGATTTGAAAGTCAATAGCCTCGTCGATGAACGCCGCGACCCCATCAAGTCGTCGTGGGCTGCCGCCAGGTATCTGCGCGACCTCTATAAGATTTATGGCGACTGGAACTTGGTGATTGCCGCTTATAACTGCGGACCAACGAAAATCAACAAGGCCATCCACCGTGCCGACGGCGTACGCGACTATTGGACCATCTATCCTTATTTGCCGCAGGAAACGCGCGGCTATGTGCCTGCTTTCATCGCGGCCAACTACATCATGACGTACTATTGTGAGCACAATATCTGTCCGATGAAAACGAAAATCCCTGTGACGACCGATACGATTATGGTGTCGCGCAACGTACACATGGAGCAGATTTCAGCGCTCTGCGGCATCGACGTGGAGGCCATCCGTGCGCTCAATCCGCAATATCGCACCGGCGTGATTCCGGGACAGACGGAGCCTTGTGCCATCCGCCTGCCGCAGGAGAAAATCTTGGCCTTCATCGACCAGAAAGACTCCATTTATAATTATCGTGCCGATGAACTTCTGACGCGCCGCGCTGTGGTGGCGGTCAGCGAGCCCAAGGCGGAACCGACGCGCAGCACCGCTTCGCAGTCGCGCTCCACGGCGGCACGCCATAAGCGCAACCGCAGATCAACGGAGCGGTCGGCCACGGTGCGTAAGGGCGATTCGCTCAGCACGATTGCCGCCCGAAACCACACGACGGTTGCCAAAATCCGTAAACTGAATAAAATCAAGGGTAACATGATTAAGCCTGGTCAGAAAATCAGAGTGAAATAAATATGCTCATGCACCTGCCTTCCGAAGCGTCGACGCATACCTTAATATAGGTGGCCGAATGCTTCGGGAGGCAGGTGTGTTTTTCTCGCAATTGGACAATGGAGGGCGGGCAATCGCCGTTTGGCGGCGGGGCCCGTTGCGGTCACAGAAACGCTTCTGCCATTGTCTTGGCCAAGCCGTCGTCTTGTCAAACAACATAATAAAACCTTCGCGCCATGACAGACACTAATACTCCGACGCTTACTCCTCAGGAACAGAAAGATGAGGAACTGATTCAAGCTGCTTTCCAGCACTTGATTGATACATATTTGGCCACCAACCACCGCCGCAAGGTGGAAGTCATCACCAAGGCCTTCAATTTCGCGAAGCAGGCCCATAAGGGGGTGCGCCGTCTCTCGGGGGAGCCTTATATCCTTCACCCCATTGCCGTGGCGCAAATCGTGTGTGAGGAAATCGGACTGGGCTCCACTTCCATCTGTGCGGCCTTGCTCCACGACGTGGAGGAAGATACCGATTATACCAACGAGGACCTCACGAACCTTTTCGGCCCGAAGGTGGGAAATATCGTGGAGGGACTGACGAAGATTTCTGGCGGTATTTTCGGGGAGAAGGCTTCGTTGCAGGCTGAAACGTTTAAGAAACTCTTGCTCATGATGAGCGATGATGTGCGCGTCATCTTGATAAAGATTGCCGACCGCGTACACAACATGCGCACGCTTTCGAGCATGCAGGCCCGCAAGCAATATAAGATTGCCAGCGAAACGCTCTATATCTTCGCCCCGATTGCCGATCGCCTCGGTTTGAACAAAATCAAGACGGAACTCGAAAATCTGAGTTTCAAATACGAACATCCCGATGAATACCATCGCATCGAGCAGCAGTTGGCTGAGACGCAACCTGAGCGCGACACCATCTTCGACAAGTTTACGCCGCCCATCTGTCAGCAACTCGACAAAATGGGCATCAAATATACGCTGAAAGCCCGCATCAAAAGTCCGTATTCCATCTGGATGAAGATGCAGAACAAGCATATCCCCTTCAGCGAGGTGTATGACCTTTTGGCCATCCGCATTGTCTTCGTGCCCAACGACCGTAAGGACGAGGTGGATGAGTGCTATCGCATCTACGGTGCTCTCACCAAAATCTATAAGCCGCATCCTACGCGCTTCCGCGACTGGCTTTCCAATCCGAAGGCCAACGGCTATCAGGCGCTCCACAACACCTTCATGAGCAAGCAGGGTAAATGGATTGAGGTGCAGATTCGTTCCGACCGTATGGATAACATCGCGGAGCAGGGATTTGCTGCGCATTGGAAGTACAAGGATAAGGATGCGCCTTACGACGAGAGCGAACTCGACCGCTGGCTCAATTCCATCAAGGAAATCCTTGACGACCCGCAGCCAGATACGCTCGATTTGCTCGATACTATCAAGCTCAATCTCTATTCCAACGAAATCTTGGTGTTCACCCCCAAAGGCGACCTCAAGAATATGCCCGCTGGCGCCACGGCGCTCGATTTTGCCTTCTCCATCCATAGTTTTGTGGGATGCCACTGTTTCGGTGCGAAGGTCAACCATGTGCTCGTGCCGCTCAATTATAAGCTCAAGAGCGGCGACCAAGTGGAGGTCATCACCACCGAGGCTCAGCATGTGCAGCCAGAGTGGCTTGACTTCGTCACGACGGCAAAGGCCCGCAACAAGATTCAGGCCATATTGCGCCGCGAGCGCCGCGAGAAGAGTCAAAAGGGCGACCAGTTACTCCGTGCTTTCTTGGAGAGGAACGACGTTCAGTGTACGCCAGCTGTGCTGGACAAACTCATGCGCTTCCACGGATACACTGTGCGCGACGATTTCTTCCTTGCCATCGCCGACGAGCGCATCATTCCCAATGAATGTGACCTCGACTGCATCAAGGGAAAAGGCGGCAAGGACAGTTGGTGGCGCCATATTCCGTTTATCGGCAAGAAGTCGGCCGACAAGGGTTGTGTCATCAACCACATCGACAACACTGATTTCGTCAAGAACATCAATCGCAAGCAGACGCTGGTGGTCAACGAGGAGACGTTTAAGAAATGCGTCATTGCTCCTTGCTGCCGCCCGATTCCAGGCGACGACATCTTGGGGTATATCACGCCGAAAAACGAACTGGAAATTCACAAACGCAGTTGTGCCACGGCCATGAAACTCAAGACGCGCTATGGCAATAACATCATTGCTTGCGATTGGGATATGCACCGCCAGATACCGTTTGAGTGCCGCCTGCAAATCAGCGGTGTCGACAGTCAGGGCGTTCTTTACACGATTGCCAGCGTGCTGCATAAGCAGCGCAACAGTCCTGTGCGCCGCATCACGCTCGAAACGAAAGACGGCCTCTTCGACGGCACGCTCGACATCGTGGTCTACGACACGTCTGACGTTAAGAACATCTGCGACTCGCTGAGCAGTATCGAAAATGTCACGAAGGCCGTGCGCGTCGAGATGTAAGTGATTCTTTCAGCATCACTAAACGGGCAGTTGCAACCTTTTCCCCTTAGTAATTCTTTCACCATTACTCAAAGAAGAATAAATCGTGTTGCCGCTTCAAGCGCGGCAACCCTTAATACAACAAAGAAACCAATGAGTCTCAGTAAATTTGAAAGTGAAGTAAAACATTTGCCACAGGCGCAGGAAGCCATCTACGCACGTTTTGCCGACTTGCGCAATCTCGAAAGCTTGAAGCAGCGCATCAACGACCCCGCGTTGGAAGAAAAACTTTCCTCGCAGGTGCCTGCCGACAAGTTGGCAGATGTTCGCAAGTATATCAACGACATCACCTTTACGCAGGATTCCCTGCAACTCTCTACACCGATGGCGCAGATTGAATTGCGCATCGTTGAGCGCGACCCGAAGTGCATCAAGTTTGCCAGTGAAGGGTCGCCCATCCCACTTTATGTGTGGATTCAGTTGCTGCCGGAGGGTGAATGCGCCACGAAGATGCGCGTCACTGTCGGTGCCGAGGTGAATTTCTTTATGAAGGGCATGGTGTCTAAACCCCTGCAGCAGGCAGCCGACGGTTTGGCCAATGTGCTCGCTGCTGCGGCGCAGGCGCCTATGCAATAGACTTGGTGTTTAGAAAGAGCTTAATTTTCAGACGGAAAATGAATAACGAAAACACGCTCCACGGAGCGAAACTTTGGGAGAAGTCTGTTCATGTGACGGAAGAGATTGACCGCTTCACGGTCGGCCATGACCGCGAACTCGATCTTTATCTGGCGAAGTATGACGTGCTTGGCTCTATGGCACACGTCACGATGTTGCACAGCATCGGCCTGATTGCCGACGAGGAACTGCCCGTTCTTCTTCGCGAACTGCGTGCCATCTATCAGGTGGCGGAGTCGGGCAACTTTGTCATTGAGGATGGCATCGAAGACGTGCATTCGCAAGTGGAACTCATGCTCACCCGCAAACTGGGCGACATGGGGAAGAAAATACATAGCGGACGCTCGCGCAACGACCAGGTGCTCGTTGACCTCAAGCTTTTCACGCGCGACAAAATCCGCGAGGTGGCTGAGGCGGTGCGCGACCTCTTCGCGGAACTTCAGCAGCAGAGCGAACGCTATAAGAACGTGCTCATGCCAGGCTATACCCATTTGCAGGTGGCCATGCCCTCCAGCTTCGGTCTTTGGTTTGGTGCCTACGCTGAAAGCTTGGCCGACGATATGCTGCTTCTCGAAGCCGCCTATCGCATGACCAACCGCAATCCGCTCGGCTCTGCCGCCGGCTATGGTTCTTCTTTCCCGCTCAACCGCACGATGACAACCGAATTGCTCGGTTTCGACTCGATGGATTATAACGTGGTCTATGCCCAGATGGGGCGCGGAAAGAACGAACGCAACGTGGCCTTCGCTCTCGCTGGTATCGCCGGCACGGTGGCCAAACTGGCTTTCGACGCTTGTATGTTTAATAGTCAGAATTTCGGTTTTGTGCGCCTGCCAGATGAGTGTACCACGGGGTCGAGCATTATGCCCCACAAGAAAAACCCCGATGTCTTTGAACTTATCCGTGCCCGTTGCAACAAGCTCCAGGCTTTGCCAACGCAGGTGGTGATGATCATGAACAATTTGCCTTGCGGCTATTTTCGCGACTTGCAGGAAATCAAGGAAGTCTTCCTGCCAGCCTTCGATCAGTTGCTCTCCTGCCTCCGTATGGCCACCTACATCGTGGCGCGTATGCGTGTCAACGAGCATATCCTCGACGACGCGCGTTACGACCTCATGTTCTCCGTTGAAGAGGTCAACCGCCTTGCTTCTGAGGGCATGCCCTTCCGCGACGCCTACAAGAAAGTGGGACTTGACATCGAGGCCCACCAGTTCACGCCGAACAAGGAAATCCACCACACCCACGAAGGCTCCATCGGCAACCTGTGCAACGACCGCATTGCCGCTTTCATGCAGGCCACTTATGCCCGCTTCGGTTTTGAGCGCGTGAGCGAAGCCGAGAAGAAACTTCTGGGCGGAGAGTGATGGCATATCCAAGGGTGTCCTAAGTATTCTGGTTACTAATTCCAGATGATTCTGTCGGGCAATCCGCCTCCTGTCGCCCGCCGACAGACCGCGTCCGATGGCATACATCTCTTTGCGCCAGATTACTTAGAACACTTTTCCCATTATTAGGCTCGCCCTTCCCAGTCGGTACACAATAAACTATACTCCAATGAGATTGCCGTTCAAACACATAGCATACCTTCTTCTTGGCTTCTTCTTGGCTTCCTGTGCCGATGATATAGAAGACCTTTATGCCCCCTGGTCTGCGGGGTTTGTGTTCAACCAGGTCAATACCACCGCCCCCTTGCTCTCCGCTCTGAACAATCCCGGTCAGTTTTGTCAGATCACTTTTCCCAACGGAAAATATCTGTTTAAGGATTGCGATGGGAAGGAAGTGACATATACGCCGACCGCCACATCCAGTTATTACAAGCCCTATGGTTTCCTTTCTGGCATCATTGTCGGCAGTCCTGCTATTCCCGATTTTACGGGGCAAAGCAGAGTCGCCTACGAGTTGGCCTGCCCCAATTGCTACGATAATTCCGAAATTACCCGTCCCCTCCATTTCTCTTCAATCTCCACCCTGCAATGCGCCCGTTGCGGTTGCGTTTACGACCTCAACAACGCTGGAAACGAGCAGCACGGCAAGAGTCGCGCCCTTTATCGTTACCGCACGGTGCAATACAACGTGTCGACCAGCGCAATGAGCATATCCAACTGACGGCTTGCCCGTAAAATATAGGCATTTAAAATGCTTAAGCCCCGTAAGTTTTCCACTAAGAATTTGGTTGTTTCAGACGTTTTAACTAAATTTGCCCCTATGTCGGTCTGCCTTCAGGCAGTATTTTGACATACAAGGATATAGCAAAGATGACTCCGCCCCTTTATTGCTGGGGCGTAGGCATGTTTTGGCTTTCCAGAAACCTGCGCTTGCTCCTTTCTCAGAAAGAGGCTGAGGCCCGGTTGGAAAGCAGAAGGAAATGGCAGTTACATAAGCATTCCCGTTATCCGAGAAAACAAATCAACAGAATCCGTATGATGCAAAGCCGTTGTGCCGGTTCCGATGTCAAACATGGGGAGGAACAGCGGCCGGTGATTAGTGCGCCATACCGAAGCAAGCAACAATAACGTAATGAAAGTCTCCATCATAACAGCCACCTACAATAGTGCCGCCACATTGCGCGACACGTTGGACAGCGTGTTGGCCCAGACTTATCAAGACATAGAATACATCATCGTAGACGGTTTGTCGGCCGACGGCACGCAAGAAATTGTCAAGGCTTACGAACCGCGCTTTGGTGGACGCCTACGTCTGGTCAGCGAAAAAGACAAAGGGCTTTATGACGCGATGAACAAAGGCTTGCGCATGGCAACGGGCGACATTGTCGGCGTTCTCAATTCCGACGACCTCTTCTACGACAAACAAGTCGTGGCCGACGTCGTCAAAGCGTTTGAGTCCGACGATATTGACTGCGTTTACGGCGACCTTGAATTTGTCGCCGCCAACGACATCACCAAAGTTGTCAGGAAATGGAAGGGCTCGCAATACCAGCCCGGCTATTTCAAACGAGGCTGGCATCCGGCACATCCCACATTCTATTGTCGCCGCGCTTGCTATGAAAAATACGGATATTTTGACTTAGACTTGAAGGTGTCGGCCGATTTCGACCTCATGCTTCGTTTTCTTGGAAAACACCAAATACGCAACAAATATCTCTCGCGCAATTTCATCTGGATGCGCACAGGCGGAGAAAGCAACGGGTCGCTGCGGAGAATCATCCAAGGCAACACCAACATCCTGCGCTCTTTCCGGAAAAACGGATATGACATCAACGGCTTCTATCTCGTGCGCCGACTCACGCCGAAAGTGTGGGACCTTATGAAGACGAAAATATTGTCGGTCATGAAAGGCAATAAATAAGCCGCAGGTGCGTTAAGGATATATAATGTCCTCCGCAAAAGGCAGACATAATGCCCCGCTCGTGAAAAAGCAAAGGCAGAAAAGCAGCGTCCATCGCAGGACGCAGCGAAGAAAAATAGATTTCAAGCATGAAGCAAACTGAAGAAAAATATGAAGTGATCCCCGATGGGATGAACCGTTTCGACCGCTTTACCAAGCGGGCGTTCGACATTCTCGTGTCGGCGGTTTGTCTCGTGGCTTTTTCGCCCCTCATTCTGTTTTGCTATCTGGCTGTCAAACTCGAAGACGGCGGTCCGGCCGTCTATAAGCAAGAGCGCATAGGTCTTCACGGCAAAGCGTTCAACATCCTCAAATTCCGCTCCATGCGCATCGACGCTGAAGACGGCGGTCCGAAGCTCTCCAGCGGAGAAACCGACAACCGCCTGACCAAGGTCGGGAAAATGCTGCGCGAGCACCATCTTGACGAACTCCCACAGCTTTGGAATGTCTTTCGCGGCGACATGGCCTTCATCGGTCCGCGCCCAGAACGCCAATACTACATCAACAAGATCATGGAGAAAGACAACCGCTATCCGAATCTCTATCAGATTCGTCCCGGTGTCACCTCGTATGCAACGCTCTATAACGGCTACACCGACACCATCGAAAAGATGGTCAACCGCCTGCACTACGACCTCTATTATCTGCAACACCGCTCTTGGGGGCTTGATTGCAAGATTCTCTGGATGACGTTCTTCAATATCGTCAGAGGCAAGAAATTCTAAGAAACAAACAAAAACGTATATATGAAAAATTATCTGGTCACCGGCGCCGCTGGTTTCATTGGAGCCAACTATCTGAAATATATCCTGGCCAAGCACGATGACGTGCGCGTCGTGGTGCTCGATTTGCTCACGTATGCAGGCTATCTCGGCACCATTGCTGGCGATGTCGACAACGAGCGTTGCTTCTTTGTGAAGGGCGACATCTGCGACCGTCCGCTCCTCGATCGCCTCTTCGCCGAATATAAATCCGACGTGGTGGTCAATTTCGCTGCCGAAAGCCATGTCGACCGCAGTATCGACAATCCGCAGCTCTTCTTGCAGACCAATATCCTCGGAACGCAAAACCTGCTCGACGCCGCCCGCGCCGCTTGGGTGACGGGACGCGACGCACAGGGCTACCCGACTTGGCGTAACGGCGTGCGCTTCCATCAGGTGTCGACCGACGAAGTGTATGGCTCTTTGGGCGCAGAGGGTTTCTTCACCGAAACCACGCCGCTGCAGCCCCATAGCCCATACAGCGCATCCAAAACCTCTGCCGACCATTTCGTTTGTGCTTACCACGACACTTACCACATGCCGGTGAGCATCACGCGCTGCTCAAACAACTATGGGCCTTACCAGTTCCCGGAGAAGCTCATTCCGCTCATCATCAACAACATCCTCGCAGGAAAACCGTTGCCCGTTTACGGCAAGGGAGAGAATGTGCGCGACTGGCTCTATGTGGAAGACCACTGCAAGGCCATCGACATGGTCATCCGTAATGCCAAAGACGGCAGCATCTACAATGTGGGCGGACACAACGAACGCCAGAACATTCAAATCGTGAAGATCATCATCCGCACCATCCGCGAATTGATGGAAGAACACCCAGAATGGCGCACCCTTCTCAAGCGACAGGAGCGCGATGCCAACGGACAAATCAGCATCGACTGGATCAACGACGACCTCATCACCTTCGTGAAAGACCGCCTCGGACACGACCAGCGCTACGGCATCGATCCTTCGAAAATCAAGGCCGACTTGGGATGGTATCCTGAGACGAGTTTCGAAGTGGGCATCGTTAAGACCATCCGCTGGAACCTCGAACACCGCGATTGGGTGGAAACTGTCAGCGGCTCAGACTATCAGCAATACTACGACAAGATGTACGGCGGACGCTGATTGGATGGCAGACGGCAAAGCCAAACGGATGATATTTCGCTGAGGCTTTTCCGAGACCTGACTTTCTGAAACAGAGATTCAGAATTTCCATAAGGCAGACGCAAGTCTAATCATAAGCAGATTCTAAAGACACACGCATGTTCATTGTGTACGGCCCTCTTAGAATCTGCTATTTTTTTTACAGTAACCCATGAAAAGAAACCTTCTGATTTCGGCATGCGTAGGCTTTGCGTGCAGCGCCTTGCCTGCCTCGGCGCAGATCAGCCGCCTCACGCATGATGTCGATTATGCCGTTGAGATGAGCGGCACGGCCTCCAGCGGTGACTATGCACCGTTTTGGCTGACCTCAAACCGCTACGGACTCTCTTCCGTTGAAAACAATTCGGGCTATATCCGTGCTCGCGTTCAGCGCAGCACGCAGGCCGACAGCACCCGCCTTTGGCGTGTTGGCTACGGTATCGACTCCGCCATTCCCGCCAATTATACCAGCAAAGCCGTCGTGCAGCAGTTCTATTTCGATGTCGACCTGCGAGCCTTCCGCCTCAGTGTCGGCGCCAAGGAGCGCGGAGGGTCGCTCAAAAACGCGGCCCTCTCGTCGGGTGGCCTCACGCAGAGCGTCAATGCGCGGCCTGTGCCGCAGGTGAGGGTGGAACTGCCCGATTTCTGGGCGATTCCCGGCACCCACAATTGGCTGGCCGTCAAGGGTCATTTGGCCTACGGCCTTTTCACCGACAACCGCTGGCAGCGCGAAACGCATCCAGAGGGCGCCCTCTATTCGGCCAATGCGCTCTACCACAGCAAAGCCGGTTTCCTGCGCATCGGCAACGAGAAGAAATTCCCGCTCTCCTTCATCGGCGGCTTGGAAATGTCTGCCCAGTTTGGTGGCGAAGCCTGGAATGTCGGCCGTCGCACCGACGACCCCACCTTCGACAATTCCCACGTCAATATGGGCCACGGCTTCAAGAGTTTCTGGCACGCCTTCATCCCTGGCGGCAGTGATGCCTTCGATGGTGCCTACCTCAACAACGAAGGCAACCAGCTCGGCAGTTGGCATTTTCAGTTGAATTGGAAGGGAAAAGACTGGAACCTCAAGGGCTATGCCGAACATTTCTTTGAAGACCATTCGCAGATGTTCCTGGAATACGGTTGGAAAGACATGCTTTGGGGCGTTGAGGCCACGTTGCCGAAGAATCCCTTCGTCTCGACTGTGCTCTACGAACATTTGCGCACCACCGACCAGACGGGCGGCCTTTACCACGATGCCACACCAGAGCTCGGCATACAAATCAGCGGTCTTGACAACTATTACAACCACAGTTTCTATGGCGCCTGGCAACATTGGGGACAGGCAATGGGCAATCCCTTGTTGCTCTCGCCAGTTTATAACGAGAATGGAGAAATCAAGTTCAAGCACAACCGCATCACCGCCCACCATTTCGGCCTCTCCGGTCAGCCGCTTCCCGAACTTTCCTACCGCCTCCTCTTCTCCCATGTGCGGTCGCTGGGCAGCTATGAAGTGCCAAACATCAAGCCGCAGTTTGCCAACTATTTCATGGCGCAGGCCGACTA
>ULVB01019845.1_pt1 | contig 11655 bp, 9 predicted proteins | sample 1959071 | NCBI WGS metagenome assembly ULVB01 (sample SAMEA4835776, study PRJEB28245) | human gut metagenome | biome: gut microbiome; material: fecal sample | place: Denmark | collected 2008 | reverse complement strand
TTCCATCGGCATTAAAACCAACACGAAATGTCCTATAAGCCCCGAAACACTTGGGTGGGATAATCCTCCAATCGAATATTCCAATAGAAAAAGAGGCTGTAGAAATGATCGCACATTTCTACAGCCTCTTTTTCTATTGAGAGGGCAAATTTACAGCTCGTTGAAGAGCGGCGAATAATTCATGAAGAGCGTGCAGATGATGATGGTCGTCGCGCAGGTCAGGATGGAAAGGCGGATGCCGTACTTGATCTGCAGCGATGGATTCAAACCGTAGCCGACTGGAATCGCTCTTGTGGAAACGGGGAGAATGTATGCGCAGTTGGCGGCAACGATGGTCCCCAGGATATACGGGATGGGGTTGACGCCCATGACGCCTGTGATGCCGGTCACGACAGGGATGGAAATCGAAGCGGCGGCCGTGTTGCTCGAAAGTTCGGAGAGGAAGCAGGCGAAGGTACAGGAAATAGCCATGGTCATGAGTCCTGGCGGAAGCTGGAGGCCTACGATGATGACAGCGAGGCGGTCGATGGCGCCCGTTTCAATGACGAGACGGCCCAAAGCAAGACCACTTGCGAAGAGGAAAATCATGCCCCACATGGCGTGGCTTTCTGCGTACTGCCAGTCAAGCATCGTCTTGCCATTTTCATCATGCAGGAAGAACATCAGCATGCCGATGACGAGGAAGACGTAAGCAGGCTTCATGGCAGGAAGGAATGAAGCGAAGAGCGGACGGATGAAGGCGAGGGCGGTCGCTAATATAAAGAGGTAAAGGCCGATCTTCTCGCCCCTTCTCATGGTGCCGAACTTGCTGTACATTTCACGGAAGTAAGCGCGCGTCCCCGGAAGGTCCTTGGCCGGAGCCGGGATGAGCCAGAGGAAGATGAGGTTCAGGAGGAAGACGATCGCAAGGAGCGGAAGGAAACGGATGACCCAGTCATAGTACATGAATTCATGGCCGGTCAGCTTTTCGATGTAGGAAACGGCGACAAGGTTCGCAGAGGATCCGATCGGCGAGCCGAAACCGCCGATACCGCTTCCCCAGCCGATGGCAAGCAGGATCGGGAGCGCCATGCGGCTTTCCGTACCGTCATCCTCGCCGACCGAGCGCAGCATGGCGACGGCAATCGGACAGAAGATAGCGGCCACGACGACGTTTGGAAGGAAAATGGAAAGGACGGTCGATGCGAGGAACCAGACGAAAATCTGGTTTTTCATCGAAGTCCCGATGAAGCAGAGCGCTTTGACCGACACGCGCTTGTCGAGGCCCGTCGTCGTCCATGTCAGACAGATGAGATCGGATCCCAAGAGCAGGACGGCGATTTCCGAAAAGTACTGGCTGATGACGTGGGAATTCGGGATCAGGTTGAAGAAGGCATTGACGACAATCGGCACGAAGGCTGTGACGTAAATAGATACAGGCCTGATGATCCACCAGAGCGCCATCCAGACGGCCGTTGCGATGGCGAACGAGGCCGCGGGCGTGAACGTGCCCCAAAGAAGAAACGCCGACAAGAAGAATGATGCCGGACCGATGAGAATTTTCCATACCTTTGCCAAAATGCATACCGCCTCACATGCGCCCGGAGACCGGGCCTTCCGAGTTCCGTTATTTTTTCTTTATCTGTCTTTAAATATAATAAGGCGCATAACCATTTAAAAACTGTTAATTCTTGTTTATAATACAAGTATATAGTTGTAACAAGAGGGCCTATGAATTTTCTATCCATGAAATACTTCGTCGTGCTGGCCGAAGAAGGGAGCTTCACGAAAGCAGCGGAAAAGCTCCACGTGACGCAGCAGACACTTTCCGCGCATGTGGCAGGGCTTGAGAAGGAATCAGGCGCCAAACTCTTCATCCGCCATGTGCCGCTTGAGCTGACGGACGCAGGCCGCGTCTTCTACCGCTATGCCAGGATCATCCGCAGAAATGAAATGGCGCTTGAAAGGGAGCTGACCGATGCGGCCGGCATGGGGAGGGGGACGCTTCGGATCGGCGTTGCTCCTTCAAGAGGGCAGGTCGTCCTTACGCCCGTCATTGAATCCTTCCGGAAATCCTGTCCGGGCATCCGCATCCGCCTTGTCGAAATGGCAAATGACATGCTCTGGACAGCACTGGCAAGAGATGAGATCGACCTCGTCCTCGCCCGTGCGCCGGAAGCGCTTCCCTGCATCGCATGTATTCCCTTTGCCGAAGAGGATTCCGTCCTCTACCTCTCCGATGATCTGGCGGAGGCGCTCTGGGGAGAGAAGAAGGGAGAAATCCTCTCTTCCCTTTCTGAAAGAAACAGGGAGCTTCCTGAATCCTTTGCCGAATGTCCCTTCCTCTTGAACAGCGAGAGCGACATCACGGGGGCTCTTGCACGCCGCCTTTTCGGGGACGCCGCTATCGATCCCGTCATTGCTGTCGAGTCGGAAAGCATGGGCACGATGCTGAAGCTCTGCGTGGACGGGGCCGGCGCTTACTTCTGCCCCGAAAGTCTGGCGGAGAAGCTCCTTCCGAGAAGCGCGCAAAAAAAACTCCACCGCATCACCTTCGAGGACGGGAAGTACGAGATTTCCTTCGGGTACCAGAAAAGTGCTGAACGGTGGAGTATGATCGGTCGTTTCATAGAAGAGGCTTTCAAAAGCCGCGGGAAGAAGTTTCCCTTAGCGAAGCCATAAGTTGGCGGCGGCATGCGCTGCCTGCTCGTGCGTGATGTAGCCTTCCTGCGCCATGAGCGTCAGGACGACGGTCATGCGCTCGGTGCCGGCCTTGGGGTGATCGATGGGATCATAGGCAGAAGGCGCCTGCGGAAGTCCTGCAAGCATGGCGCACTGGGAAAGGTCGAGCTCCTTCGGCTCCTTGCCAAAGTACGTGTGGCTGGCTTCCCTGAGGCCGTATGCCCCGTGACCGAAGTAAATGGTATTGAGGTAGAGCTCAAGGATTTCCTGCTTCGTGTAGTAGCGGTCAAGCTGGACGGCAAGGGCGAGCTCTTCAATCTTGCGGCTCATTGTGCGCTCCGGCGAGAGGAAAATGTTCTTGACCGTCTGCTGGTCGATCGTGCTGCCGCCTTCGAGCGTTTCGCCTGCCATGTAGTTCGTCACCATCGCGCGGGCGACGCCGATCGGATCCATGGCGCCATGGTCATAGAAGCGGCGGTCTTCGGTCGCAACGACACCGTCGATGAGGTACTGCGGGATGTCCTTGAATGGAACGAAGTTCTCGCGGTGGACGCGGGATTCGAGTGCTTCCTTGAAATTCGTGAGGTCGTGGTATTCCTGGCGGAGCGTCTGGATGTCCTGCTCCTTGGCGACCGTTGCATTCGGTGCGTCCTTGGATTTATTGACTGTGACCTTGCCGGAATCCGTCGTTCCTGTCACGCCGGATGCGAAGGTGGAAACCATGTCCGTCACCTCGCCGTAGAGGGAGTCATCCTTCTTGGCGGATGAAGGCGCAGAAGAAGCCGCTTTGGGCGCGCTTCCTGTAAGACTGGCCGGAATGTACTTCTCGATGCCGCTTCCCTGAGAGAAACCCCAGTAGACGGCGCAGGCCAGAACGATAAGCATGAAAAGTCGTTTCATTGTATTCCTTCCCTGAAAACGGGATATTTCCCGTAGATATTCTGTTCTTTATTGTATCATAGGAAAAGAAAAGGGAAAAATGGGAAGAAATGGCCCCTGATGATTTTAAAAGGCTTTTTCCTGCCAATCGAAGGATAAAAAGGGAAATATCTTTCCTGATGCCTTTCCAAAGTCTCTGAGTGCGGTATTTCTTAAAATATGGTATAATAATTACACAAGCTGTATATCAGAAAAATATAGGATATCTGTTGGCAGTGGTGCATCATTATAGGCCGCTGCGTTTTTATGTGAAGGAGAGTTGTATGGCTGAAGACATTCATGAAATTCAGGACCGGCACGCCGAAGAGAACGGCAAGAGCGATTACGGCGCCAAGGATATACGAGTACTGGAAGGACTGGAAGCGGTTCGCATGCGTCCTGGCATGTACATCGGCTCCACATCGGCACGCGGCCTGCATCATCTGGTCTACGAAGTCGTCGACAACAGTATTGATGAAGCGCTGGCAGGCTACTGCACGCACATCGAAGTCGTCCTGAATGACGACGGCAGCTGCACCGTTACCGATAACGGCCGCGGCATCCCGACTGGCATGCACGAAACAGGAAAGCCCGCCATGGAAGTCGTACTGACAGTCCTCCACGCAGGCGGCAAATTCGGCGGCGACGGCTACCCGATTTCCGGCGGCCTGCACGGCGTCGGTATTTCTGTCGTCAACGCTTTGTCCGAATGGATGAAGGTCGTCGTCAAGAGAGAGGGCGAGTTCCATGAAATGAAACTGTCCCGCGGGATTGTGACCCAGCCGATGAAGACCTATGGCAAGACAGATGAAACAGGCACAAGCGTCACCTTCAAGCCGGACGCTGAAATCTTCAAGGAAGGCGTCGACTTCGACTATGACACACTGAAGGTCCGCATGAGAGAGCTGGCCTTCCTGAACAAGGGCCTCGTCATTACTCTGGAAGACCACAGAGACGGCGCTGTCAGAAGCGAACAGTTCCACTATGCCGGCGGCATCGCCGAATTCGTCCAGTTCCTGAACGAAGGCAAGGACCTCGTCGATCCATCCGTTATTGCATTTGAAGGCGAAAAGGACAAGGTCATTGTCGACATTGCCATGCAGTACCAGACCGGGTACACGGAAAACATGTACACCTTCGTTAACGACATCAATACCGTCGAAGGCGGCATGCACCTGGCAGGCTTTAGAGCTGCGCTCACCCGTGTCATCAATGATTATGCTAGAAAGAACAATTTCCTGAAGCCGAACGAAGACAACCTGTCCGGCGACGACGTCAGAGAAGGTTTGACCTGCGTCATTTCCGTCAAGGTTCCGAACCCGCAGTTCGAAGGCCAGACGAAGACGAAGCTGGGCAATCTTGAAGTCAAGGGCATCGTCGACAACATTGTTTCCGAAGGCTTGAAGACATACCTGGAAGAACATCCGCAGGAAGCACGCGCTGTCATTGAAAAGGGCATCACCGCATCCCGCGCCAGGGAAGCAGCCAAGAGAGCAAGAGAACTCACCCGCAGAAAGAATGCGCTTGAAGTATCCAGCCTCCCGGGCAAGCTGGCCGACTGCACGGAAAAAGATCCGCGCTTCCTTGAAATCTACATCGTCGAAGGTGACTCCGCAGGCGGATCTGCAAAGACCGGCCGTGACCGCCGTTTCCAGGCTATCCTTCCGCTCCGCGGCAAGATCCTGAACGTCGAAAAGGCACGCCTTGACAGAGTCCTGAATTCCGACGCCATCCGTACCATGGTCACTGCCTTTGGCACCGGCGTAGGCGAAGACTTCGATATCAAGAAACTCCGTTACTACAAGATTATCATCATGACCGATGCCGATGTCGACGGCGCTCATATCAGAACACTGCTTCTGACATTCTTCTATCGCTACATGAAACCGCTCATCACTGAAGGTCATGTCTACATCGCTCAGCCTCCGCTGTACCAGGTACGTAAAGGCCGTCAGAAATACTATACCTATGACGACGATGAACAGAACAAGCTTCTCGCAAAGATCGGCATCGACGGATGCGCCATCCAGCGTTACAAAGGTCTTGGCGAAATGAACCCGGAACAGCTCTGGGACACCACCATGAACCCGGAACAGCGCGTCATGCTGAAAGTCGAATTGACCGATGCTGTAGAAGCAGACCGCCTCTTCACCATCCTCATGGGCGACAAAGTAGAACCAAGACGTCTCTTCATTGAAGAACACGCCAAGGATGTAACGAACCTCGACCTGTAATCAGAAGGGGCTGTGACAAAATGCAAAAACATTTTGCCGCAGCCTTTTTCCATGTCTTGACAAAAACGGGTTAAAATCCTTAAATCTGTATTTATATTCTTCGATAACGAGAAAGAAAGATTAAAAAAATTTAGAGTTGTAACAAAATTTTATCGAAAAAACCGTAATTTGTATTGGAACTATCGAGCCAAATGGTATAAAATAATAACGATGTAAAGAGAACGTCAACGTATTCACTGGAAAGGGGATTTGTGATGGAATATTTCTATCCTGCAATAGTCAAGCATGATGCAAAAGGAGGAATTTTCTCTGTCATATTCCCGGATCTGAATGGATGTCAGGCGCAGGGGCGCACCGCTGAGGAAGCAGCCCTAAAGGCAAGGGAAGCTCTGGCAGCCTCTCTTCTGGAAATGGAAGAAAAGGGCCTTGAAATTCCGCCTGCATCGGATGAAAGACTTTTTCGTCTCCGTTATGGCGGCAGCCGCTGCTGCACCATTCTGGTCAATATGGAAACCTACCGTGAATACCGTGAATATAAAGTAAGAGCCGCCGATCATCAGACGGCGGTATGGGCAGAGACAGCCCGCAAGACAAGACGAGTCGGAATTCTGGCAAGAGTCTTCGGATTAAGGTAATCAAGAGCCGCGGCTTCGTGCCGCGGTTTTTTTAGTGACCTGGGGAGGAAACTATGTGGGAGATGATTCCGAAGGAACTGGATGAGACGGATATGAAAATCATCCACGCCCTTCGAAAGAACGGACGCATTTCTATGACAGAGCTGGGCAAGGAAGTCTTCATGACGAGCCAGGCCGTGAAGAACCGCATTGCAAGGCTGCAGGACTTGGGCGTCGTGGAGCGCTACACGGTGAACGTGAACTGTCCGCTCTTCGGCTACACGATTCACTGCGTCTTCGAGCTCGTGACAGATGAGAAGACGAGGGAAGGCTTCCTCGAATTCATGAAACATACAGAATACCATATTTTCCACTGCTACCGCGTGGACGGCGCATACCGTTTCTTTCTTGATGCGCACTTCCACAGCGAAAAATCCAGAGCGGACTTCATCCGTGAAGTTTCCGCATTCGGCCGCCTTACGACACATCAGGTCATGGAAGAAATCAAGGGCCTTCACCCCGTAGATGAATGATCATCCACGCTGTTTTACAATTTATAAGGAGACTCGGAAGGGCCTCCTTTTTTATTGCTTTTTATACCCGGGGCGCCTTCGCACAGCTCCCGCCATCCGGCACTGATGCTTGCAAATCATTCTTATTTAGGCTATACTTGCAAAATGTGCATAGCAAATACAACTTATCATAGAAAGAAGGAATACTATGACAATAGAACTTAATTTGTACCAGACGCTGGCAGCCGCTGTCGCCGTCTTCTTCCTGGGAAGCTTCCTGAAGGACAGGGTCAGCATTTTCAGGAAATACTGCATTCCTGCGCCTGTCATCGGCGGGACGATTTTCTCGATCGTGAACTGCATCCTTTACACGCAGGGCATCTGGAACTATTCGCAGGATACCGTCATGCAGAACTGGTGCATGATGCTCTTCTTCACCAGTATCGGCTACATGGCAAGCATCCGTCTCATCAAGAAGGGCGGACTCCTTGTCGTCAAGATGGCCTTTCTTGTCTTCCTCCTGATTGTCATTCAGGATCTGGTCGGTGTCACTTTTGCCAATGCCTTCTCGCTGAATCCGCTCATGGGTCTTGCAGATGGTTCGATACCGCTTGTCGGCGGTCACGGCACATCCGGCTCCTTCGGTCCTGTCCTTGAAGCACTGGGTCTTAAGGATGCGACAACGATTGCTTTTGCTGCCGCTACCTTCGGCCTTGTCTCGGGGGAGTTTCCTTGGCGGCCCGGTCGGAGAGCTTTTGATCCGTCGCTTCCATCTGAAATCCGATGAAGATGAAAACGGAGATGAAGTCCCGGAAAACCGCACGGAACATGAAATCGAAGGTGATGATGCAGCCGCTTACCTCAATATGGACCGCTTCATGTACGCTTTCGGACAGCTCCTCCTTGCCATGGGACTTGGCACATATGTCAGCCAGTTCTTCATCAATATCGGTCTCGTATTCCCGGGATACATCGGTGCCATGCTCGTTGCTGCCGTCATCAGGAATATTTCCGACATGACCGGGCTTTTCGGATGCTACCAGAGGGAAAGTGAAGTCCTTGGCGGCATCTGCCTGAACGTATTCCTTTCCTGTGCGCTCATGAGCCTGAAACTCTGGCAGCTGGCAGACCTTGCTATTCCGCTGATTGCAACGCTCATCGTGCAGGTTTCCATCATGGGCCTCTTCGCTTACTTCGTCATCTTCCGCGTCATGGGAAGAAATTACGAAGCAGCCGTCATGGCATCCGGCAGCTGCGGCTTCGGCCTTGGTGCCACACCGAACGCCATCGCGAATATGAACGCCATGTGCGAAAGATTCGGCCCGGCGCATACCGCTTACTTCGTCATTCCGCTCATCGGCGCTTTCGTCGTCGATTTCCTGAATGCATCCGTCCTCATGGTCTTCATGAATATCCTGAAGTGACAATCGGCGGGGCGGTTTCATTCATGATATAATAAGAATGATTTACCATTGAATGATGCATTCTCCAAAGGAGTACACTTATGTTCGATTTTCTTGACCTGTCTACGCTGATCTACCGCGTACCAGCGCTTCTTCTGGCGCTCTCCTTCCATGAATACGCGCACGCCGTCGTATCCGACTCGCTCGGAGATCCCACGCCTTCTGCCACGGGCCGTCTGACGATGAACCCGCTGGCGCACCTTGATGCTGTGGGCACGCTGCTGCTTGTCCTCTGCGGATTTGGCTGGGCGAAGCCCGTCATGATCGACCCGCGCTATTACAAAAACTACCGCTCCGGCGTCCTCAAAGTATCCCTGGCAGGCCCCGGCGGCAACCTTCTTCTCTGCTTCATTTCCATCTTTCTCATGGGGCTCTTGCAGAGATTTGGCATGCTCGGCATGGGCGGATACCAGTTCCTTTACTGGATCATGCTTTACAACGTATGGTTCGCCTTCTTCAACCTCATCCCGGTCCCGCCGCTCGACGGCTCCAAAGTCGTCAGCATGCTTCTTCCTGGCGAACTCTCCTGGAAATTTGAAAACTTCAACGCACAATACGGCTTCATCATCCTCATGGTCGTTGTATTCTCCGGCGTTGCCAACAAATTCCTGAGCCCGCTCTCCAACCTCTTCGTAACCCTCTGCTACAACATTACCTACATCCTGCTATAGTTGGCGGGAATAGAGTTAATTCCCCTAACGGACGATGAAACTCTTCGAACCGGACAAAAGGTGCAAAACAAAAAAAGAGCTGTGAAATGATCCGTCATTTTCACGGCTCTTTTTTATGCTTTTTCCGCCGCCTGATGTATAATGAAAAATAAATTCTCGTGGAAGGAGGACATCATGATTACTACCTGGCTGATTTTCGAAATGGCAGGGACGATTGCCTTTGCTTTTTCCGGCGCTGCTGTCGGGCTCTACAAAAGAATGGATATTTTCGGCATCACGGTGCTCTCCGTCATGACGGCGGTCGGCGGGGGAATGATCCGCGATGTCCTCTGTGGCATCACGCCGCCATCAGTCCTCCGTTCTCCGGAAGGGCTCATCGTGTCGATCGTGACGGCGCTTGTCGTCGGCTTCGGCTATCCTCTTTTCCGCATCCCGAAGAGAGGGAAATGGGTCATCACGATCCTGTACCACTTGTCCGATACGATCGGCCTTGCCGCTTTCACCGTGACAGGGGCGCTCACTGCGTTCTACCGCTATCCTGGCTACAACATCGTCCTTCCCGTTATGCTGGGGCTCATCACCGCTGTCGGAGGCGGCATCATCCGCGATATGATGGCGCGCCGCATGCCCGTCGTCCTTTACATGGACGTCTATGCCATCGCATCGATTGCAGGCGGCCTTCTCCTCTGCGCTTTGAGAGAGCCATTGGGCACGCCGCTCGCCTCCTGGATTTCCTTTGCCTTCGTCCTGCTTCTCCGTTTTTTTGCCATTCATTACCACTGGCAGCTCTATCATCCGCACCGCCGTTTCCGCAGGATCCAGAGGGACTGAATTATTTCTTTACAAAAATTTTTCTTGACAAGCATTTGCGTTGAGCGTAATATTATAACCAACTTAAGGAAATCACTTAAGAAACTGAATAAAGACCTTACAAACCGGTGAGGCGGAGATAAAAACAGGAAATGCACTTCCAGAGAGCGGGGATTGATGGGAACCCGCAGTACGCAGCCCGTTAAATGGACCGCCGAGGGCGCTGTCAAAAGGAGAAATCCCTAGTATTCAGCGACGCATCATCTGCGTTATTGATGAGGGGTATGTTAGTACCCTGCGAAAGAGGGAGAAATCCAATTAAGGTGGTACCGCGAGTGTATATGAATGAGTACCGGGCATCCGGACTTTGAAATAGAGACCCGTCCTTGACAAATTTACTTTTGTCGAGGGCGGGTCTTTTTTGTTATCCGGAAGCGGAAAGGAGAAACAGGATGGAACAGTTGGAAAGAATCAAAGCCTATGCGAAAGACTACAGAAGAGTTCCGATCGCTAAGGAAATCTTCGCAGATGTCCGCACTGTCATCGGGACATTGAGAGTCCTGAAGAAAGTCAGCAGGACAGCATTCCTCTTCGAAAGCGCGGACAATACCGAGCGATGGGGACGCTATTCCTTCCTGGGATATGATCCAAAGCTTGAGCTCTTCGTGAAGAACGGAAAGATGACCGTCAAGGGCGCCGTCACAGAAACATTTGAGACAGACGACCCGGCCTCCGTCATCAGGAAAGTCCTTCACGAATACCACTCTCCGGAAATCCCGGGCATGCCAACATTTACCGGCGGGCTTGTCGGATACTTCGCCTATGAGTACGCGAGGTACTCGGAGAAGAAACTCTATTTCAAGGAGGAAAAGGAACCGGATATTTCCTTCAACGATGCGGACCTCATGCTTTTTGACAAGGTCATCGCATTCGACCATTACAGGAAAACGATCATCCTCATCACTAACGTCGACACGAGCGAGATCGAGACGAATTACGAAAAAGCGGTGAGGGAGCTCGATGAAATGGCAGAGCTCATCGCTTATGGAAAGGAAGCGGACATTCCGGAAGGAAAGCTCCTCAGCGATTTCAAAGACGAGTTCACCGAAAAAGAGTACGAAGCGCTCGTCAGAGAAATCCAGCAGCGGATCCATGACGGAGACATTTTCCAGGCCGTCCTTTCCAACGGCAGGAGCGCCGCTTTTGAAGGAAGCCTCCTCAATGCTTACCGGGTGCTTCGGACAATCAATCCTTCGCCCTACATGTTCTACCTTTCAGGCCACGACATAGAGCTCGCCGGTGCATCGCCCGAGACGCTCATCAAGCTGACGGGCGGCGAGCTTGAAACCTTCCCGATCGCAGGCACGATGCCAAGGGGAAAGACAGACGAGGAAGACGAAGCACTCGAAGAAAGGCTGGTCAGTGACAAGAAGGAACTTGCCGAGCACAATATGCTGGTCGACCTAGGAAGGAACGATATCGGAAAGATCAGCCGCTTCGGATCCGTCAGGGTGAGGGAGCTTCGGAAAGTGAAGCGCTTCTCCCACGTGATGCACCTCTGCTCCTTGGTCACGGGGACGATCCAGGAAGGAAAGGATGCGCTCGATGCCCTGGCCGCCGCGCTTCCGGCAGGCACGATGTCAGGAGCGCCAAAGATCAAGGCGATGGAAATCCTTCACGGGATGGATAAATCGCCTAGAGGCGTCTACGCAGGCGCCGTCGGATACCTGAGCCTCACAGGAAATATGGACATGTGCATCGGCATCCGCATG
>ULVB01017372.1_pt1 | contig 11730 bp, 7 predicted proteins | sample 1959071 | NCBI WGS metagenome assembly ULVB01 (sample SAMEA4835776, study PRJEB28245) | human gut metagenome | biome: gut microbiome; material: fecal sample | place: Denmark | collected 2008 | reverse complement strand
ATATGTTATTATTTTTATCCCACAAGAAAGCGTGAAGAACCTAAAAAAAAGAGCGGATCCAACGGCAAGAGCTTCCCCCGCCCTCACCATCAAAAAAGACCACATCTCTGCGGTCTTTTTTGATTGATTTTATTTTTCTTCGTCTTCCGCTGCTTCTGTTTCAGCTTCTGCGAAGGATTCCTGTGCTGCGCCGTCGCCGAGGGGGGCTTTCATGCGGTCGAGTTCATCGATTGCTGCGAGGGCGAGTTCGAGGTCTTTTCTGATCTTGCCTACGTAGGATTTCATGTTGCCTTCGGTCTGCATCATGTTGTGAATGAGGGTGCGGCGGTAGTCCTGCGCGTCTTTGATCTGCTTTTCGCTGTCGGCCTTGGCGTTGGCGATGAGGATGTCTGCGTTTCTGCGCGCGTTCTTCTTCACGTTTTCAGCGGTGTCTTTGGCGAGCTGCAGGGTGGCAGTCATTGTTTCGGAGATCTTTTCATAATTGGCCAGTTTTGCTTTCATCTGGTCAAGTTTTTCTTCCATTTCGCGGTGTTCACGGTAAATGCGTTCGTAGTCAGCGACGATCTGGTTCAGGAAATCATTGACTTCCTCTTCGCTGTAACCACGGACGGTGGCTTTCGTGAACTGCTTATTATGGATGTCCATTGGTGTAATCATAATTTGCCTCCTTGGGGGGAATTCTTTCCCCATTTTACTGTCTATCCGGCGTTTCGGCAAATTCTTTTTTGTCAAAGCGTAAAGATGGCATGAAAATCACCCATCCCTTTTGCTTTTTCCCTTACAGAAATGGAAGTACTGTGCATTACTGTATTTATCGTCTTCCCAGGCGACAGCGCATGAAGATTTTCCCGAAGAGCCATGCGGTAGCGGCGGTATAGATCATGCCAGGAGCGGCTGCGATGAGCATGACTTCAAGCCCCTTCCCCAGGAGGAAGTACATGAGGACGCGGGCAGCGGCGCTTCCCACGGGGCCGGAAATCACGTAGAATACGCGGCTGTCTCCAAGCGCCAGCCATACAAGGCCGACGACGACGCGGAATGTCATGGCGACGGCGACGTTCAGGATGGTCGCGGTCCCCATCGTCATGCTTAAGAGGGATGCGAGGATCCCTGCAATCAGGTATTTCTTAAATCCAAAGACGCCACAGATGGCGACGGCAATCGGGGCTGAGAGCTGGAACTCCGTCCCCGGGACAAGGCCCGGGATGCGGAAGACTCCGCTGACGGCTATGAGAACGGCGAGCATCGCTGTCTCACAGATATCCACGATCCATTGTCTCTCTCCTGTCACGGTCATAAGGTGCTCCTTTCGATGGCTAGGGCAGGGGGAAATGCGCTTTCATGACCGCAACGGCGCGGTCCAGTTCTTCTTTCGTGTGAGCCGCGGTCACGGTCAGGCGGATGCGGCTCGTCCCGGCGGGCACCGTCGGCGGACGGATAGCAGAGAGAAGGATGCCTTCCTCAATGCATTGGGAGGCGTATGCGAGCGTCTTTTCCTCTTCGCTCAGTATGATGGGAATGATCGGAGTGTCGCTTGGTTCTACGGGAATCCCCGCTTCTGCCAGCTTCTCCTTCATGTACCGGGTATTCTCCATCAAGCGTCCCACGAAGCGCTCCGGCTTGCGCTCCAGAAGGCGTAAAGCTGCCAGCGCCGTCATCCCGGTCACGGCTGAGATGGACGTAGAGAAGATGAACGGCCTTGAAACGTTCCTCAGGTAATCGCAGATTTCCCTTGAAGCAGCTGCATAGCCGCCCTCAGCACCGAGCGCCTTGGACAGCGTCCCCACCTGGATATCTATGCCAGAGACGTGGAAATGCTCCGCAGAGCCTCTTCCCGTCTCGCCGATCACGCCGACGCCGTGCGCATCATCGACGATGAGGCAGGCATTGTATTTTTCCTTAAGGCGGATCAGGTCCGGGACCGGCGCGATGTCCCCGTCCATCGAGAACACCCCGTCTGTCACGATGAAACGCTGCCCGCTCACAGGCGTATTCTTCAGAAGTTCTTCCAGAGCAGCCATATCCGAATGCGGATAAATGACCGTGCGGGCGCGGGAAATCCTGCATCCGTCGACAATGGAAGCATGGTTCAGTGCATCCGAGAAAATGATATCGTCCTTGCCGCCGAGGGCATAGAGGACGCCCAGGTTTGTCATGTAGCCTGTATTGAAAATGACGGCATCTTCCGCATGCTTGAAGGAAGCGAGCTCCTTTTCCAGATCCGAGAGTTCAAAGACAGCACCCGATGTCAGACGCGCGCCGCCCGAGCCCGTGCCCCAGCGTACGGCTTCCCTGGCCGCTTCCTGGACCTCCTGTTCATGCGTCATGCCAAGGTAATCATTCGAATTAAAGACAATGCACTCCGAACCGTCGCGGCGGACGCCCTTCGACGCCGTCACCATGCGGAGATCCTGCACTTTGCGGAAGCGCCCGCCTTCGCGGATTTCATCCAGCGCCTTTCCCATATTTTCAAGTTTCATTTGATAACCTCACCAATACCGTCTGATTCTGCATATAGTCTTCATAAAGAGCAACATCTGTCCCGTGCTTCACGAAGAAAACGCGCCCGCCGACCGGGTCGCCCTTGTCCTTCATCACCGTAATGCGGCCATAGCCGTGAAGCGGCGAGCCGACGTAGCCCGTCACATAGTCCGGATCATCCGACCAGCAAAGCTCGGCTACCGTGCCGGGTCCGTGAGCCACCTTCGATGCCAGGACAAGCGCTTCACGCGGATGATCGCCGCCAAGACCCTTGCCGCGCATCTTTGCTTCATACTCAGCCGTGTCAGCGCTGTCCATATTGCTGCAGCGGACCCCGCGCTCTCCGCGGCCATCGAGCCTTTCGCCCGTCTCCGCATCCATCACGATTGCGCCCCTCATGCTGTCTTCCAGTGCTTCCAGAGAAGCGATGCCCCGCCTGGCCGCCAAAGGAGAAACACCCGCGCGGATGAGCTCAGCCTCCGCTGCCCTGTGTCCCTCGGACTTCTCGCTCGTGTCGATCTGGTAAAGCGGAAGCATCAGGCAGTACGAAACCGCCGCATCCGGCACCTCTTCCACCTTCACCTGAATGAAATCCGCGCATCCTCTCTCATGCTCCCTTGCACGGCGCATCATGGAAATCACCGTCTCATCCACCAGATCCTCAGAAACAATCCGCTCCGCTCCAGAAATGTGGCGCCCGCCCTTGCCATGGGTCCCGCCCAGGCTCGAACGCATCTTCACACTGTACAACATTTACGGTCTCCTTTGTCAACTTGCATTGTTATTATTGTCAACCTTATGGGTAAAAAATATGCCGAAGCATCGCTCCGGTTCCATATATCTACTTTATTTCTTTCTATTATTTAATAGTAACAGGACTCTTTTGTCAAGGCATTTGAATGTGCGATGTTAACAAAATAACTAAAACGCATGTGCAGGGATTCAAAAGAGCCTCCATGTAAAAAGGACTTCCGCAGGCGTAGGAAGTCCTTTTTAAGGTGTGTTGCAGGCACCTTTGCTGCCCAGCCCTGGGGGAGGTTCTCCCGGCCGCGTCTCCGCCCTCGAGAAGGGAAGTGAAGCGAAGACCCCGCCCGGTAGATAGGGATGGACTTTATAGAATGCCCTTCAAATCCAGCGGGGATCGCCGCTGGATTCATTGGACTCATCCCTGTACCAGTTTTTCTATTTCAAGAAATGAGCTTTCGCCATTTCATCATGTCATCTTCCATCCGCTGCATAGAACAAGAGCTTCCATGACAGCCGCTCTCATTCTGCAGGAACCGTCCCCCGCGCGGCGCATCCCCCGATGCACGCCGCGGACGATTTGTGGATGTTCTCCTGCTGACTAACGAAACCCGCTGGCAGGAAACAGTCGGCGCGTCCTTGCATGACACGGCCCGCCCCTGCCGCCTTCCCCCGGGATAAGCAGCAAGGCCATGTCTTGACGCTTCGTTGATACTAAGTATACATTTTCTTTACAAAAGCAGTCAATATGATATACCATACATTAATATTTGATTTAAATCTCCCCTTTTTTCATCATTTCCATGCAAGAATACGCATGTTAGAAATAAAATTCCCATTCTCAATAAAGTCAAAAATCGAATTATTTTGTTTGAATTTATTCTGGATAAACAGTCAGAAAGTATACGGCTTTATCAAAATGACGTTGCTTTTTAAATCTATTTTAAAATTATGTTTTAGAATAAAAGCCAGTATTCCCGTTATAGTTTGAAATATTTCCTTGATATTCCTAAATGCAGCATATTCTATATAGGCTCTTTTAAAAATAAGAGTACCGAATCATTTTTATCAAAATATCAATTAGAATCAGACATTTCGCGTAAAGTCTATGCATCTTAGCCCCGTCTTTACCGGACTTTATCAAAAAATCAGATCAAAGTCTCCATTTTCATTTAGGTGAATACCATCGACTAAAACTCATGTATATCCTGCAACCTATGAAATGAGAGGGATTGATAGAAGAAATCACAGAGCTATGAAAAAAGCAAACGATATTGGGAATGGGAGAGGAAGATGGAGGAAAATGCATTTCCACGATCGAAGCGAGGTTTAAGGGTGTTAACCTTGCTTCGAAAGGAGAAGGTGGCAGCGTAGCTGACGAATGAGATGTAGTTCCATCAGCCGCCAGGCTGGTTTTGCGATTTTTATGAGGTGGTTCATCTTCCAGGCTGCAAGCCGGCTGTATGGTTTTTCATTTTTTTCATATAAAATGCTAAAACCGCACAACCTCGCTCTGCTCGATGAACCTTTTATAAAAACCAATGAATACTGCACCCCTTTCGTCAGCAACAGTTAAATGATAGGCTGACCGCCCTTCCCCGCTGAGGCAGGGCAAAACCTTCCGCACCGGCACGTACCGCCATGTCACTGCGATGTACTGAGTTTTGATTTCCACGAGCCTTCCGAAATGAAATTCCACACAAAAAAGCCTCCCACGCACTTGGGAGGCTTTTCTGCTTTTCCTTTGTTCAGAGTCAGGCTTTTTATTATTTTATACGCCGACTTTCGCGGCAAGTTTTGCGATGATCTGCTGCTGTTTTTCGTTGATTTCCTTCTGTTCTTTGAGCATGGTTTCGAGCTGGCCGATTCTCTGATCCTGGGAGGCCAGTTTCTTGTCCTGTTCAGCGACGTGTTTCTTGAGGCTTGTCAGTTCTTTGGCTGCTTCACCTGGGTAGACCTTCTTTACATTTCCTCTTTCACCGACTTTGAAGGAGGCGCCGACGGTAACCATGTTATCGTTGTAACCTACGGTCGTTCCCAAAGAGAGAAGCGTGTCGTCATTCGGATGGTAGAAAGCGCCGAGGGCGAGGGCCTGCTGGTCTTTGTAGGAACCACCGGAGACGGCGACGTTCCACTTGCTGTCCGGATCATAGTCGACCGGATGAAGGCCCGCCAGAGCGGCTGCACCTGCGCCGACTTCATTGACACGGTGATCGAGGTCGCCTACGCGGTTGTCGAGCTGTGTCAGGTGGGTCGTGTTATTGGTAATGCTGCCCTTGAGTTCATGAATCTGCGAGCCGTTGACGGCGTCCGTGGACGATGCGGAAATTTCTCCAGGCGCGACGTTTGTCACTTTCCTGCCGCCTGCATTGATGCCGCCCGACGTCATGGACGGACCGCCTTTTATGGTGACGCCATCGTTATTGATGGTAGTATTTCCTGCTTTGACGCTGTCGACGGTGATGTCTTTCTTGAGCGATACTTTCAGCGAATCTCCGGAAATACTGGTTTCCGTATTCGTGCTGTCCCCAAGGATCGAGAGGGTGCCCTTCGGGGAAATCGATGCGCTGTTCCCGTCGTCTGCCTTGAAGCTGGTCGGGTCCGTGACGTTCCTGATCACGACGACTTCACCATTATCGACACTTGTATTACTGTCCGGGGTAATTGGAAGAATCGTCGTCCCGCCGGAATTAGCGCCCGATGTTCCTGTATTTCCTGCGGCCGTATTTCCTACGCTGGCGGATGTATGGCCCGTCTCGGATGTGGTGCCTGTGATATTCGCGCTGATGGTGTACATACCGTCAGACGTCTTGATGACCTGGATGCCGTTGCCTGCCTTGATATTTGGCTGCGTCGCATTCTGCCGGGCGAAGGCAACCTTCTTCAGCTGCGCCACGTTGACGGCATCGGTGTCCTGCGTGCCAGCTGCGACGCCCGTGATCTGACGGGTGATGCCTTTGGAAATATCGCCGACAGAAACGGCGCCTCTTGTCGATTTCCAGGCCGGGGACGTATTCAGGGAAAGAAGATTTGTCAGCGGATCATAGCCTGCATAACCAGCTGCCGTACCTGCCACAGAGCCCGAACCGAAGGCCGCGCCGCCAGAGGCTGTCGCATAGGAATTGTAACCGACAGCGACGATATCATCGCTTGTCATCTGCGTCGCATTGCTGTCTGCCGACCCGATGACGACGGAACGGTCAGTGCCGGAAAGGTAACGGTTGTCGCCGATGACCTGCGACATCTTCGAAACAAGAACAGTATTGGCTGAACCTATAGAAGTGACATTCTGCACATTGATGGCTGAATTACCATAACCGATTTGGATATCTTTTGCATTTTCTGCTGCACCATCCGTAGTGGACAAAACATTATTCACGCCGAACATCTGCGACAGGTTTGTATTCGTTGCACGGTTCCTATCGCCCAAAACCTGCGTCCTATCTGCATTCGTCACGCCATTGACAGCGCCGAGGGCAGAAACATGATTTACATTGGACGCCGTATTTCCTGAACCATCCAAAATATTAGCTGAGCTTACATTGTCTGCCGTACCAGTCAGTGTATTATTCGATCCGGTTACCGAAGAAAGAGCTGCATAGCTGACGGTGTTCGTATCGCCAAGAATCTGGGTTGTCGCGGTATTGTTGACGGTATTTCCAGATCCAATGGCAGAAACATGCTGCACGGCGGATGCCGTATTTCCCACACCGGACAAGATATTGGATGCGCTTGGAGTCTTCTCTGTCCCGGTGATGGAATTCTTAGCGCCTGCTATCAGAGAGGAATTGACATAAGAAGCGCTGTTTGTATCACCAATCATGACGCTGCCTTTGGTGTTCTCCACATTGGCGTTGTCACCCATGACAATGGAGCTTGTTACATAGCTTTTCTTGCTGCCCGTTCCGATGACCGTCGTATTGTTTGCTCTCGTTAAACTATTGTTGTATCCGTCGATCATGACATACTTGTCGCTATCAAAGAGGCCGTTTTGGCCCTTAAGTTCATTCCCTGTACCAAGGACCTGGGCAAAGGATACGCTGTCGACCTTGTTCCCATTGCCGATGGCCATGACAGCGCCGCCTGGATTTTTTTGGCTCCGTCAATGATTGCATCCTGCATGGCTTTTGGAGAATCAAGCGGCTGGCTCAGAATCATCGTTGCCGAAGTGACTCCCCATGTATTTTTCACCTCATTGCCCGTGCCGATGGCGATGGTTCCGCTGCTGTTATTGACACGGTTTTCCGTCCCGATGATGGAGTTTTCCGCGCCGGAATGAGGAAAGGCGGCAATCGATTCATTGGAGTTCAAGGAACCGACGACAGTGCCAAATGCATTCTTATATCCATCAAGAATGGTATCGACCACATGGAGTTCCTGATACTGGCTCGTCTGCACATTGTAGCTGCCATAGGTCGTCGTGAACATGCCGTTTGCATACGAATTCGTGCCGACCGTCGTCGAGGCCGCGCCTAGCTGCCTGCCGGCTGCAGGACTGAAGCCGTACGTGCTGAATTCCGATCCCTTCGTATCCCCGCTCTCCACATCCGCTCCCAGATTATGCGCGCCGATTTCAATCGATCCTGCCCTTGCGAAAGAATTCGTGCCGATGGCAATTCCTTCCGGCAGATTTTCCTTCGCTTCCGTGTTGCCAGCTATGGTGTAACCAAATCTGTCATCATCTTTGCCTCTCTCCTTGCCATATCCGAAGGAAAGGAGTGCCTCCTCCGTTCGTGTGCCCAGATCGATCTTCGCATTATTTCCAATGGCGATACTCATGCCCTTCGGGCGGGTATTGACCGGATCCATGCCATATTAGATAAATGCCCCCTGGTCCTTTACGATATCATTGGAGGGTGCAGCCTGCGCAGGCAGCGCCGCACTCGTACAAAGCAAAAGGGCGCAGACAGAAGCAAGGAAAAGGCGTACCTTTTCCCCCTGACATCTGCTGCGTCTGGAAATATGTGCATTAAAACTACTCTTCGAAATCATAGTACATCCCCCCGGCGGTCCACAAACGATACCTTTCCAAATTAAGCAGCCGCCATGGCCCCTTTCCCCCGAAAGAGTCCTTTCAAGGCGTACTGCCGGATCGGGGCGCCGCGTTTGCCAGTGACAAGCTCCATGAACCGCCTGAAATTCCCTGGTTCCAGGCCGGCCCATTCGTTGATAGAGAATCCCCCTCAAACGCGCGCTTTTAATCTCCCGTTCTCGTCTTAAATATATAGTAATTACGATATTAAGAGGAATACGAGTCAGAGATAAGAGGTTGACACTTTTGTTATAGGTATCAAGGAAATCAGGGTAAATTAAGTGTCCTATCCTATTCCGTTATATGCTTCCCATCGTTCCGCGATTGGATTCGGCACTTTTTGTAAAAAATAACTCGTCTTATGAGAAACCCTCAAGAACGGACGCACTCTTCTTTTAAGAACATATAGAAAACTTCATGGACACATCCGCCCTGCTGTACGTGTATCTTATGTGATTCCTTGATAGAGTGATAAAGGAAATGAATAGGATACTAGAGGATATAAAGGAAATGGATGGGAAGATGATCTGACGAATGGTACACCGCGCATTTCCCAAGCGCCGCTAACCTCGCCTTCCCAGACGGGGAAAAAGGGCCGTAGGCCGGTCTTGACCTTGCCCTGGAAGGGAAGGTGTCGGCGGAGCCGACGGATGAGTTGCATTTCCTCGGACAGAGTCCGGTTGTATGGTTTTTAAAGGTGCAATTTCTAAAATCGGGGTGCAGTATTCATTGGTTTTTAAAATATGAAAAGGTTCCACGCGCAAAGCTGCGGTTGTATGGTTTTTCATGGTTTTTCATGTTTTTCCATGCTCCCCATCCCACGCAAAAAGGACTTCCTTGACGAGAGAAGTCCTTTTCACTCGAATAGGCCTGAATAGCAGGTTCTGCCTTTCGACTGTCCGTCATGCGGCCATCCGACTAGTATGGGAAGGGGGTCGGACCGGTCTTTAATTGGGAAGGTCATGACGAACTATATGGAATGCCCGATGAGAGGGGAAGGTTGGAGTTTGGAGATAGATGTGCCCCCTCATGCGATGCTGATTCCCGTATGGGATGAATGAAAAATTTCCTTAGAAAGTTCCCGGTACATGCCGGCAGCCGATCAGCCTGGGCTGGCGCTCTGCCGTAAAAAACAAAAATCGCAGTCAAACGCGGGGAAGAAGACGGACTTCCTTGCCTGGCGTTCGCTGCGAAAAAAGGTGCTTTGAAAACGTTTCAAAATCGTAAGAGCCCCCCTGGCGGCTTGCGAGTATATCGCCGCAGTGGTTACGGTGATTCCCTTTCCCCCGAAAGAAAATTCACGTCCGTCCCCCGGACCACTGCTTGATTGGGATGCTGATGCAGGATCTTCCGGCCGTTCCCTGGAAACTCCCCAGTCTCCTCGGATCTGCCTTGATGAAAGATCTCCGTTAATTATCAGCGTATTTAAATCTCCCGTTCTTTGACTTCAATATATAATAAAAGGGAAATTATAAGAAATACTAATAAGAGATAAGAAGTTTATACTTTTATTATAAGTCGATCGGTTTGTTCTAACTTCCTTTACTCCTATGCATTTCTGCGATAGGTTTCCTCTTTTCAGCTGCAAAAATACACTTGTTTTTCCTAAAATTAGATACTAATTCCCTATTTTCCCTAAAGGCAGATACTTGTTTTGCGATCTTCTTTCAGCAGATCATAGAAATATTTGTGAATGAGCCCGTCATTTCATACGCGCATTTTATAATCTTCCCTTACTCGCTTATAACAGATTCTAATTAGTAACGGCAATTTCATGGATATCAGAAGTATCAGAACTTCAACGAAAAAGGCCCTCAGGTAAGCTGAGGGACAGCGATATGACAAAATGTACAATCATTTCGCCACAGTCCTTTTTCTATTGGAATATTCTATTATCGGATTATCCAGCACTTATATGCGCCGGCTTTGTCTGAATACCAAAAAACCTCGCTTCGCTTGAGGAAATGAACCTCCTCAGGCGACTCTGTCGCCAGCTCCCCCTACGGGGCAAGCTCAAAAAAACCCTTAAACCGAACTTCGTTCGAGAAATGCTAAAGGCAGTATTTACCTAATTTTGTCACAGCTTTTTTTTGATGGCCATATTATGGAAAGCCCAAGAGAATGGAAATCTGGAAAAATCTTTTTCTCAGGCGTTTTCCCTTATTCCGTCACTCCGGTCTTTGCCATAAGTTTCCGGATCAGGATTTCCTGTCTGGCGAGTTTAATATCTGAAGCAGCATCCGTCTTTGAGTGTACGGAAATTTCCAAATCTTGCTGTCAGTATAAATGAAATCAGTCTTCAAGAGAAATCGTAATCACCAATAGGTTCTTTCCAGCCTGCTATAAGCGTTTGTGCCATCTTCAAGAAATCCCAGCAAAAAAGACTCCTAGTCGGAAACCAGAAGTCTTTTTCACCGCCGTCGTCCATGATGGAGAGTGGGACGATGGCACACCCGTCTGCAGCCGGGATTACGGGCTGCGCGGTATGGAGACGCAGCCGTCAAGGCGGAAGGTTCATCCAGGGAGGGAGCAGACGGGCAATATGGATGGTCCCGCAGCGGACCGGGGAGTGAAAACGTAAGTTTAACTGTCCGGCCGCGGGGCGGTCCTTCGGCAGGACGCCTGACCCGGGAAGGATTCGCTGATAGATGCACTTTGTTTGCATCTCCTGCCATCTATAGTATAAACCAATTTTTTATTTAGATAAAATCGCAGTATTTCATAAGGTCCCCTCTCTTCTTGAATAAGCGTTAAAACCTAACGATTTTCATTCTATTTCTCCTGCTAAAGGCCAGAAAAGAGTGTATAATAAAAGAGATAATTTCTTCAGAAAGAGGGCTCACCATGAAAATCGCAATTGCAGGCACAGGCTACGTCGGCCTCTCCAATGCCATCCTCCTCTCCCAGCACCACAAGGTCACTGCCGTGGACGTCATCCAGGAAAAAGTGGATATGGTCAACAGGAAGGAATCCCCGATTGTCGACGATTACATCGAAGACTACCTGGCGCACAAGGATCTCGACCTCACCGCCACCATGGATGGCGACAGCGCGTACAGGGACGCAGACCTGATCGTCATCGCCGCTCCGACGAACTATGACACAGAGACGAACCACTTCGACACATCGGCCGTCGAAGCCATCCTCTCCCAGATCCAGCGCGTCGGTTCCAAGGCCATCGTCGTCATCAAATCCACCATTCCGATCGGATACACCCAGGAAATTTCTGCCGTCTATCCTGACCTTTCCATCCTCTTCGCACCGGAATTCCTCCGTGAAGGCAAAGCTCTCTACGACAACCTCTACCCGTCCCGCATCATCGTCGGGATCCCGAAAGGAAAAGAAGCCCTCCGCCCCGAAGCAGAGAAATTTGCAGCCCTGGAACAGGAAGGCGCTGTCCGCGAGAACATCCCGGTCCTTATCACAGGATCTTCTGAAGCAGAGTCCATCAAACTCTTCTCCAACACCTTCCT
>ULVB01025995.1_pt1 | contig 11761 bp, 8 predicted proteins | sample 1959071 | NCBI WGS metagenome assembly ULVB01 (sample SAMEA4835776, study PRJEB28245) | human gut metagenome | biome: gut microbiome; material: fecal sample | place: Denmark | collected 2008 | reverse complement strand
TCTTCACTTTCCGTTGCTTTTGCTTAAATTGTGCATTGCTTTCGTCATACCTTTGCCACCACCTTGCTCACGATGGGAGTGGACCTCTATATCACTAGCAAACTGTTGGGACATCAAAACATCATAACCACGCAAGTATATGCCGAGATAGTGAACAGAAAGAAGGTTGAGGCGGTGAACCTTTTGGACCAAATCAAGCCTCTTTAGGTACGCTTTTAGGTACATGATGCTTTCAGAAACTTGAAGGAGAGGGCAAGTTGCAAACTTAAAAATCAAGCAAATGATGAAGCAGGTTAAAATTAAATTGCCTCTCAGAGCGTTGACCCTAGCAAGCGGTCTGCTTCTGACGGTGAGTTCCTTTGCGCAGACAAATGCAGTTAAGGGACATGTGAAGGATGCTTCTGGTGAGCCTATCATGGGTGCTACCATTACAGTTAACGGTAAGGCAGTGGGCATTACCGACATGGATGGTAACTTCTCAGTTGATGCAGCGCCAGGTGCCAAGATTACATTCACCTATCTGGGTATGACACCACAGACTGTGAAGGCATCTAGTAACATGAACATTACCTTGGAAGATGACTCTAAGTCTTTGAACGAAATCGTTGTCATCGGTTATGGTGTAGCTAAGAAGAACGACTTGACTGGTTCTGTCGCAGCACTCAAGCCAGATGAGAAGAACCATGGTATCATTACATCTGCACAGGATATGATCCAGGGTAAGATTGCCGGTGTAAACGTTAACTCTGCAACGGGTGCTCCTGGTGAAGGTGCACAGATCCGTATTCGTGGTGGTGCTTCTCTTACTGCGAGCAACAACCCATTGATTGTTATCGATGGTATGCCTATGGATAACAATGATACAAAGGGTGTTAACAACCCTCTTTCTCTTGTCAATCCTAACGATATCGAGAGCTTCACTGTATTGAAAGATGCTTCTGCTACAGCCATCTATGGTTCCCGTGGTTCTAATGGTGTCATCATCATTACCACTAAGAAGGGTCGCAATGGTCAGAAGCCGCAGGTTTCTTACAATGGTACACTTTCGGTAAGTACTATCGCCAAGAAACTGGATGTGATGAACGCTTCTGAGTACACAGACTTCATCAAGAATTATTATGGCGAAGATTCTAAAGCTTATAAAGGCTTAGGTTGGAAGGAATACAATGCTGATGGTACACCTAACTATGCTGCCGGTACATACGATACTGACTGGCAGGATGAGATTTACCGCGCAGCTGTCAGCCATGAGCATAATGTCAGCTTATCAGGTGGCATCAATAAGAAATCATGGTCAATGCCTTACCGCGTCAGCGTTGGTTACACTGGCCAGGAAGGTATCTTGAAGGGTTCTGACTACAAGCGTGTTACAGCTGGTTTCAACCTCAGTCCTTCTTTGCTCAACAAGCACCTCAACCTGAATGTAAATGGTAAGTATTCTTACTCTAAGACAGTTCCTGGCGGACAGGATGCCGTTGGCGCTGCTATCACAATGGACCCTACTCGTCCTGTTAAGAGCAGTGATGAGAAATTCAAGAACTGGGGCGGCTATTGGCAGTGGGTTAATCCTGTTGACTCATACGACAAGACCTTCCCATACGATCGTAATTCTGACGCTCCAACCAACCCTGTTGAAAAGGTAGAGAACTACGGATTTAACAAGAGTGCACATGTTCTTTTGGGTAACGTAGAGGCTGACTATAAGATTCATGGTTTCGAAGACCTGCATCTGCATGTCAACTTAGCTGGTGAATATACCACTGGTGGTGAGTACAATCACATGAATCCACAGTCTACCTACGCATTCTACTATGGTGGCGACAGCGAAAATACAGAAAAGAAGTATAACGTTGTAGCAACAGCTTATGCTCAGTACACCAAGGACTTCAACAAGGCTAACCACTTCGATATCACAGCTGGTTACGAGTATAGCCACATGAAATATTGGGGAGACCAATGGAACAGAACCATGTATCCATCTACCTACGAAGGAAAGAATGATAAGGGTGAAGCTCTTGCTGGCACACAAAAGGCTTACGATACCAGCAGATGGAGAGGTCAGACTTATCTCGTGAGCTGGTATGGTCGTGCCAACTATTCTTTGTTGGACCGCTACCTCCTTACATTTACCGCACGTTATGATGGTTCTAGCCGCTTTGCCGACGGACATCGTTGGGGTTTCTTCCCTGCAGCAGCCTTCGCATGGCGTATTAAAGAAGAGAGTTTCCTGAAAGATGTTGACGCTATCAGCGACTTGAAACTTCGTCTGGGTTGGGGTAAGACCGGTCAGCAGGATACAGGTAGAGAGTTCTATACTCCTATCTACAAGAAGAGTACAAACATACACTACCTCTATCCTATCGGTGGTAAAGAAAACAACCCTGGTCTGCTCTATCGTCCAGAGGCTTACAATGAAGACCTGACATGGGAGACCACTACTACATGGAACGTCGGCCTCGATTACGGTATGTTCAACCAAAGACTTGCCATCAACGTTGATGCATATTATCGCAAGACAACAGACTTGCTCAGTACAACTACCATCCCTGCAGGACAGAACTTCAGCAATGTACTTATAAAGAACGCAGGTTCTTTGGAGAACAAGGGTTTTGAGGTTGCTGTAACAGGTCGTCCTATCCAGACCAAGGACTGGTTTGTAGAATTGAGCGTGAACGCTGCCTACAACAAGAACGAGATTACTGAACTTGCAGGTGGTCGCGATATGATTGAGGCAGGAATGACGGTAGGTCAGGATCAGCCAATCACCTATCATAAGGTAGGTAAGCCAGCCAACTCATTCCTGGTTTACCAGCAGGTATACGATGAGAACGGACGCCCTATCATGGGTTGCTATGTAGACCGCAATGGTGATGGTGCTATTGACGAGAACGACAAATACTTCTATAAGAATATCGTAGCTCCTTGGACAGGTGGTTTCAGCTTCAAGGTTTCATACAAGAACTGGGATCTCGGAAGTAACTTCCGTGCAAGTTTCGGCAATTATATCTACAATGGATACGCAGAAAGCAAGGCTAACACTTCTGTACTCTGTAATCCAAAGGGATATTATGAGAATAGCACAAAGGATATTACTGCTTTAGGCTGGACTTCCTACAACTATCCTCTTAGCGATTACTTTGTACAGAATGCAAGCTTCTTGAAGTGTGACAACATTACTTTGGGCTACAATTTTGACAATATATTGAAGATGGGTAACTACAAGGGTATCTCAGGTCGTATCTACGCATCATGCTCTAATGTATTTACTATCACAAAGTACAAAGGTCTCGAACCAGAACAGACATCAGGTAAGGACAACAACGTATATCCACGCTGCCGCACATTCCTGCTCGGTTTGAACCTCAACTTCTAACAATTTAAAATAGATTTCAATATGAAACTCAATAAATTCAAAACAATCGTCCCTGCTGCAGCTCTTCTGCTTTCAGCAAGTTTGTGCTCTTGCATGGATGATTTGGACAAGGGAAACATTGATCCAAATGGTGATGCTAATGCAAACATTATGGGCTTGTATAGCAAGTGCTATGCGGGTCTTATTATGGAAGGTAATGATGGTAACGCAGATTTCAAAGTTGACGACAATGGTAAATCTACGTTGATACGTAACCTATATTACTTCAACGAATTACCTACAGACGAATCTATCTGCTGGTGGTCAGATGGTGGTATCGTAAAAACATGTTACAATGAGTTTGCGCCAGATAATGATTACCTGAAGATTCTTTACTATCGTATGATGAGTAACATTTCGTACGAGAATCATTTCTTAGGTCTCGAGGCTGCAAAAGAAGATAAGGCGAAGTATGCAGAGGTACGTGTTATCCGTGCTTACCAATACTTATTAATGCTGGATTTTTGGGGAGATCCTTCTTTCTCAGATAAGATTTCGGAAGAAACTCCACGCCAGGCTCACACCTACAATGAAAAGTATGATGCAAGTAAGAGTTACACTCGTGCACAGCTCCTTCAGATGGGTCGTGAATTCCTGTTCAACTGGGTAAAAAGCGAATTGCTTGCTGCAGAGCCAGACCTGTTGGAGGCAAAGCCTGAGACAGACACAGATCCAGACTATGGCCGCGTAGATAAAGGTACATGCTGGTTGCTCTTAAGCCGTCTGTACCTCAACGCCGGTACATACCTCAACAACAATGGTCAGGACAATCCATATTGGGATAAGGCTCTCGAATATGCCAAGAAGGTTATCGATTCACAATATAAACTCTTCCTTGGCACCGATATGACTGCTGAGGCAAAGGCTAATGGCTACAAGCCATACGACTTGCTCTTTATGGGTGACAATGGTTCGAATGGTGCAAGTTGCGAGGCTCTTCTACCTCTGATGCAGGATGGAAACGATACTCAGGGCTACGGAGGATCACTCTTCTTTATCGCAACAAGTATAGATGCTCAATCAAGAACTGTTACAGGTAAAGCTATGGGTACAACAGAGCTCAACTGGTCAGGAATGCGTGTACGCCCTTCGTTCTTGAAAAAGTTTATCAATAATCCTACAGAATTTGAAGGCAAAACTGCAGCTCAAATTCGTGGAATAGCCAAAGATGATCGTGCACTGTTCTGGGGCGAGAAAGCTGGTAAAGCTGATGAAGAACCAGAAATGCATACCGTAGACTTGGGTAAAAATGCAGCGTTCAAGAATGGACTCAGCGTTGTAAAATGGAACAATCAATATTCCACCGGCGCCAATTCACATGATACAAAATTTGTAGATACAGACTTCTTCCTCTTCCGTGTAGCAGAGGCTTACCTCAACGCGGCAGAAGCTGCATTGCACCTTAACGACGCTAATTCAGCTAAGCAATGGATTAATGCTCTTCGCGATCGCGCTAACGCAGAACTTCGTTCTTCATATACTCTTGAAGACGTACTCGACGAGCGTGCCCGTGAGTTGTACTGCGAAGGTTTACGTCGTACTGACCTGATCCGTTACAACCAGTTTGGTGGTGCTCAGGCTACATACAATTGGGAATATAAGGCTGGTAGTAAGAATGGTACAACCTTCGACAAGAAGTTTAATGTATATCCTCTCCCATCTTCAGAGCTTCTTTCCAACGATAACCTGATTCAGATTGACGGATACAACGAGGTTCAAAACTAAAGTATAATAGAATTATAAAAGAAAACGCAATATGAAGAATAAATATATAATTGGTGCTCTGCTTGTCGGCATCATCAGCTTATTCGCATCATGTTCGGATGACAACGACTCAAACCCAACGCTGATTCAGCCTTCGGATTTTGTGTTGAACACTCCAGAATATGTAAATTCTACTATTGACTTGAAGCAATCTACAGGACTTAGCCTTTCATGGTCACAGCCTAAGTATACTGCAGACAACGCTCCAATCAATGTAACATACGAGATACAGGTATCTCCAACCAACTCTTTCACAGTTTCTGCAGATGAGGCTGCAGCAGACAAAGATGGTGAAAAGGTAGCAGATTACGATGTTCTTGAGCACACTACGCAGGTATGTAAAACTTCTGCCTCTGCTGAAGAAATAGACAAGGCACTGGTAAAGGTTCTGAAATTGCCAGTAGACTATGTTCCTGTTGAACAGGATGCGTATATCCGCATAAATGCATACATACAAGAGGGTGACAACCGTCTGAATCCTATCGCATCAAAAAACACCATCCATCTTAAGGTATTACCTTATTATGTTGATGTAAAGGATGCAACTCCTATAATGTGGTATCTCGTTGGAAACATGTTCGGTGCCAAGTGGGCAAATGACAAGCTTGTTGGTACGGATGCTCTTCCTATGTTCTTGAAGCCAACCTCAACTTACAATAAGAAGACAGGTACAGGTGAGATTGAATACACCAACTACTTCCTTACAGGTGATTACAATGGTAGTGCTGAGGTCGCTGAAGCAGGTTTCAAGATTCTACCTTCATCATTCAAGTGGGAATATAGTATGAATGCCGATGGTGCTAAAGCAGGTACAATCGTCTATCGTGGTGATACTGGTAGCGATGGTGGTCACATCGTACCAAAGACAGCAGGTTACTACACCATTACTCTGAATACCGCTGACAATACAGCCAAAATGGAGGAGTACAAAGGTGAGGTGAAGGACTATGGTACTATCCAGATTGCAACCTCAAAAGACAATTTTGCAAGCGACACCCCAATGCTTCCTTACAATACTGTGGGCGTTGAGAACCACGCTTGGTATTATGTAATGGAAGTTGCTGCTGGCGAAACCGTACAGTTCAAGTTCAAGATTGCTGGTTCTTGGGAGACAAACTGGGGATATGGCACAGCTGATGGCGATATCAACATGTTCGGTAAATGTGAGGCTGGTGGCAAGAACATCGGTTTGGAAGAAGGCAAGTATGTCATCTCATTCAACGACATCACTGGTGCATTCAGCATCGTTAAATTGTAAATCACTTAAAGTATAGACAATTATGATTAAGAAAATATTATTGGGAATGACCCTGCTGATGTCTATGGTATCTTGTACCGAGGACTACACAGATTGGGGTAACCCACAGACCAATCCTGAAGAGGAAGCTGTATCATTTGGAAACGGTAGCGTTACTCCAGAAGGTGTCATCAACTTGGCAGATGTTACAGGAGATAAGGTAAAAGTAGCGAGCATTGTTGCTCCTACTTCTACCAAAGATACTTACACTCCAATTTTCAAGATTAATTTCAATGGTCAGTCATTCGACATTGATGCTAATGGTAACATGGCAAAAGCTGACTTGGTAAATTACATCACAGGTAAGTTTGGCAAGCGCCCAACAGAGCGCGACCTTGATGCCACTCTTGACGCATGGCTAAGCAATGGTTCAACAGCCGCAAAGATGGCTACATCTGCAAAATTCCAGGTAAAGGCTATTCCTGAGGCTCCGTTCATCGATGCAGCTTACTATCTCGTAGGTGACTTGACAGAATGGAAATTGGACACCAAATTGAAATTTGCTCACTCTGATGCAGACGTTTATGAGGATCCTGTATTCACCCTTATGTTTACAACAACTAAGGACGACCAATGCTGGAAGATTATTCCACAGGGAAATGTAGATGCTGGTAACATTTGGGCTGTAGAAAATGCTCCTAAGGGTGTTGTTGGTATTGAACAAGATGAAGATAACGCTATGAGCGGTAAACTTCTTACTACCAACTCTGAGGGTAAAAAGGCTGGCGCTGGTAAGATTGCCAAGGCAGGTATGTATCAGATGACAATCAACATGATGGACTACACTTATACCATCAAGCAGATTGCTCCAGAATACTACCTTGTTGGTAAATTACAGGGATGGTCAGATAAACTTGAAAACAAGACCTGTCTCATGTATGCTGAGACTCCTATGGTTCAGAGCTATACAACCCAATGGAAAGATGATGCAAACCTGAAGATTTGGTTGGGTAGCGACTTTGGCGTTTGGGCCAATGCTTATGGTGCAAAGGACGATGGCGACAATTCTGTAGAAGGCAAGATTGCTGGAAGCGGTGCTATCGTTTGCCCAGAACCAGGTGCATTCTATACCTTTAAGGCTGATTTCTCTACCATGACTTACAAATGGACAAAGCTCGAGAACCAGAATCCTAAAGCTTTCGAAACTGTTAGTCTTATCGGAGTTGGTGGCAAATGGAATGACGGTGATGACATTGACATGACACAGGTTACTCCTCACAACTGGTTTATCGAAACAACTCTCCCTGTAGGTGGATTTAAGATTCGTGCTAATTACGCTTGGAATAAAGGTGGAAACTGGGGCTACACAGCAGATCAGAAGTTCACTTCTACAGGTAAGTTGTTCAACGATGGTAACAGCTCAAATATCAAGATTGCAACTGCAGGTAAGTATCGTATCTTCTTCAACGATATTACTAACGAGTATGCTATCATTGCTGTTGCAGAATAAACATTTATTTTAATAATACATTATAGGCGACTCTCAATTCCGGGAGTCGCCTATTTTTTTTCGTTCTCCTCCCCCTTTTCAAGTATTTTTTCCCTAAAACCTTGGAAGTTACGAGGAAAAGTCGTATCTTTGCCAACGAATAGCTTAAAAAAAAAGAAATTATGGGACATCAAGAAGATATCGTAAAAACAGAAAGTAAAATCATTGTCATCAGGGATACGCAAGTCATCCTTGACAGAGATGTTGCGGAATTGTATGGCGTAACAACCAAGGTGGTTAACCAAGCCATAAGAAACAATCCAGATAAGTTTCCTTCTGGATATGTTATCGAACTGACTAACAGCGAGAAAGAGCATGTGGTCAAAAATTTTGACCACCTCGAAACATTGAAGTTTTCTCATGCAACAGTAAAGGGATTTACAGAGCAAGGACTTTATATGCTTGCCACAATATTAAAATCACCAATGGCAACTGCCACCGCCATTGCCATCATTGATACTTTCACTCAACTTCGCAAATTGGCAAGAACTATAGATAAGGTGAATGAAGATGCAAAGGAGCATGGTATTTTACCAGACAAAGCAACAGAAGGTAAGATACAAGCTGCCATGAACGAAGTCTTCGCAGATAAGCTGCCATTAAAAATGCGCAGATTGACTTTTGGGGTAAATTTAGGAGTGCTGAAATTTTCTATAGAAACCACAAGAGAATCCAAAGAATAAAACAATATAAAAAGGAGGGAAGAATATGAACATGTTTGAACAGATGCCATTCAGCGAGAAGTATCCAGTCTTCCGCAAGTTGGCAGAAATAGGCGACCTACGCAAGCTCTCCCGAGAGAAACTAGAGCTGTATGACGAGGACATCAAGAATATGCGTGATATATATGCCACCAGAAAGTTTAGTGCTTCATTCTGCTACTTCAACCACTTCATTCTGCCAACGCAACCATATTATTCTGCTACTTCAGCCACTTCATTCAGCCAACGAAATTGACTCTTCCACCCAGTGAAGTCGTATCCTCCACCCAGTGCAGTCGTATCTTTAACCCAGCGCAGTCGTATCTTTAACCCAGCGCAGTCGTATCCGTAGACTCAATGAAACGTATGAACTTGCGCAATGACGTACATGATGCGAAAGAGGCTCACTTGATGGGAACCAGGATGCTTCTGAAATTACGTCCCGACGTATCTGTTACTGCGTCGGGACGTATCTTTTGCTGCATCGGGACGTAGCAAATGCTGCATCGGGACGTAATTTTCACTTCCTCAGTTGGCTATGATTCCTCCTCTCACCAGCCATTTCGCAAAGAAGCGGTCACAAACCAGATAGCCAGTCGGAGTCTTGCTTACCAGCTGCTTATCTACCAATGCCTTTAATGCCGTTCTCACGCTGCTCGTAGCTGGAAGATGGTGGGTGCTGATAAACTGCTGGCTCAACGGCGAAGATACCAAATGCTCACGAGCTATCGCCCCCAAAAGCATCTGCTGGTTCTCGGTTAGCCAGGCACAATAGTTCTGATAAGTCATCGCCTGCTCCTCAATCAGTTCCAGAATCACCTCATCTACCAGAGACTTCGTAATCTCGGAAGAAGCATGCTCGTAGATGCCATGCAATATCGACTGCACATACCAGGTTACACGATCAGACTGCTGATAAATATAAGAAAAGGTAGATTCATCTATCGACCTGTGCTGAGATGCCAACAAGCGATTGGCAAACTCCCGATACACCTGCTCCCCGATGCAAGGCAAAGACAACACCAGCGAACTCTGGAAGAATGGACGGTTTGCCGACAGAAACATCTCCTGCATCATGTGCTGCTGACTGCCCGAAAACACGAAATATACATTCGGCAAAAACTGGATATAAGAACGGATCATCGCCTCAACCCCATCCTCCGGATAACTTAATATCTGCTGAAACTCATCAATGGCAATGTAGCATCGCTTTCCCGATTGCTTCAAATACTCAAAGATTCGCTTCAAACTCTCCTTCCCTTCACTCGGTTTCAAGTCTAAAGAGAAAGAAGGAATGCCTGTCAATTCATCTATCGTCAGAGTAGGACGCCAGCTGCTGAAGAATTCCTGTACCTTCCGAAGGGCTGATTGGGAAACAGTATCCAGCTTTCCGATGATTTCAGAAGCCATCAGTTGCACCATCTGCTCCAGATTCTTGGTGGCAAAGATGTCGAGATAGAAACACTTCACTTCCGCGTATTGCTCCTCCATCTGATGGAATACATGATGAATTAATCCCGTCTTACCCATACGGCGTGGGGCAACCAACGTGATGTTACGTTCATTATGCAGCGAAGAAATCATTTTCTCCGTCTCTTTCTGGCGGTCGCAGAAATACTCTGCGCCCTTATAGCCATATACCACAAAAGGATTGTTCAATCTAGCCATATCTTGTTATCATTCATTATACAAACGTTCATTGCGCTTTTTACGCAACGCAAATTACGCAATAAAAAACGAGACCGCCAAATGTTTTCTAGTTTTTTAATAATAATTATCTCCTAAAGCCGCCTCTGATGTACAGACAACGGAATAAGCAATAATACTTCACACAGCATTACTGCGGAAAGGTAAAGGCTGAAGCTGCTAGCCCAGGGCATAAAAAAACTCCCACAGATTTCACAGATTCACACAGATTCATTATCTTTAACCCAAGTTTTACATAAACGAAATTTTTTTTTTAAGCTATTTGGTGGCAAAGAAAATGCAAACGAGCGCAAAGAAAGCTTGCTTTCAATTTGCCGAGTGCAGCTTTTCTTATGCAAAGATACGACTTTATCCTGAAACTCGCAAGGATTTAGGGTGGAAAAGATTTTTTGAGAAGAAAATAGGCGGCTCCCGATATGTTCGAGAACCGCCTAGTAATCTCTTCTTATTCCTTCATTTTCTGGATTTCCTCCAGTGGAAGTTCGGTGGCTGTTGATACTTGCTCATCAGAAAGGCCCATTGACAGAAGGCGGCGAGCTGTGGCTAGCTTTTCTTTTTCCATACCTTTCGCCATACCTTTCGCCATACCTTTTTCCATACCTTTCTTTTCATCAAACTTTCTGGTGGCATATATATCACGCATATTCTTGATGTCCTCGTCATAAAGCTCAAGTTCCTCTCGGGAGAGCTTGCGGAGGTCGCCTATTTCTGCCAACTTGCGGAAGACTGGATACTTCTCGCTGAATGGCATCTGTTCAAACATGTTCATATTCTTTACTATATAAATCCAACAATCAAATATATCCATACACTCTGCCTCCGTGTGCTTGTCGAACAATGGCAGTTGGAGGTACACAATACGCATTCTGTCGGACACTCGCTGGCGTGTCTGCAAGTCGGTAAGCACCAGATCGGTGCGAAACTCCTTTAATATCGGACTTTGCGATACAAAGTCCATGAAACATACCGTATAGACTGGAGCCAAGTGGTAGTCCCAGATTCCACGGATGCCTTGCTGCACAATGGCACGTGCCGTGTAATACAATGCCCTGTCGGCAAAGTATTCCTGCTCTTTCTTCTGCATCTCAACGATGACATGCTTGCCTTCGTTAGTGATGCAATAGACATCGAAGACCACACCGCGGTCATCGGGGCGTAAGCCAAGTTTTTCGGTCTTGGCAAACGTCACGTCCTTGATTACCAACTCGTCTTCAAACAGTCCGTTGAGGAATGTGATCAGACATTCTTTCGTGTCTTCGCTTCCAAATATCCTCTTGAAAGCCCAGTCAACACGTGGGTCTATAAATCTTGCCATCTGCTTACGCTTTATAAGGTCGTGGACGCAATATTGCTATTCGTTGGCAAAGATACGACTTTTCCTCGTAACTTCC
>ULVB01024993.1_pt1 | contig 11792 bp, 8 predicted proteins | sample 1959071 | NCBI WGS metagenome assembly ULVB01 (sample SAMEA4835776, study PRJEB28245) | human gut metagenome | biome: gut microbiome; material: fecal sample | place: Denmark | collected 2008 | reverse complement strand
CATGTAAATCAATCATCAGAGACAACAAAATTTAGAAATCATGCGCAATTATTATGAGATAATGACGCCAAAATCCAGATGCTTCGCATCTGCCGCGCATTGCGCTTTATGATTTTGTCGTTCACAAATTCTGCGCAAGTGAACAAGCTCCCTTGCGTTGCGAATTTGTGAGATAATCAGTTTGAGATTCTAAATTTGTATTTTGCGGAAAATGTTGTATACTAAAGGGTGGATGATTGGGTGATATGGGGGTTGACAGAGTAAAAAACGGAAAGGCAGGAGAGTTTAGATGGAAAGAAAGAATGCATGGAAAGCGTATAGTGATGAGCAGATTACAGAATTAGAAGAAGTGAATAAATCCTATCGAGAGTTTTTGACGGTGGGCAAGACCGAACGTGAATGTGTGAAAGAGATTATCAAACAGGCAGAAGCGACAGGTTATCAGTCTCTGCAGTCCTTTATGGAACAGGGACGTGCTCTGCAAAAAGGTGATAAAATTTATGCAGTATGCATGAACAAAAGTGTTGCAATGTTTCAGATCGGTGAGCAGCCATTGGAACAGGGCATGAATATTTTAGGAGCGCATATCGATTCACCGCGTTTGGATGTAAAGCAGAATCCATTGTATGAAGACAGCGACATGGCTTATCTGGATACACATTATTATGGTGGGATCAAGAAATATCAGTGGGTGACGCTCCCGTTAGCGATCCACGGTGTGGTTGTAAAGAAAAATGGTGAGACGGTGGATATCTGCATCGGTGAGAAAGAGGATGATCCGGTATTTTGTGTAACAGATCTGTTGATCCACTTGGCCGGAACGCAGATGGAGAAAAAGGCAGCTAAAGTTATCGAGGGAGAGAAATTAGATCTTTTGATCGGAAGTATGCCTTTGAAAGACGAAGAAAAAGATGCCGTCAAAGCAAATGTGCTGAAATTGCTGCAAGATCAGTATGGCATGGAAGAAGAAGATTTTATCTCTGCAGAATTAGAGATCGTACCGGCAGGTGCGGCAAGAGAACTCGGTGTAGACAGAAGCATGATCATGTCTTATGGACAGGATGACAGAGTATGTGCTTATACTTCTTTGGCAGCTATGTTAGAGACCAAAGATCTGGTTAAGACAGCTTGCTGCCTGCTGGTTGATAAAGAGGAGATCGGCAGTGTTGGAGCAACAGGAATGCAGTCACATTTCTTTGAAAATGTAGTGGCAGAGCTGATCAATCTCGAGGGCACTTATTCAGAGCTTACCTTGAAACGTTGTCTGGCAAACTGCCGCATGCTTTCTTCAGATGTAAATGCAGCTTACGACCCATTATTTGCCGATGCATTTGAAAAGAAAAATGCATCTTATCTTGGCAGAGGCGTTGTATTTAGTAAATTTACCGGAAGCCGAGGCAAGTCCGGTTCCAACGATGCGAACGCAGAATATTTGGCCGAACTTCGCAACATTATGGATAATGCAAATGTTGCTTATCAGACAGCAGAACTTGGTAAAGTAGATATTGGCGGTGGTGGAACGATCGCATATATTTTGTCCCTGTATGGCATGCAGGTTATCGACAGCGGTGTTGCGGTGTTAAATATGCATGCACCTTGGGAGATTACCAGCAAAGCCGATGTGTATGAGGCAAAGAAATGTTATGCAGCATTTTTGAAAGTGGAATAAAGCGAATACAATTTGTGGTGCTGAATCTGTGCCTGTGGCAAAATGCGAAAGCTCACTTAAAGCAACAGGTGCGGAAAGGCATGAGTGATCAGTATGAAAAAAACATTTAGAATGCGTTTGCTTGCGTTATGCCTGGTGGCAAGTATGTCAGTGAATCTTTGCGCTTGTCAAACGAAGAAACAGACGAACAAAAAGGATACAAAAACACAGCTTACGATGGTACTGGATTGGACGCCGAATACGAATCATACCGGGCTGTATGTTGCCGAGCAAAAGGGATATTTTGCGGACGAAGGGCTGGAAGTGGAGATCGTACTGCCGCCGGATGACGGTGCAACCGACATGGTAGTATCCGGTAATGCTGAATTTGGCATTGATGCGCAGGACAATCTGGCGGAAGAGTTTGCCGGAGATCAAAATATTAATGTGACGGCTGTGGCGGCAATTTTGCAGCACAATACGGCAGGATTGATCTCATCGACCGATCAGGGAATCGATTCTCCGGGCAAATTGCAGGATCACACGCTGGCGACCAATGATACGCTGTTTCGCCAAAAAGTCATACAGACCTTAGTGGAAGCGGACGGCGGTGATTTTGGGCGTGTGACATTATTATCCAGTTATATTGACGATGTGGTATCGGCACTCCGTTCGGACATTCAATGTGCGTGGATCAATTATGAGTGGGGTGGCATTCAATGTGAACAGGCCGGACTGGTTACGACATTCTTGCCGTTTCGACAGTTAGACGAACGGTTTGATTACTACAGTCCGGTTATCATTGCGAACAATAAATTCCTGACAAAGCATCCGGATGTTGCCAGAAAATTTTTGAAAGCTGTCAAAAAGGGCTATGAGTATGCCATCAAAAAACCGGAGAAGGCAGCAGAAATATTATGCAGCAGCGTGCCGGATCTTGATGAACGTCTGATAAAAGGCAGTCAGGAATATCTAAAGGATTGCTATATTGATGATGCGGCGCAGTTCGGAGTTTTTGATGCAGACCGTTGGAATATGTTTTATCAATGGGTCAATGAGCAGCATTTATATGATCAGGAAATTCCGGAAAATACAGGATTTACGAATGAGTATATTGCAGAATGATCCTTGGAAGTTAAAAAAATGTAAAAAAAGTTAAAAAAAAGTAAAAAAACTATGTGCATTTTTCACAAAATGTATTATACTTATTTTGAAGGATTATTTTAATGTGAAGGGAGACAGGTAGGGATGAACGAGATACAGCAGTTACTTGCTTCGTACAATGAACTTGAGGAGGAAATGATCCGGTTCAGTACGTTAGTGAAGGAAGTGATGGCAAGCATCACGATGCAGGAGTTTGTGCCTGAAAAAGCAAATACAGAAATGATGCAGTGCATCATGGAGTTAAATACTAAACAGAAAGAGTGCTTAAAGCTTTATAAGCAGGCAAATCTTGGTGATGCAGCTCCAAAGAAAATGCATATCATGCGCGATCAGATCGAGAAGCGTATGAATGAAGCACGTAAATTAGAATATCTTGAGGCAGTCAAGAAGAGTTTCCTTAGCTTGCACACAGAGGATGCCGATGTGGAAGAGAAGTTACAGGCATTTAAGGATAAAGTGGTTACGATCAAAGTGGAAAAATATCCATTGGAACAGTGCTTGGTTTACATTAGACCGTTCGCTGTATTTTTGACAATGATCAAGTCCGACGATCCGGTAAAAGCAATCGAGCAGGTTCCGGTTCTGAACGAATACTTTGGTTCAGCACTGGTTGCACATATTACGATCAGTAAAGATATCTTTATTGGTGATGACGCTACGGAGTTCAACTTAGAAGGAGAAGAGGCGTCGGACCTACATAAGGATTCAGCGGTAAAGAAAAAGAATGAGACGGTACAGAACGCTGGGTCCAAAGAGAATGCTGATACCGCAAAGAACGTGGAGACGAAGCAGGAGCCTGAGGCACAGCCTGTAGAAGAGCAGGCAGCACCACAGGAAGAGGAGCAGATCGCAGAAGAAGAGACTGTACAGGAAGAGACTGCACAGGAAGAAGCTCCGGCAGTGGAAGAGACTTCGGAAGAAGCAGAAGCTGCAGTAACGGAAGAGGCGGAAGAAGAGGCAGCTGCCACGGACTCAGCAGAGGATGTTTCTGCAGAGACGGCAGAGGAGGACATACAGGAAGCTGACGAGCCTGCCGAGGCAGAGCAGAAGGAGGCACCTGTCGCAAAGAGCAAAAGAGTGCATCCGGATCCGAAGAAGCCTTCTAAGCCTAGAAAAGCAAAGAAAGTTGATCTGAAAGCATTGTTGGAGGAGGACAACTTCAAAGAGTCCAAGTACGATGATGAAGAGCTTCATAGAATGCAGCAGGCAGAGCGAGGCGGAAGAAAAGATAAGGGAGATTCGAAAGCATCTTTCTTGAAAGGTTTTCAGTAGAGTGAATGAACGGGCATCCGGTGATTTGATCACCGGATGTTTTTTTCGTTCCTTGTGCAGAGGGTAAGGAATATGGTATTCTAATAGCGATGGGGTTATCACATAATATGCCGGATAAAGAAAGCTCGGAAGATACCGAGAGAAAGGATAAGCTGGTTGACAGATCAGTGAATAAAAATATGGTAATAGATTTAGCAGAAAGCCGCAGAAAAATTGATGAAATTGACAAAGAGATCATTCGTCTCTTTCAGGACAGAATGGATGTTGCCAACGACGTTGCAGCGTATAAGCGCAGTACCGGAAAGAAGGTATATGATCCACAGCGTGAGAACGAAAAGATCGCAGCAATGCGTAAGATGGCAAATAATGAATTTAACGAGACAGCAGTTGAGGATCTGTTTCGCCAGATCATGTCCATCAGCCGTAAATATCAGTATCAAAAACTTGGTCCCGGAGTAAACCACATTCCATTTCGTGAAGTAGAGAAACTGGATGTCAACGAAGACACCAGAGTTGTCTATTTTGGGGAAAAAGGAGCCTTTACCGAGCAGGCGATGTTGGAATATTTTGGGGATAAGATCACCTCTTTTAATAAAACAACTTTTAAAGAAGTGATGGAGACTGTTGCAAATGGAGAGGCACTGTATGGCGTTGTGCCGATCGAAAACACTTCCACCGGAAGCATTGCAGACATCTATGATCTGATGGTCGATCACGATGTGACTATCGTGGCAGAGCATGTTATCAAGGTCGATCAGGCATTACTGGGACTTCCGGGTGCCGCCATCGATGATCTGAAAGTTGTGTATTCGCATCCGCAGGGATTGATGCAGTGCTCGGATTTCTTAGAGGAACATCCTGCCATTCGTGGTGTGGAATATGACAGCACGGCAGGCGCTGCTAAGAAAATTGCAGAAGAGGGTGACAGATCACAGGGAGCGATCGCCAGTGTGCGCGCAGCTGAGGAGTTCGGTCTTACCGTGCTGCAGCCAAAGATCAATCAGCACAACCAAAACTATACTCGTTTCATCATTATTTCAAATCAAAAAATATATGTAAAAAATGCCAATAAAGTCAGCATTGCATTTGAAATAAAACATGAGGCTGGTACCCTGTATCATATGTTGGCAAACTTTTATTATAACGATCTGAACTTAACTAAGATCGAGTCCCGACCAATGCACAAAGGCAGTTGGGAATATCGTTTCTTCGTTGACTTTACCGGAAATCTGCAGGACTCCGGTGTGGAAAATGCGATGGCGTCGATCGAAGAATATGCCAGCAACTTAAAGATCATGGGTAACTTTGCGGACAAGCCAAGAGAATAATAGGAAATCTGTTGGTGCAGAAATAAATGAATAATAAAACTGTTGATGCAGAAATGAACGAGCAATAAAACTGTTGATGCAGAAATGAATGAGCATGAAAATTGTTGATGCAGAAATGAATGAGCATGAAAATTATTGATGCAGAAATAGATAAATATAAAATCTGCAGTTACAGAAATGAGGATAGACATGAAAAAGAAACAGATTTTAACAGGCGTGGTAGAACGCGTTGACTTTCCGAATAAAGCAGTTGTAAAGGCGCAGGTGCCACAGCCTGACGAAAGCGTGGCAACCGAATATGCTGTCGTAAAAGGAGCACTTCCCGGACAGACAGTAGAGTTCTCTGTCAAGAAAGCACGCAAAAATAAATGTGAAGGACGCTTGCGCGCTGTCCTAAAAAAAGGACAGTTAGAAACGCGAGAGGCGAAGTGTCCAAATTTTGGTACATGCGGTGGCTGTAACTATCAGGAAATTCCGTATGAACAGCAGCTCGCCCTCAAAAAAGAACAAGTGCTTCGCTTGATCGATGCCGTCTACGAAGGAGACGGTTATCAGTACGATGGAATCTTATCAGTACGAAAAGATGGACAGTACAGAGAGTGGGGATACCGTAACAAAATGGAATTTTCCTTTGGAGATGCCGTTAAAGACGGTCCATTGACGCTCGGTCTGCACAAAAAAGGAAGCTTTCATGATATCGTCGATGCGGAGGGCTGTCAGATCGTACATCCCGATTACTCCGCAGTCCTTGCCTGCGTGCGAGAATACGCCAAAGAAAACAACATTCCGTATTACCATAAACGCGATCATCAGGGCGTACTTCGTCATCTGCTCGTTCGCCGTGCCGAAGTGTCCGGTGATATGCTCGTAGCACTTGTTACCTCCACACAGCAGGAAATCGATTATAGCGAGCTTGTCAGCCGCCTGCTTGCCCTCCCTCTTGAGGGACAGATCACAGGTATTCTGCAGATCTGTAACGACAGTCTGGGCGATGTCGTACAAAGCGACGAGACAAAGATCTTATATGGCAAAGATTGGTTTGAAGAAAAAGTCTTAGGACTCACCTTCAAAATCTCCCCATTCTCCTTCTTCCAGACAAATACAAGCGGAGCAGAAGTGCTCTATCAGCGTGCACGCGAGTATGTGTTAGGTGAGATTAATATGGGAAATGCAGGAGAAACCAGCAACGGAAATATGACAGAAAATACACCAGGCGAAGAAAATGCACCGGACGAAGAAAATACACCGGGCAGTGATGCGCTTAACGAAAAAGCATCAGGTGGCAATGCCACAGAAACACATGCGGTAGATTTGCACGACAAAGTCGTATTTGACCTGTATAGCGGAACAGGCACGATCGCACAGCTCATAGCACCTGTTGCCCGCAAAGTCATCGGTGTCGAGATCGTAGAAGAGGCTGTCGAGGCTGCAAAAGAAAACGCTGCCCTCAACGGTCTGGATAACTGTGAATTCATAGCCGGAGATGTCCTCAAAGTCATTGATGATATCGAGGAAAAACCAGACTACATCATCCTCGATCCACCACGCGACGGCATCCATCCAAAGGCATTGCAAAAGATCATTGACTATGGCGTGAAAAACATCGTGTATATTTCCTGTAAGCCAACAAGCTTTGCAAGGGATCTGGCGGTGTTCCAGGAGCGCGGGTATGAGTTGAAGAGGGTCAGTAATGTGGATTTATTCCCTGAGACTGTGCATGTGGAAACTGCGTGTTTGTTGGAGCGGAAGGGGTAGGAAAAGGGCAGAGAGTCTGTATAAAAAGGAACATTTTTAATAGGCATGATTCGTCATGCAGAATCAAGGAGATGAAATCTATGGGAGTGAAAGTATTTAATAATGTTACAGAAATAGTCCGTAACGATATGGCATCTACGATTAGTAAAGGAAGTAAAATTTCTATTGCTGCAGCGTGCTTTTCTATGTACGCTTACAAGGAATTAAAGAAGCAGCTGGAGTCAGTGGAAGAGTGCCGTTTTATTTTCACTTCTCCAACATTTGTTACTGAGAAAGCAGAAAAGCAAAAGCGAGAGTTTTATATTCCAAGGTTAAATCGTGAGAATAGTCTTTATGGTACGGAATTTGAAATAAAACTTTGCAATGAAATGACCCAGAAGGCAATTGCAAAAGAGTGTGCCGATTGGATAAAACGCAAAGTAACCTTCAAATCTAATACCACCGGTGAAAATATGCTTGGATTTGTCACCATAGAAAATAAACAGAATCAGGTTGTTTACACACCGATAAATGGATTTACTACTGTAGATATTGGTTGTGAGCGTGGTAACAATAGCTATAATATGATAAACCGTATTGAAGCACCTGATGCCACATCGTATCTTCAACTTTTTGAGACATTGTGAAATGACAAAGATAAGCTTCAAGATGTTACAGATGTTGTCATTCAAAATATAACAACAGCCTATAATGAAAATTCACCGGAATTTATATACTTTATGGCGCTGTACCATGTGTTTAGTGAATTCCTCGATGATATTTCTGAGGATGAATTACCAAACGAAGCGACAGGGTTTAAGCAGAGCAAAATTTGGAATCTTTTATATGATTTCCAGAAAGATGCTGTATTAGCAATTATAAATAAGCTGGAACGATATAACGGATGTATTCTCGCTGATAGTGTTGGTCTTGGTAAAACATTCACAGCGCTTGCAGTGGTAAAATATTATGAGAACAGAAACAAAAGTGTTCTCGTTCTTTGCCCTAAAAAGCTGGCAGAAAACTGGAACACTTATAAAGACAACTATGTAAATAATCCGATAGCAGCAGACAGACTTAACTATGATGTTTTATTCCACACAGATTTATCAAGATCACACGGTTTTTCCAATGGTTTGGATCTGGATAGATTGAATTGGGGAAATTATGATCTTGTTGTTATTGATGAATCGCATAATTTTCGTAATGGCGCAGGTACTCATGTTAATACGCATGAGAATCGTTATGTTAAATTAATGGATAAAATTATTAGAGCTGGTGTTAAGACTAAAGTTTTGATGTTGTCTGCAACTCCGGTAAATAATGGATTTACTGACTTGAAGAATCAACTTGCTATTGCCTATGAAGGTGAATCAGAAAATATGAACAAGCAGTTAGATACAACGAAGACAATTGAAGAAATTTTCAAGCAGGCTCAGAGGGCCTTTAATGCGTGGAGTAAGCTGAATCTGGAAGATAGAACCACAGATGCGCTCCTTAGAACACTTGACTTTGATTTCTTTGAATTGCTTGATAGCGTTACGATTGCCCGTTCAAGAAGGCATATTGAAAAATATTATGATACAGCCGAGATTGGAAAATTCCCGGAGAGAAAAAAGCCTATTTCGCGTCTACCTCAGCTGACAGATCTTGACACAGCGATCAATTACAATGAGATCTATGAGCAGTTGATGCAGCTTACATTGTGCATCTATACACCATCTAACTATATCTTTCCAAGTAAGATGCAGAAGTATATCGACCTTACACATAACAAGGGAGATAATCTTACTCAGACAGGTCGTGAACAGGGTATTAAAAGATTAATGAGCATTAATCTCTTAAAGCGTCTGGAGAGCTCTGTCAACTCGTTTCAGTTGACACTTAAGAGAATAAAGACGCTGATTGAGAGTACGATTGCAGCTATAGATGCTTTTGAGCAGTACGGTGCTGCTGATATTGATATGTATGAAGCTTCCGACACTGAATTCGATATAGATGATAGTAATACAGAGTATTTTACTGTTGGTAAGAAAGTAAAGATCGAGCTGGCTGATATGGACTATAAGTCATGGCGAGATGAATTAAAAGCAGATGCAGAGGTTCTTGAACTGCTGACCTTAATGGTTGCGGATATTACTCCGGAACATGACAGCAAGCTTCAGGAATTGCTGAAGCTGCTATCAGAAAAGATTGAGAATCCAATCAATTCCGGAAACAGGAAGGTTCTGATTTTCTCGGCGTTTTCTGATACAGCAGAGTATCTTTATGACAATGTAAGTACATATATTAAAAAGAAGTATGGCTTAGATACGGCTGTGATCACCGGTACCATTGATGGCAGAACGACGATAGAGGGATTCAAGGCAACGCTCAACAATGTGCTTACCTGCTTTTCACCAATATCTAAGAGTAGAGATGTGCTGATGCCTGGTAACAAGACGGAAATTGATGTGCTGATTGCGACAGATTGTATTTCCGAAGGTCAGAACCTGCAGGACTGTGATTATCTTGTAAACTATGATATTCACTGGAATCCGGTTCGTATCATTCAGAGATTTGGTCGTATTGATCGTATCGGTAGTACAAATGAGTATATTCAGCTGGTGAATTTCTGGCCGGACATGGATCTGGATGAATACATTAATCTAAAAAGCAGGGTAGAGACACGAATGAAGATATCTATTATGACTTCCACGGGTGATGATGACCTTATTAATCCGGAGGAAAAAGGAGACCTTGAATATCGTAAGCAACAGTTGAAACGCTTGAAGGAAGAAGTTGTTGATATCGAAGATATGTCCAGTGGTGTTTCTATTATGGATTTAGGCTTAAATGAATTCCGGTTAGATCTTCTTGAATATGTAAAAAGCCATGAAGACTTGGAAAAAAAGCCAAAAGGACTTCATGCAGTTGTGCCTGCAACAGAGGAACTTCCGAAAGGAGTTATATTTGTACTTAAAAACATAAACAATAGCGTAAATATAGACAACCAAAACAGAATTCATCCGTTTTACATGGTCTATATTGGAATCGATGGTGAAGTTATTTGCGACTATTTGAATCCGAAAAAGATGTTGGATGATATCAGACTTCTGTGTCGAGGAAAGAAAGAGCCGATCAAGGAGCTTTGCCAGCGTTTTAATGAAGAGACAGATGATGGACGAGATATGTCTGATATGTCAGAGCTTCTTAACAAAGCAATTAATTCAATCATTGACTGTAAGGAAGAAAGTGATATTGACAGCCTGTTCTCTGCCGGAGGAACATCGGCATTGATGTCTAGCGTATCAGGACTGGATGACTTTGAGCTTATTTGTTTCCTGGTTGTGAAATAAATGGAGGGCGAACGATGATAGAATTGCCAAAGACAACGGAATTTAACAAAAGAATTCCGAAGCAGAAATTCTATGAAAATATAGATGTTTCTCCTGCATTGAAGAAAGTGTTTGTTGAGCAGGTAAAGACAATTTATTGGAAAAATAAGATTGCAGCTTCTACAACAAATCTTGCAACTGGAACCGATGTAATGGAGCTGGAAGTGTTTGAAATTCACTTAAACAGTCCTGCTCTTGATGATAGTCTTTTAAGACAGATTGATAAGGAAATTCCATATCACATTCTATTCTTGTTGGAATACCATGGAAAGTACCAGGCGTGGATTGGTTATAAGGAAGCTGCTATATCTGGTAATAAGGCTTTTAAGGTGAATGGATATTACCACACAGAATGGTTAGCTGAGGACGAGTTGCCATTAAAGCTGGAAGGCTTAAATGTTGATGCGGTTTATGAAAACTTCGTGCGTCAGATAGCCGGAGATAAGTTAAATGTTGGAAGTGCTGGCGAAAGCTTAAAAGAGTCTGTTGCACGAGATGAACAGAAACAGGTATTGATGAAGCAGATAACAAGTTTGCAGGCAAAAATCCGAAAAGAGAGACAGCTGAATAAACAGATGGAAATGAATGCTGAGCTTAAGAAGCTCAAGAAAGAATTGGAGGCAATGTGATGGATAAAATGAGAATGGAATCAGTTGATATGACTGCACAGAATATTGAGAAGATAGGTACTCTTTTCCCTAATTGCATCACTGAAACAGTTGATGAAAACGGAAATCCTAAGAAGGCTATCAATTTTGCGCTTTTAAAGCAGATGCTTTCAGGTGATGTGCTTGAAGGTGACGAAGCTTACGAGTTTACTTGGGTTGGAAAGAAAGCTGCAATTGTAGAGGCTAATAAGCCTATTCGCAAAACACTTCGTCCTTGTAAAGAAGAAAGCGTTAACTGGGACACTACAGAAAATCTCTATATTGAAGGGGATAATCTTGAAGTGCTGAAACTTCTTCAAGAAAGCTATCTTGGTAAGGTGAAGATGATATACATTGACCCGCCTTACAACACAGGTAACGACTTCATCTACAACGATGATTTTAAAATGACAGGCGAAGAATATGTCGATGAAAGTGGAGAAATAGATGAGGATGGCAACAGAATGTTTAAAAACACTGATTCTAATGGTCGTTTTCATTCTGATTGGTGTTCAATGCTTTACTCACGTCTGATATTAGCGAGAAATTTGCTATCTGACGATGGCGTTATTCTTATTAATATGGATGAAAATGAAATTGCAAATTTGCAAAATATCTGTAC
>ULVB01031058.1_pt1 | contig 11823 bp, 9 predicted proteins | sample 1959071 | NCBI WGS metagenome assembly ULVB01 (sample SAMEA4835776, study PRJEB28245) | human gut metagenome | biome: gut microbiome; material: fecal sample | place: Denmark | collected 2008 | reverse complement strand
GGAAGCGAAGCTGTTTGCCTTTCACTTTACAACGGACAATTGGGGAGGAAAAAACAGGGATTAATCGAAATTTTTCCTTTCATATAACAAACGGACACTTTTTCTGGCTTTGTCCGGGATTTTTTCGCCGTTTTCAAAAATCTCTCTACTATACAACGGACATTTTCCCGCCGTTTTTTAAGTATCGGAGAACAAAAAAGTGTCCCCGCTTCCGAAAAGGCAGGGGCATTATGATCTGCGGATATTGAGATTTTAGAGAATAGCAAGCACAGCCGCTGTCCGTACACACGGCGAAATAAACAGTTCCGCCTTGCACCCGCACTGCTCATTTCCTTGTTGGGGAAGTCCCACGCCCCTTTCGCGTCTGGATTGATATGCCCCAGACTTTTTAGGGAAGCCTTACGATTGCTCGCATTACTGCTTCGGTTATGCTGTGATTTTATAAGAGAGTCAAGCATTAACAGCGGCTTGCAGAAAAACCGTATTTCGGTTTAATAATTCAAACCGATTAGACAAGGGATCGTGATGATCCGTGTATAGTCCACAGCTTAAAACCTTTCTGCGCGTAGCGGATGCGGGGAGCTTCAATAAGGCGGCGGAGGAGAGTTTCATCACGCCCACGGCGGTCATCAAGCAGATCAATTCGCTGGAGGAATCCCTCGGCGTCAAGCTGTTTGACCGCAGCCACCGGGGACTGCGGCTCACAAAGGCCGGGCGCTCCATGTACCAGGATGCCAGATATATCATCCAATACTGCCGCGACTCCGTGACGCGGGCGAAAAACGCCATGCAGGAGGATGAGAACATCATCCGCATCGGCTCCTCACCAATGACGCCTGCACAGCTTCTGATGGCGCTCTGGGCCAAGATCAACGAACGCTGCCCGGACATTAAATTCCAGATCGTTCCCTCTGAGAATACGCCGGAAAACGCGCGGGAAATTCTCGGCAATCTCGGCAAGAACATTGATGTGGTGGGCGGCATTTTTGACGAGACCATGCTGGAGCTGCGGGGCTGCGCAGGATTAGAACTGGCCAGAGGGAGAGTTTGCTGCGCCGTTTCCATCCACCACCGGCTGTCGGAAAAAGACCGGCTGCAAATCTCTGACCTTTACGGGGAGAACCTGCTGCTGATGCACCGCGGCTGGAGCCACTACGTCGATCAGCTCCGGGACGATCTGTGGCAGCACCATCCGCAGATCCACATTGTGGATTTTGAATTTTACAGCATGGACGTGTTCAACCGCTGCAAGAACACCAACGATGTACTGCTGGCCATCCCCGGCTGGGCGAATATTCATCCGCTTCTAAAGGCCATTCTAGTCGAATGGGAACACAGCATCCCATATTTTAAAGAAGTGAGACACTGCAAATTTAACAAGGAGAACACGCAACTATTCTTTGCCATGGTAGACCACCACTACCAGAAGGACGGCTATTACAACACGGTCTTCACCGGCAACCGCGCCCCAACTCAGCGGCAAGAGAATTTCTGCGAGACTGACTCTCTCCTATGCGTCCTTGACCGCTCCTTCAATGATGCGATTACCTTTACGATTAAGGGTGAGAGTTCCGTAGCCGCCGACCTGAAATGGCCTCTCTGCGGATGTTCGCAGCTTCTCCGGCCGTCAGCCGCAAAAACGACATCTAAGATCCACATCCGAACCGAGATTGGCTATACCATTCCGATATGGATTAGCGATTTTCGCCCGGCTGAAATCGTTTGCAATAAGGGACAACATCTCATGTCGATTACATTTCACTATAGCAACAGAACGGTGTTTATTGCACTCCTGCTATCGTGTTGTGTAAATGTGACAAATATCCGGCCGGCCGCTCCGCTCCAATGTTGTATAACGCCTATTTTCGTGGTATAATGCATTGGGGATAAAGTTGCTATATTGAGCGGCCTGCGGCGGTCATGCTTCGCATGGTTGTTTTTTTCCAAGAGAGGAGCGAGTACGAATGTCAGACTTCAAACGGGCAAAAATATTGGTGAAGAGTATCAGATACCCTACCTTTCAATTCTGGGCTAAGGCAAATAATAAAAGAGAAACCGCAGACAGACAAATGGTCATTGCCATATTGACCTCATTGGAGTGGCTTCGAACCAAATTCAGCGAATTTAGCATCCCAGAGGAGATCAATGTCCCAGAATGGGAACAGTACAAAAGCATATCCATGGGAGATTTGAAATCGGTCCATATTAACGAGGGATACACTGTAGATATAATCAACCTTCCTCAACAAAAAATATGGGCTCTGCGATTGATTGAGCCAGATCTCAGCACCCGCTTTGAGAACAATGTTGAAATAAGCTGCGCCGTCCCTGGACGTATTTTTCAAACAGACATCGCGTTTTCAATCGCGGATGATGTTTTTCAGTGCGGTGTGAAAATCACCGTTTCTGAGCCTAATGTACAAACGGAGCCATGCAAAGCGTACCGTCCCTCCTTGATTCAAGTGCTGGCCGAAAACCCTTTACTTGATCTTCGCTGCGGATACCCAATCATTAGGAAGGATGCATGGCGTTTGGATAAAGCGGAGCGTATTAAGCAGCTTCGCGACTACTTATCCTCGGGAAATATCCCTGCGGTTATTCTGTGCGATTATGAAAGCGAGTCAAAGCAAACCGTTCCCTCATTCGAGGGCATGATAAATGAAATTAAAAATACCAGCCCGTTTTCGAGAAGTTCATCGTCAATTATCTCCCCCAATATGGAGGCGCTTTTGCTGAAAGCGCAATCGACGCCAAAAGAGCAGGAAACCAAAATTACCCAATATGATGTCTCAGGGCTGCTAAAATATCGCACCTGCCATGCCCATTATTTCCGCTGCGGAAAAGGTATGCTGACAGAGTTTAACAAGATATTGAAAACCAATATGAAAAGCGGAGATATCGTGTTGATCGAAACAGCCCTATGCGGTGGCGATGTAAAGTATTTCCCCAAAACCGACGATCCTGCCGAAAATGTCAGCAAAGTTCTTTATTACCTGCTGGATTATCCAAATGGAAAGCCATACAACTACGGATCGGTTTCCTTCTACGCCGATGCACTTCTTAAACAAATGGATGTCCTTCGAAATGAACAGAGCGAAGATTCGGGGAAAATTGAGCTTCTCAATGAAGAAATAGTTATCCTCAAGAAGGAAATCGACAGCCTACGGCTTGAACAGCAGACTGCGGCGAACCGTCATGCAGAAAAAGTGAACGATTTGCAGAAGACAATATCTGATGCCAATAAGCAAATAGCGGATATTCAGAGTGACGCAGATTCACGAGTACAGAAAGCCGAAAAGGAAAAGGAACGGTACACCAAAAAGCTTGCATATCACGAGAGTCTGTCACAGCGCCCCCAAAAACCGGATGGGATTCCCAGGTGGGTAGAAGAACGATTCGCTGGACGCCTTATATTCCACAAAAGAGCAGTAAATCTTATCAGTAAAGTCTCTGCGAATGAAGTTGATATGGATCTACTGTGTGGCGCACTCGAGTATTTGGCTTCCGAATACCGTGATAAACGGATGGGACAAATCAGTGAGAACGAGATGAAAACGATTTGCGCCGAAAAGTACGGGCGGCCATACGACATTGCACCGACTGGGGCTGGCACGGTCGAGTTTGCAGGAAAAGACTATAAAATAAAGTACTATAAGGGAGCGAAAGGAAAGCCCATTGAAAGCGTTCTTGACCAACATCTTAGGGTGGGAAATCAATCGGAAAATCTATTGAGAATATATTTCTTGTACGACAGCGAGAAAAATCTTGTCGTTGTTGGATCTCTGCCGAAACATCTGAAGACAAAAACATATTCCTAAGTGTTAAGATGATGCAGGATTATCCCTATAATAGTGTAGATAATATCGACAATATAGGATGGTTGAGATTTTGCGAGCCAGTATAATCGTAGAACCGCAACCGAATTTCTTCAATCAATGCTATACATACTCCATCTCCGTCGAAGTTTTCGAGCAAACCAAAAAGCGTGACAGCAAGAATTACAGATACCGTGAGCTGCGGTGCGCTTGACTTAGGAGGTTAAAAGAAAGGCATGAATAAAATCATTATCTGTGGTATCCCCATGAAGGATAGAGTTGATTCGTCCATTTATATAAGCGATGACAAATCCATTCCTGCTTCGTCTAGACCGGTTTGTTTCCCCATCAATGCGTTTCTCGAGGAAACAATGAAGAGTGATGATTCCATCAAGTTTCTGCTCCTCGTAAAAAAAGATGGATACGGAAATTATAAAAAGAACCTTGATTGCTTCAAAGAAGAGTTTGAAGCAGTAAATGCAGAAATCGGCGCAACTGCCGATTATGTTGTAATTGATACGGAGTTTTCCGAAGAGAAGTCTATACACGAAAAACTAATGGGCAGTATCGTGGATGAACTGGAGATTGGGGCGAATGTCCTCGTTGATACCACTTATGGTCCCAAGGACCTCCCGATAGTGATTTTCACTGCCCTCAACTTTGCGGAGAAATTCTTGGAATGCCAGATTGACAATATCATCTACGGTAAGGCTGAATTTGTAAACGGCAAAGCAGTTGATACCAAAATGTGTGATATGGCACCTCTTTACTATCTGGGTTCCATTACTAATACTATTCACTGCGTCGAACCGGGAAAGGCAAAAGCAATGCTTAAGTCATTGCTTTCCCTGTAAGCAGGTGAGAATATGTATTACGACAGGGGTAAATATGAATCGCTAATAATGAACTCCCCGCTCTTTGATATTGACAAGGAGCAAGAAACAACGGCTTACAAACGTGAGTCGTATAAAATGGCGGAATACCTTTACTGTTATCTGTTGGCAATCAACGAGCGTGATTATGAGCCCTATGGTAGTGAAATCATGGATGTGGCCACACGTTGCATAAATAATTTTGACTCATCAAAAGGCGTCTTCCTTTTCTATTTTAATTCCGCATGGAAACAAGAGTATTCTCACATACTGGGAGAAAAGATTAGCGACGAACGGTTCCGTGGTATTAGGATAACAGAAGAAGAAAAGCGTAATATTCGCAAATATCTGAAGCTTGCCGATAAAATGGATTCGTGTGTTTCTCGTTCGGAACTATTTGAAAGAATCTCAGAAGCCATGAACATTCCGGTCGATAAAGTAGAACTGCTGGCTCAAATGAACAGCATGTTCGTGGTAAGTGATACGACAACAAACGAAGATGGTGAAGAAATCAATATCTGGGAACAGGTATCGGATGGCACATCAATAGAACAGCAATTTGATATAGCTGATTCTGTAGGCGATCTTCTTCAAACTATAGAAAGTGCTTTTGATGGTCTTCAGGAACGTCAAAAAGCTATTGTGTCTGATATGGTAACAATTCGGATATGGTCCATTATGGAGGAATTGAACTCATCAGAAAAACAATATCAGTTTGTTAGCAAGGATGTGGTTGCGGAGTATGAATTGACCGGAGTCATGCCAACGCAAAGGCAAATTGCAGACAAATATAATCGTGACGAGGCAAGCGTCAGCAGATCTATGAAAGAGTTTTTGAAAAAGCTGAAGCTTATAAACGGATTGCCATAAAATAGCCATACTACGAGGCTATAATATTCAAAGCTAAAGAGATAGAGGTAATTCAAATGGGACTTAACAGTTATGTCGCAAGGGAACCGAGAGCACTTCCAATTTTTATTCTTGCTGATACCTCCGGAAGTATGCGCGGAGAAAAAATCAATGAACTTAATCTTGCATTACGCGAAATGCTGACAGCATTAAACGATGTAGATGACATAAGAGGCAAATTTCAACTTTGCGTGATTGGGTTTGGTGGAGTCGTTAATGTTCTTCAGCCTTTGGCAGACATTGACGGATTGCAGCTCCCTGAACTTAATGCAGCCGGTAATACTCCAATGGGAGAGGCATTTGATACTGTCCGGGAAATAATTGAAGATAGAAATGTCGTTTCGTCCAGAGCGTATGCACCCACAATCGTTTTGATAAGCGACGGTATTCCCACAGACTGTTCTGAGGAGATTTACCACAGTAAAGAGTATTCAAAATGGGAACCGCTGAATAACCTATATTCCGCTGAACGCTCTTCTAAAAGCCAGCGCCTTGCCCTTGGTATTGGTGCAGATGCTGACTTTGGAATGTTGAAAGAGTTCATCAATAATCCTGAAATTCCCGTTATTAAAGCAAATGACGCAAGCGGTATTACAAAGTTCTTCCGTTGGGTCACAATGTCTACTGTTGCCAGAATGAACAGTGTTAATCCTAATGTGGCCTCGACAGTAGCACCGATGTTCAATATGGACGAAGAGGATATTGTAATATGATTTCTCGTGAGGAACACGCTCAAGGATTGACTCTTATAACAGTATCGGATATCGGCTCCAACCATCGAGCATTGCTTTTGCCGAATCAGGATTTTGTAGATTTCATCATTGACGGAGAGGACTTTGTTTTGGCAGTATCGGATGGCGTTGGTTCTTGCTCCAAAGCTAAACTTGGGTCAAAAGAAGCGGTAGCATCGTGTATTCGCGTTTTCACCTTGATAAAAAATAGAACAATCGAATTCGAGAGTGATAACGTTGTAGATGCACTTATCAATGAGTGGCGTGTTTCTTTGGATCACGAGAATCTTGACGATTGTTGTGCAACGCTAAAGGCCATTTTCAAGATCGGACAAGTAATGAAAGCCGTATCTGTAGGAGATGGCTTCATTGCTGTTTCTTCTGACGGACTAAATTTGTTATCACCAACTGAAGAAATGGCGTTTTCCAATGAAACAAGTTGTCTTTGTTCAAGAATAGGACCGCGTGATTTCTGGACAAGTGATTTCAATCTCGATACCCACAAACCCTATGCGGCATTTTGCTGTACAGATGGCGTTGCAAATGGCTTAGTTACAGGACAAGAACTGAATCTAATTAGAGATATTGAAGAAAACACCAGCGCGGACATGCTAAAACAAGAGATAGAGGCACTGTTAGAAGATATTTCTGACTACTGCTTTGACGACAAGACTGTTGGGGTGGTCAAATATGAGTAATAGAATGGAAGACTTGACTGGAGTAACGCTCACAGCGGAGAGCGGAAGAAAATACAAGTTAACAAAGCAGGCCGGTAGTGGAGCTCAGGGTGTTGTTTACGAAGAGAGCGGAAACAACTATATGGTAAAACTACACTCCCCTTCAGGCAGTGAGAGCATTGATGCGGATGTTCTTGATAGGCTACGTTTTATCAAAGATATTGCTATGCCCAAAAACTTCGTTTCAGTTATTGATCTGATTACTCACCCCTATATCGGATACGTAATGGAAAAAGTCACAGAGCACAAACCGCTGAATTCCTACCTGATTCCAGACCGTAATGTTCCCTTTCCCAAATGGTATAATCAAGGACTCGGACTTTATGAAAGAATATTTGTCGGATATATCATTGCTAAAGCCTTCGGAGAACTGGAAAAGAGTAACCTTTCATATTGCGATATTTCCGGTAATAACATCTTGATAAAAATTGCAAAAGGGGCTTCTGTAAAAATGATAGATGTTGACAACATCTATACTGCTGGAAGAGGAAAAGCGGCTATTCTCGGAACTCCGAGGTACATTGCGCCGGAAGTCATAAGCCGTCAGAAAAATCCCGACGTGTTGTCTGATAATTACTCATTAGCTGTTATTCTATTTGAATTACTTAGAGTTGGCCATCCATATATCAACGATGACGTATTGGATGGAACACCCGAAGATGAAGAAAACGCGCTTGCCGGCAATGCGGACTATGTAACTGATGACAACTCCACCAATATGCTTCCGGCAGATATTGTCTTTACAGATAAATTAAAAGAATTGTTCAGAAGGTGCTTTGAGGATGGAAAGCATAATAGGCTAAGCAGACCTTCGGCAACAGAGTTTGAACAGGCATTGCTTGAAGCAAGTAATAAAGTAATAAAATGCCCATCATGCGGAGCTTGGCACTATCCGCGAAAGGATGGTAAATCTTATGCAGGTTGCCCATGGTGCGATTCACCTTCAAGGCCGAAAGCAATGTTGAATTTCTATGACATTCTTTTTGAGGGTACCGACTATCAGACGGGCAAGTCACTGGACTCGAAAGCCGGAAAAAAACTTGTTAACTCCTATGTGCTAAAGGAATCCAGAAAGAACTTGGTGAAGGGCTTATATGTTCTCCGGTTTGATGATCCCAGCAAAGAGCGCAGAACGGCTGACAACTACATAACAATAGCCCATAACGAGCAAGGTTATCACGCATATAACGAATTTGGAAAAGATGGTATTGTGGTTAAGCAATACGGGGCCAATAGGTATATCAGAGTAGGAAAGAACAAAGCACTCCAATTACGTAGCGGCGACGAAATCTACTTTGAGATAGATACAAACAAGGCAATCAGTATTGAATGCGGCGGTAAAAAGTATTCATTTATTAGGATGGCAAGATTTATGGAGGAAAAAGCATGAAGATCTCTGACATCTATACAGCGAAAGGCTTGAAATTCAAACTGACATATCTTGATGCTTCCGCCAGATTCTCCGTGGGTGCTCTTGTAAGCATCGAGTCAACTCAAAATAGCAAAGAGTTTCTTGTAAAACAATACGGTGCAAAAAGCAATTCGAGTGAGTGTAAATCAGTTATTTGCAAAGCGGATAAAGCAGCATCTGATTATTTGGCTGATTTGTTTGAAACTGAAAAGGTTGATTCTTTCAGGTGTGTCTTTTCGATAGATGGAATAAATGACTCATCTCTGGAAATTCAAGCATATACCTTCAGATCCGTAGTTGAATATAAAACGCCAATATTTATACAAGTATCGAATAAACTCTTAGAAAAAACCTCTCCGGAAAAACTGTACCGGGAATATGTCTGGACTGAACTTGGAGAGCCTGCTTTGTTTTGCTTGAATTATAAGAACAGAAAAAAGCAAGCAGCTGATCTTAGACTCCTTTCCGGGAAACGGTTTCTTATGGCACATAATACGCCTCGAGGAATTGTCGCGGCGAGTGAAAGCTATTTGAAAGACAGATACACGGTCCCCGTTGATATTTATATCGCCCCTGAGATTAAGTTTATCACGGAGACCGAAGTGCCACATGTAAATAACAGTCTTGCAGAAGATCTTGACAAGATTTCAAATCCTGCCTCCTATTTTGCAAGATGGGAAGCCTATAACGAATTAAGCAAAAAACTCTTAGAACAGGAAAGCAAAGAGTTTGGTAAGCTGCATTATTCTTCTTTTACCTTAAAGTCAGACTTAAACGGAATCACTTTTGAATTTGAAACCGATGAAGAATTAGATGATTCTTTTAAAGGAAAAGAACTTGGAGTGTCGCCTACAGCGAGCACCAATGAAGATGAGGGATCTCATGTAAGGCCTGTTGCTGTTGGAGCAATAAAACGAATATCTCAAAAAACTATAACCACATACTTGGAAACGACGGACGGGTTTGACTCTATCCCGGAGACTGGAGACCTATCTTTATATGTTGCCGGTGATAAGATAATCATGAAACGTCGTGATGCTGCCAGAGAGCGAATGATTAATCATCAATCGCCTATAAAGTCTATCGTAGCATTGATTGAAGCTGGCGCTTCTGAATATGAACTTTCAAGTGATTGGGGTAGTAGTAAGCCTGTTACCGAGGAATTAAAACGCAACTTCAAAAAGGCATCCAATTTGAATCCCGAGCAAATTGAGGCTTTGAACATTGCTATTAACACTCCTGATATTGCGCTTATTCAAGGCCCTCCCGGAACTGGAAAGACCACAGTTATCAAAGCTATCTGCGAACGTTTTAGAGAAATCTTTGAAGCGGAAGAACGAAAACTTCAAAAAGATGACCCGGAGCATGCGCTTCGCAGTCCGAAGATACTAATATCAAGTTTCCAAAACGAAGCGGTAGATAATGCCATCTCAACACCACTTCCCGGTGATATTCCTGCTTACCGTAAAACTGCAAAAAGAGCGAAAGATAGCACAAAAGAACAGTATCAAAAGGCTCTGGAGAGCTGGTATACCGGTGTGCGCAAATCAATCGGTGAACTGATTGAGGATAAGGCAGCGGCGGAATTTGTAGAAAACAAAAAGAAACTCAGCGATGAATATCTTTCTTACAAGAATTCCGGAGAAACCCTTGAGCTCGCTTCGGGACTGATAAAACACTACCTTTCTTTCACGGGAATTACATATCCCCAGGAACTGATTGACGCGGCCAATACGGTAATTAAAGCCGTTGATACCGGCGATGATTTCGATGATCTTCCTGATCCCGTTGTCGCAAAACTTGAATCGCAAAGAACCGACAAGGAAGCGTTTGAAGATGACGGACTAATCAATGCCAAAAGATTGCTTGCGCATTTAAGAATCAGAGATGATTTGGAAATTGAAGAATGTGATATTGAGGCAATCGCAAAGGTGTGCGGTCCTGATGCAACGGATAAAGACTTCAATGAATATGTTTCCGCAGTCACAAAACTGCAAAAAAGGCTGTGTAAGGTAAAAAACAGCATCAACATTAAAGATAAAGGTGTTGTAAATGAATGCCTGCTTGCACTGCAGGATTGCTTTACTAACCAGTATATGCGGACGCTCTCCGATATAGAAAGCAAAAAGTCTCTTATACTCAGTGAATTTTTGTCCAGGCTGGAACAGGAGTATGAGACCGTAGTCAGAAAATATTCGATGACTACTGCGGCAACTTGCCAGACAAGTTTGAACTTGAAGGATAAATCTCAAGTGTTTGATCTTGTCGTCATTGATGAAGCAGCAAGAGCTAATCCGTTGGACCTCTTTATCCCAATGTCTATGGGGAAGAAAATCGTTCTGGTCGGAGACCATAAGCAACTCCCACACATGCTGGAACCGGACGTTCTAAAGATGATAACTGATGATCCCAAATTTAAGGATTTGCCGGAAATTGAAAAGAGCTTATTTGAAAGACTGTTTGGAATGTTTAGCAAAGGTCAAAAGCCTAAAGCAATTCTTTTAACTCACCAGTTCCGCATGCATCCGGAAATATGCAAGTTTGTCAGCGAGTCATTCTATGATGGACAACTAATGATGCTGATCAAATTTGGCTCGGTATTTATCAGGATATGATCTGTCCCTGCATCCAGTACATTGAAGCACATAAATTTGAGAAGGCTTATGATCTCTATAAGGCCTTTACGCTCAGACTGAAAGATGACTATCTGCGCACATAAAGAACTGGCCATAGTAAACAAGGAAAGCTAACAGCTCACGAGCGTTTTCGCCTCGAAAAAAGCACAAAATGCAGCAAAAAGGAGTCCAGCACCACGCCATTGACGTGGTGCTGGACTCTTCCTGATTATAACGATTTTTAGTGGCTAAAGCAATGCTCTATTTGCAAACAACCCTATTACATTTTACTGTTTGACGCAGAAATGTACTGTTTCGCAAAATCTCACGCGCAGAAGTGCGCTGGGTATCCTTCGACATGACGCGCTGATGGATGTGCTTTTTCACAGCGAGGGAAAGAATTACACTGGTTTCATTATGATTGATGCTTTCTGGGTGGGTACGGCGTTTAAAAAAGTAGCCATGTTTTTAAAACAGGGCTGCTTGAATGATCAGGGTAAGTGTTGCAGCAGGCAATTTTCGCAACTGCGTATCGCCGGTTCCTCTACGCCATTTTTACGCCATTTCCGCGTGGGGATGCGTAGGGAAACATGAACTTATATGGATTAGCTTCATCTGAAAATGCCTGTCATATCAGGCTATATCGGCATTTGTGCACTTACGGAGACTTATAGAAACAGGCTCGCTTTCGACGATACCTAATTTCATTTGTACTCATTCTCCTTCGATTTTC
>ULVB01081717.1_pt1 | contig 11845 bp, 8 predicted proteins | sample 1959071 | NCBI WGS metagenome assembly ULVB01 (sample SAMEA4835776, study PRJEB28245) | human gut metagenome | biome: gut microbiome; material: fecal sample | place: Denmark | collected 2008 | reverse complement strand
CAAAATCATGCATTCCGAGATGGAGATGGTGCGCCGCTTCCTGCGTCAGAATTTCGGCGAGGCAGCCAGTCAGCAGGGCGAGGAAATTCTCCTCAAACTCTTCGAACAGCAGAAGCAGATGGGCATGCAGCAGTACCGTTCGGTGATACAGGACAGCTGTCATCAGATACGTGCCAACATGATGTATGAGCAGCGCCTGCAGTTGCTCAATTTCCTCGTCATGATTGCCCAGGCCGATGGAATTGTGAATCCTCAGGAGATTCAGGCGCTCAAGGAGATGGCCATCCACATGGGGCTTTCTGCCGAGGATGTAGACCAGATGCTGAACCTGGAGAGCGGGGCTTCTTCAACAGGCAGTCTGGATAATGCCTACCGTGTTCTGGGCATCAGTCCTGACGCCTCAAACGATGAGGTGAAGGCCGCTTACCGCAAGATGGCGCTCAAGCATCATCCTGACAAGGTAGCAGCACTGGGCGAAGATGTGCGCCGTGCAGCCGAGAAGAAATTCCAGGAAATCAACGACGCCAAAGACCGCATTTACAAGGCTAGAGGACTCTAGGTTCCAGATTAGGATTAAAAGTTCCAGATTAGGATTAAAGGAGTTAAGACAGATTGTCCTAGCTGCCTGAAAACGAAAAAAATAAAGGCTCGCCAAGCAATTTTGGCGAGCCTTCATTGTATCTTATCGTATCTTTATCAGAAGATTATCATCCGAAAAGAGCGGAGAGAGGAGTAAGATTAATCCTCATCCTCAGTCTTTCTTCTGCGGATAGCGCGCTTGCGCTTTGGCTTCTCCTCTGTCTTAGGAGCCTCAATCTTAACACCAGCCAATTCCGGGTCGATGAGGATACGGCCGCAATACTCACAAGGGATAATCTTCTTGTGCATCTTGATATCGAGCTGGCGCTGAGGTGGAATCTTGTTGAAGCAACCGCCACATGCATCACGCTGCACGTAAACGATACCCAAACCGTTGCGGGCACCATTACGGATGCGCTTGAAGCTCTGGAGCAAACGTGGCTCAATCTTCTTCTCGAGCTCGAATGCCTTCTCCTTCAAATTCTCCTCTTCCTCACGGGTTTCAGCCATGATTGACTCGAGCTCAGAACGCTTCATTACCAGACCCTTCTCGCGGTCTGCCTTCTGGTCCTCAGCCTTGTGAAGGTCGTACAGGCGCTCGTTGATTGTCTGCTGCGCCTCGCGGATCTTCTTGCTGCAAAGTTCGATTTCCAGCTCCTGGAACTCGATTTCCTTGCTCAAAGTATCATACTCGCGGTTGTTGCTAACCATTTCGAGCTGCTTCTTATAACGCTCCACGCTAGCCTGAGCCTCCTCAATCTCGTGCTGCTTCTGATCGATGGCGCGGTCAAACTGCTCAATATCGGTCTGGATTTTCTCGATACGGGTGGTAAGACCAGCAATATCGTCTTCCAAATCCTGAACTTCGAGAGGCAACTCACCTCTCAACGCACGCTTTTCATCAATTGCAGACAAGGTGGTCTGAAGCTGATAGAGAGCCTTCAACTTCTCTTCCACTGTCAAATCTGTAGGATCTTTCTTTGCCATAACTTTATTTTTTTTAATGTTGAATGTTAAATGTTGAATGTTGAATGTTGAATGAGGCTTGCGCCCTTCCAACCTATAAATACAATATCGGATTCGTATTTATCTCCGAGATGCAGCATTTGGCATCAGGGAAATTCTCCTGGATGATGCTGCGGAAGATTTCGCCCGTAAACTGCTCACTCTGATAGTGGCCGATGACGCAGATCTGAATCTCCTGCTCGTGGCCGAAATACTCGTGATAGCTCATCTCGCCCGTGATGAAGGCATCGGCACCTGCCTTGATGGCTGCGTCGAGCAAGAAAGCACCTGCTCCACCGCAGAGCGCCACCTTCCTGATAGGACGTCGAAGCAACTGGTTGCACTGCACGCACTCCACGCCAAACCGCTCCTTGAGCATCAGCACCAAGTCGTCGGCTGCCAGGTCCTCAGCCACCTCTCCGATGACGCCCTCGCCGCCCTTCACGCCGTCCACTTCCTTCTCGCCAGCAAAGAACTGCACGTTTCGCAGTCCCAGTTTCTCGGCAATCTTGAAGTTCACGCCGCCCGCAGCCGCATCCATGTTGGTATGCATCGCCACAATGGTAATATCATTCTTAATCGCCTTGCGCACGGTACGCTGCACGTAGTTCTCGTCCGAGATTCTCGCCAGTTTGCGGAATATCAGCGGATGATGGCTCACGATGAGGTTACATCCCTTCTGGATGGCCTCGTCTACCACGGCTTCAGTAACGTCAAGACACAACAATGCCCCTGACATTTCTACCGCCTCTGTCAATCCAACTTGCAGGCCGGCATTATCATATCCTTCCTGCAAGGGCAGAGGCGCGTAATGTTCAAGGGCATCAACTACCTGTTTTATTTTCACGCTCCTATTCAATATTTTATTTTTAGACTGCAAAGTTACTCATTTTTCCCCGATTTTATCTCCATACAGCCCTCCGTTTAAACTTTTTTAATACAAAGTTTCGCTTTTGCGCAAAATATTTCACAAAAACAGCCGATAGTTGTAGATTTTTTATTAATTTTGCAAGCATACTTCATAAAAGCAGAACGGAGCCCGCCCCCAAGGAAAGGTTCCCGATGAAGAACAGAGTATAATAAATTGGTTTAGAACATCGTATCATAAAAATAGTATAGCTTATGCATCAATCTACATTACCCTGCGATTTCGCACTCCCTGCCGAATGGGAGCCACAGAGCGCCATCATGCTCACCTGGCCACATGCCGGCACCGACTGGAAGCCGTATCTGCCTGAAATTACAGATACTTATCTCGAACTGGCAGATATCATCACGCGCTACGAGCAGCTGCTTGTGGCTACACCCGATGTGCCTGCCACCCGATACCAGCTCGAGAAAAAGCTCTCTGCCGAACAGATGAGCCGCGTGCTGCTCTACGAGGTAGAAAGCAATGATACCTGGGTGCGCGACCACGGCCCCCTCACCATGGTGCTGCGCAAAAAGCAGAACACCTGGATGGTGCCTTACCGCATACTCGACTTCAAGTTCAACGGCTGGGGCGAAAAGTTCAGATGGGAGAAGGATAATGCCATCACCCTGCAACTATACTATCAGGCAGCCTTCAATGCCGATATAGAGAACCACCAGGGCTTCGTGCTCGAAGGAGGCAGCATCGAGAGTGACGGAAAGGGTACACTCTTCACCACCTCACAGTGCCTGCTGGCGCCTCACCGCAACCAGCCGCTCGACCACGACAGCATCGACCATCTGCTGCAGACTTTCTTCCAGCTCAAGAGAGTCGTCTGGCTGGATCACGGCAATCTGATAGGCGATGATACCGACGGGCACATCGACACCATCGTGAGAGTGGCTCCACACGACACCTTATTATATGTAGGCTGCGATAATCCGGAAGATGAGCAGTATGAAGATTTCCAGGCGCTGGAGAAGCAGCTCAAGGGCCTCTTCACCTGGGAGGGATACCCTTACCGCTTGCTCAAACTGCCGATGCCCGACCCTATCTATGATGAGGGCGACTGCCTCACCACCAACCCGGAGAGCGAGGGCGACCGCCTGCCAGCCACCTATGCCAACTTCCTGATACTGAACAAGGCGGTGATTTATCCCACCTACAATCAGCCGGAAAAGGACGAGGAGGCACGCAAGCAGATTCAGCTCGCCTTCCCCGACCGCGAAATCATCGGCGTAGATTCGCAGACCATCATCCGTCAGCACGGCAGCATCCACTGCATCACCATGCAGTTGCCTGAAGGCGCACTCAGAGACTCAACATTCAACATTCAACACTCAACATTCAACACTCAACATTAAACTATGAAAGTCGGTTTATTACAACTTCATAATACGGCAGATATCGCCAATAACAAGCAGCGCCTGGCAGAAGGCATCATCGACCTCGCCCATCGCGGCGCAGAGCTCATTGTGCTTCAGGAGCTTCATAACGCCCTCTATTTCTGTCAGGTAGAGGATGTTGACCTCTTCGACCTGGCAGAGCCTATTCCGGGCCCTTCGACCGATTTCTACGGCAAGCTTGCCAAGGATCTCGGCGTCGTCATCGTCACCTCCCTCTTCGAGCGCCGCGCTCCGGGGCTCTACCACAATACGGCGGTAGTGATGGAGAAGGATGGAAGCATAGCCGGAAAATACCGCAAGATGCACATCCCCGACGATCCTGCCTACTACGAGAAGTTCTATTTCACTCCGGGCGACCTCGGTTTCCACCCTATCCAGACCTCTGTAGGCAAGCTCGGCGTGCTGGTTTGCTGGGACCAGTGGTATCCCGAAGCAGCCCGTCTGATGGCGCTGCAGGGAGCCGAAATGCTCATCTATCCTACCGCCATCGGCTACGCTACCTATGATACCGAGGAGGAGCAGCAGCGCCAGCGCGAGGCGTGGACTACCGTGATGCGAGGCCATGCCGTAGCCAACGGATTGCCGGTCATCGCCGTAAACCGCGTAGGTTTCGAGCCCGATCCAAGCGGTCAGACCGAGGGCATCCAGTTCTGGGGCAGCAGTTTCGTAGCCGGTCCTCAGGGCGAGCTCCACTACCGCGCCAGTGATCAGGAAGAAGAGAGCCTGGTGGTAGATATCGACCTGAAGCACAGCGAGAATGTGCGCCGCTGGTGGCCATTCCTCCGCGACCGCCGCATCGAGAACTACGGAGATATTACCAGGCGATTTATCGATTAAACCATTTTTGCCGGAAATTCCGAGAGAATATCGGGATTCCGGCATACATATATATATAAGGTATAGATTTTCAGGATAAATGGAGAATTTGGAAGTGATGGTGATACTTTTCATCATCGTGATTTTAGGTTACGTCGCCTGCAAGTTGGGATATATGGGCGACAAGTTTGACAAGAAGTTATCCAGCATGGTGGTAGATATCACCTGTCCCCTGCTGGTGCTCTCGTCAGTAATGGGCGATGAGCTGCCCGACCGCACGCTCATCCTCCCCCTCCTGGGCGTAGGTTTTCTTACCTACATCCTTTTGCTGGTATTCGGTTTCTGGGTGCCGCGTCTCATCACGCGCAATCATGATGACCAGGGCATGATAGGTTTTGCGCTGATGTTTGCCAACGTAGGTTTCATCGGCTACCCTATTGTTTCGAGCATATTCGGTCCGAAGGCCATTTTTTATGCCGCGCTGCTCAACATGCCGAACACCTTTTTTATTTTTACGGCAGGTGTCATGCTCATCAAGGGCGAGTACAGCATCAAGCAGTTCAATCCTAAGGTGCTGTTTTCTCCGGCTCTTTTGGGTGCCTTCATTGCCGCCCTCCTGGTAGCTTTCGGGGTTCATACGCCTGATATCATTGCGCGTCCGGTAACGATGGTGGGCAACATAACGGTTCCGGCAGCCCTGATGATTATCGGTTCCTCGATGGCTAAGTTGCCGGTGAAGGAGATTATCGGCAGTCCGAAGGTATACCTCTCCTCGTTCTTGCGTCTTGTGGTAGTACCTCTGAGCATTTATTTCCTGTTCAAGGTATGTGGTGTAAGCGATCAGGTCAACGACATCAATACGGTTGTCATTGCGATGCCCGTAGCGAGTTTCGGCACGATGTTCTGTCTGAAATACGGCCGCAATCCTTCGCTCATCACCGAGATGACATTCATCACCACGGTTGGCAGCATCATCACCATCCCGCTCATCACCCTCCTCTTTTCGTAATGCAGGAAGGGTGAAATGCCTGGCGTACTTGCGTATCTTACTGCAAAAAAAATCCCCTGATGCTACAGAGAGCACCAGGGGATTCTTATCTTTTAATTGTAATAATCAACACTCAACATTCAACATTACTTAACGCTGATTTTCTTTCCATTCTGGATATAGATACCCTTCTTCATCGCCTCAGTAATGCGGCGGCCGTTCAGGTCGTAAATGGCCTTAGGGGCGGTATTCTTATCCAATGTTACAGAATGGATGCCAGTAGGCTCCAGATCCTCTACCACATTATCGAAGTATACTATCCAGTTCTGGGTATACTGATGAGCCTCATACTTCGCCTTGCTGCCCGGATAGAGATGCAGCGTGCGGGTTATATCACCCTTGTTGGCAAATACACACCAGCTTATCCAGTAAGGAGCCTCCTTATGACGCATATATACATCCTTCAATTCGAAGCAGGCAAAGAATGTGTTGCGGCCGAACTCCTCTATCGTCTCAGGCAAATCAATCTCCTTCAGATTGGTTGCCCTGAAAGCATTGAAGCCTAACTCCCTGACGCCGGAAGGCATCTGGAATTGCTCCAGATAAGTGTTGCCATAAAATGCATAACCAGGAACCATATCAGCCTTGTAGCCTTCATAAGCCACCACCTTGGCACCGCTCAAGTCGATGCTCTTGAAATAATGGCTTGCCAGCTCATCAAAGTCGCGCTTGTCAATCACGCCATTCACCTTGATATTTCTGTATACAAAATAGTCTGGATTTTCTTTGGCAAGTTTTTCCTTCAGCTGTCCAGCCTTCTCCAGGTTGATTACCAACTCCTTCTCCTGATAGTTGCGATAAGTGCTCACCACGAGCTCATAAACCGGTTCAATACCTATGAAAGAATTCGGTTTGACAGTACCCAGTTTAACATCATCCATCAGCTTTCCGTTCAATTCTACGAAATACTTTGAGATGCCTTCATCTAACGTCAGATAATAATAGTACCAGGCACCGATAACCGGCTTGCCATTATAGAAATTGTAGGAAGGATTATACCTCGTTTCTGCTTGCTGGAATGTAGCCCCCTCGCCCATTTTCGTTCTTACCTCAAATGTACGAGGCACATATCCGGTTGCCGGCAGACGTAATCTTTCGAAGTTCTGATCATACAGCTCTATATATTCCGAAGAGCCTTTTTCTTTAGCCATAATAGCCAAATAATCACCAGGTTCAGCATCAACTGTACTCTTTGAATAGAAAGTATAGCTAGGGTAATAAGAACCTACCTTAAATTCATTAAAGGTATCAGTACATACGATTTCCCGAATCTCTCCCTTAGCATTCATCAGAGCTACTACAACCTCTCCGGTAAACGCATGATCTCCATTATTTGCGATAGGCAAAGAATAAACATTAAACTTCTGTCCCTTCTTCACATCGGTAATATTCATATTCAGTACCTGCATCAGACCATCGTACTTCAAGAATCCCAAACCTGAAACTTTCTCCGTTCCATCAGATGGCTGCAGACCGATTACCGCCGTCTGTCCCAGGTTATACTTATCGCCCGTTGGCTTTCCAGCGCTTTCCGGATTCAGGGCTCCTATCTGGTAGAAGCCATTACAATAGCCGCCCCAGCCCCAGTTTACGCTGAAACTTTCGTCCTTGTATCCGTCGATGATGAAGGAATGGCCGCCAACCGAAGCATCGGAAGCGGAATAGAGAATCGGACGGTTGGCATCAATCTCGCCACGCAGTTTCGCATTCCATGCCTCAGCCTCCATATCATCTATTGACGCCAGATACGTAAGCTTGCTGTAGCCGAAATACGTCTGCAGGGCAGATATCATATCACCGATATACGCACCGCTTCCACTCTTAGCATACTGCATCTCCACAGCCACACCGAGGTCTGACATCAGTCTTGCTACGCCGTCGAAGTCAGCATCGTTGGTGCCGTCATATTTGGCAGGCATGCTTGCCCAATCATAGTCGTGCTCGAAATTGGCAGTCAGGGTCTTGCCTTTCCAGGTATAAGAATGGTTTCCGGTACCCTTGGCAGGATAGCCGTGGTGCTTCATTACGATGGCTCCAGCCGTTGCCACACAGCCTGTTACATAGTTGTTTGGCGTATACTTATTGAAAGGAGCCACCTGGTTCCATTCTGCGGTTTTGAGCAGTTTTTCGCCTGTAAAAGCGGCTCTCGTGGCAGTCTGGTTCGCTACATAATTGTCGCCCAGCGCCGCAATCTGCCGTTCATAGCTCTTCAGCAGGTCCTTCAGTCCGTCAGGCAGATTCTCGGCATCAAATGATCCCGTTGAGGTATAGCCCAATACTGGCGTTACGGCATCATCACCAGCGATAATGACGAAGCCGCCTGCATCGTTGTTAAATACATAGTAAGCATCCGATGGCGATGCAGTAGTAGCCGTGCGGCTCTTCGCCTTCGCCTTCTGCGGCATCTGTTTTCCCCAGAAGCTGTATGCCTGTTGCTGAGCCTGCCACTGTGTGATTCGCTTGGCTTGCAGAGGAGAGTATCCCAGCGCCAGCAACAATACCAATAGAAATTGAATGTGTAATAGTCGCTTCATAAGTTCTTATCTTTTTTAAGGGTTATTATATATGTATAGTTCTTAGAAATTTCTTCTTTCTTCTTTTGCAAAGATAGTAAAAAATATAATGCCACGCAAGTTTTATGCCCTTTTTTTTGCCCCGTTCCCCACTTTTTTACGCAATGACACCTTTTTTACGCATTGAACGATAAAAAAATCTCCATTTTTTCGTTATTCCCCGATTTTTGCCTTATCTTTGCAAGGAAATTAGGCACGAAGAAATCCTTTTTACCAATAAAATAAATTAGAAAAAAATGAAGATAAACAACAGTACGAAGAAAAGCCTGCTCATCATCGCACTCGCGATTGCCAGCACTACTTACCAGACACAGGCCGCCCCGATAGAGCATATCGGCGACAGATACATCATGCATATTCCAGAAATGGAACTCACAGGCGAAGAATCACTCCTCGATGTGCTCATGATGTGCCCGGAAGTCATCTCGCTCGACGGCAACAACATCATCGGCGGAGATCCATTCGCCAACCTCTACGGCAAGTTCGTCATCCGCATCGACAACCAGGAATACGGACTCGATTACGCCACCTTCCTCCACCATTTCAAGGCTCGGGAGATTGAAACCATCAAGGTGTGCCAGAACGCCGAAGTGATGAAGGGATGCAGCAGTCTGAAGAAAGTCATCGACATCACACTGCGCAAAAAGGAGAACGGAACCACCGGCAGATGGGGACTCTTCGGTGATACCTACGGCGGCGCAAAAGGCATCGTCAGCGTCATCAGCCAGCAGGATAAACTCCGCGTGCTCAGTCATGCAGAAGGCAACTTCCAGCGCACCTCCAGCAGCGATAAGGACGCCTACCAGGGCATCTCAAGCACCACCGTGAACCACTACTCCCACGAGGGCGCCAAACTCAATCTGCTCTGGACGCCTACCGCAAAGGATGTGCTCGAAATAGATGCGATGCAGACCTATACCCGCAACCATTTCACCCACACCCCGGTCGATTACGTGCGCGCCTATCATCTGCAGGCCGACTATACCCGCACGCTCGCCGACAACGGCTCCAGCATCCTCTTTACCCTTGGTGCCGAGCATATCAGCGACAATGGCCGTACGCAGGAAGAAACCCAGACAGCACCTTATCAGAACCACTCCACCTACCCCTTCATGGTGGTAGAATACGCCACTCCGGTCATCACCTCCAATCTCTGGATTACGGCAGGTTTCGAGGGCGGTCTCTCCATCGAGAAGAACTGCATCGCCGGTTACACCAACCATTCCAACTATCAGGATTTCTACGCCCAGCTGGATTACAACATCGGCAAGTGGGGATTCATGGCAGGCGACCGCTTCCGCATCATCAACTTCCGTCCTAAGCAGATTGCGCCGGAAGAGCACTGGAAGCATACCACGCGCAACCATATCTACTCGGCAAGCGCCTATTACAGCTTCACGCCGGGTCATACCCTGCAGGCCACCTACTGCCGCCGCATCTTCAATCCCGAGTTTGGCGATTTCGTAACCGCGGGCGATATGGAGGGCGCCTGGCAGCCGGTTTATACCGCCGATATCGTCAACAGCATGGCGAATGTGGTAGAGCTCAAGCATACCTACAGCCGTCCTGCCTTCGTGCTCAGCACCTCGGTGAAGAACATCCACCAGCACCTGTTCAGTGCCACTCACGACAATACGCTCGGCATCGGCTCCACCGCCTTCTGGCACAAGGGCATCCTTCGCCTCACAGCCGGAGTCAACTACTTCTGGCAGCGCAGCGAAACCCCTTCAGAGGAGGCTCAGCAGCGCAATGCGGAGTATAATCATTTTGCCGTATTCAAGTTGGCACCGCAGCTCACAATGGCCGATGGCTGGCGCTTTACGGGCAACCTCATCTGGTGTACCCGTCGCCGCAGCGATGCCTACACCCCGGCTAATCTCTATGCCGAGGTAGGGGTATACAAGAATCTGGGCAAGCACTGGACGCTCGAAGGCCGCTTCCACGATATGGCGAGCCAGCACTTCGGCAACCGCGCTGCCACCATCGGCTGCACGTATTATTTTTAACTGAGCTTTTAACAATCTTTTTCTAAATCAGAAGCAAGATTTCTGTTCCTTTCTTATTTTATTATCAGAAAGTGAAACAATAAAAAGAAAGGAACATTATATATGAGAAAAATTGATTTCAAGAAGATCGGGCTGGCAGCGATGATGCTCCTGTCGGCCCTCACATTCCAGTCGTGCGATAACGATAACGATACCGACTGGGACCGCGTTTTCCCTAACGCACTGGTAACCGTGAAGAAGAGTGGCGATGCCTGCTATCTGCAGCTCGACGACAACACCACGCTGCTCGCCAAGAACCTGAAACCTACCATCTTTGACGGTAAGGAGGTTCGCGCCCTGGTCAACTACACGCAGACCTCGGAGAAGAGCGAGAAGTATAACCAGGTGATTCACGTCAACTGGATAGACAGCATCCTGACCAAGAAGCCAGTTCCTTCGCTCGGTTCTGATATCGAGAACAGCGAGAAGTATGGCAACGACATGGTCGACATCGTTCGCGACTGGGTAACGGTAGCCGAAGATGGCTATCTCACCCTCCGTTTCCGTGCTCTCTGGGGCGGTCAGAAGGTGCATTACATCAACCTCGTTACGGGTGTGAATCCAGATAATCCTTACGAGGTAGAGCTTCGCCACAATGTTAATGGCGACTCTCAGAACTACTGGCGCGATGCCCTCGTAGCGTTCAATCTGAACGATGCCGTGCCTGATACCGAAGGCAAGACGGTGAAGCTCACCATCCGCTGGCGTTCCAGCAAGGGCTATGAGAAGGTAGGTTTCGACTACTGTTCGCGCAAACCTATCAGCAGCCCGAAGATGCTCGAAGGATACAGCCAGGAAGGAAGAGATATCCGATAAACGAAGAAAAAGCAGATAAAGCAGATAAAGCAAAAGCCCCGATGCGTGATGCATCGGGGCTTTTTTTTACCTTTTTACTTTTTTACCTTTTTACCTTTAAAGGCTGCTGCAGCTTGTTACACCGAGGGTGGTAGCGATGGCTGTAAGGAAGGAGATTGCAATCTGCAAAATTGTTTTCCAGGTACTTGCTTTCATAATCTTTAATGTTGAATGTTGAGTGTTGAATGTTGACTTGGTGGGGGATGGCCTCAGGCGAGGGCTTTATTCAAGCCCGTCGCCGCCTTCCTGAGAGCCGCCTGGCTGTGTACCGCCGCCGGTAGTTCCGGAGCCGCCCTGGCTGGTGTCGCCGCCCTGTCCAGTACCGCCTGAGGTACCGCCGGTGGTACCAGAGCCCTCGTCGGTGCCGGTATAGCCGCCGTACTCCTGAATCTTGCACTTCTTGCGCAGCTCAGAGTTGCTCCAGCTTTTTGTGTTTCTCACAATCAGGTGTACACCCTCTACGCTGGCAGCCGTCACCTTCTCCTTGGTATCCTCCGCCTTCGAAGTCATACCGATGGAGAACAGACCGAGATCAGAGAGACGCACACTCTTACCGTCGAGAATCAACTCCTGCAGATGGTCGAGTGCATCCATCAGCACACCGTGGA
>ULVB01011519.1_pt1 | contig 11875 bp, 9 predicted proteins | sample 1959071 | NCBI WGS metagenome assembly ULVB01 (sample SAMEA4835776, study PRJEB28245) | human gut metagenome | biome: gut microbiome; material: fecal sample | place: Denmark | collected 2008 | reverse complement strand
TTCGCTGTTTGAGCGAAGCGAGTTCGGACTTTTGGAAAACGCTTTTAGCAGATTCCCGGCAGCCTAGAAGCCAGTCCCCGACGAAGCCCCAGCGACAGACCGCACACACCTCCCGGGCGTCCCTTTCACAACCTTGCCCCCACCAAACACCTGTGCTATAATCAAACTAATCAAAAAACCGAGGTAAACCACACATGAATAAAAAAGAAATCGCAGAAATAAAAAAACAGTTCACCCCCGACCGATGTTCCATCACCCGCATCTGCGGCTGTTACGTAGACGGCGAAAAAAACAAAAAAACCGAACTCAAAGAAGCCTTTTTATCCTTATCAGAAGAAGAAACTTTCAAATACTTCGACATCTTCCGAAAAACCCTCACCGGCACCATCGGAAAAAACCTCATCAACATGGAATTTCCTCTGGACCAGGAAGCGGAAGGCGGAACCCAGAACTTCCTTATGAAGCTTCGTAAAAGCAAACTCACCGACGACACCCTCACCGAAGCCTTCTACGACAAAATCATCGAAAACTACGACTATGGTGAAAACTACTACATCATCCTCATCCACGCAGTCTACGATATTCCCGGCAAATCCTCCGACGGAGCCGAAATGTTCGACGCCTCCGATGAGATCTACGACCATATCCTCTGCAGCATCTGCCCGGTCAAGCTCTCCAAGGCAGGCCTGCACTACAACGCAGAGACCAACAATATCGAAGACCGTATCCGTGACTGGCTGGTGGAAATGCCTGACTGGGGATTCCTTTTCCCGCAGTTCAACGACCGCAGCACCGACATCCACGGGCTCCTCTACTACACCAAAAACGCCGAAAACCTCCGTTCCACCATGATGGAAGAAGTCTTCGGCTGCACCACACCACTGTCCGCAGCAACCCAGCGTGACTCCTTCAATGCTCTGGTAGAAGAAACCCTTGGCGATGACTGTGCCTACGATACAGTTCTTGAGATCCACGAAAAGCTCAACGATCTCATTGAATCCCAAAAAGACGAACCGGAACCAGTTGTTCTCACCAAGTCCGAAGTAAAGCGTCTCTTTGAAGAATGCGGTGTGGAGGACGACAAGCTTCAGAATTTTGACGAACAATACGAGCTTGCCGCCGGGGAAAAATCTTCTCTGGTAGCTTCCAACATCACCAACACCAGAAAATTCGAGATCAAAACTCCGGATGTCGTGATCCACGTAGCACCTGACCGTGCAGACCTGGTCGAGACCCGCATCATTGACGGACGGAAATGCCTGGTCATCCCAATGGAAAGTGAGGTAGAGCTCAATGGAATCCGTGTCAGCGCACTGAATCCGCCGGAAGAAATTTCTGACATCTCTCTCTCCAACGCTGAAAACGAATCAGAAGAAATACCTTTTTAACCAAATCAAGTAAGTCCCCTGCGGGGTTGCGAAAAGCAATAAGCAGTGGGTGGGGACTTGCTTGTATCAGGAGGAGTGCAAGAAGCTCCTCCTGATAAACTGCGGAGCAGTTATTTGGTGTAGAGCTACATAGCGAAGCGGATTGCGAATATCCGCTTGACCATAAGGAGGATCTTATGAACAATAAAAAAATCTTATTCTTCGACATAGATGGAACTCTGCTCACTCCACATCCTTTCACAGTTCCGGAAAGTACAAAGCTCGCTCTCAAAAAAGCACACGAAAACGGCCATCTTCTCTTCATCAACACCGGCCGCACCAAAGCCATGATGCCGGAAGAAATTTCCGAACTCCATTTTGATGGCTATGTATATGGCTGTGGAACCCACATTTACATGGATAACAAACTTCTTTTTTTCCGTACAGTCCCCAACCTTCTGTGCAAGGAGACCGTAGATCTTCTCCGAAAATGTAAGATCGAGGCAATGTTCGAATCCAACACTGCGATCCTGTATGACGGAGCCTCTCCCGCACAGTCCGAATTCGGAGCCAGAATGCGAAAAGAGATTCCAATGACTGACATCACCAAATTTAACCGTGAGGACGCCTGCACATATTCCTATGATAAATTCCTCGCACATATGCTGCCGGACTCTGACGTAGAAAAATTCCGTAAATTCTGTAACGATCATTATACTGTTTTTGATCATGAAGATGGCATCTGGGAAGTAACCCAGAAAGGCACCAGCAAGGCAACCGGAATGGAATTTCTCCTGGATCGTTTTTCCATCCCGAAAGAAAACTGCTATGCATTCGGAGACAGCCCAAACGATCTCCCCATGCTGAAAGCAGCCGGTATCAGCGTCGCCATGGGAAATGCTTATGGGGGCATCGAAAAAGACTGCACCTGGCAGACAAGCGCAGTTGATAAAGATGGCATTTATCATGCATTAGAGCATCTGAATCTGATCTGATAATTACATCCCGCTCATGAACGCAAAACGGGAAGTGTACTATAAATCGTACACTTCCCGTTCTTTTATCTTGTCATATTCCGTATTTTATTTCTCTGCCTCAGGTGTAGCTGTAGTCTCCGCCTCAGTATCTGTCTCTGCAGTCTCATCCTCTGCTGCAACCGTAGTCTCACTCTCCTCAGCCGCCGGTGTCTCCGTTGCCTCTGTTTCGGCCTCAGATGCTGCCGGTGTTTCGGTTACTGCTGTGGAATCTGCTGCTGCGGAGTCCTCAGCTGCCGGTGTCTCTGTCACATTCGGATCCGGTGTAGGTGTCGGAGTCTGGATTGTAAAGCTGTGATTATCTGTGATCTTAATTTTCTTGATCAGTTTTTTCTCTTCTTTGATGTCGGCTTTTTTCTTCCATCCATCTGTAGTATCGTTATAAAAATCATCCTTCTTGGTATTTGTCAGAGACTCTTTCTTACTCTCTGTTGCTGTTTCATCATTCTTGGAATCCAGTCTTACCACATACCATACGGAATCTGTCTTGATAATCTCCTCGTTCAGTGCACCTTCATCCAGTTTTCTTAATGCGGTACGGACCTCATCCGGATAAGTAGTTCCGTTAGCCGCACTGTCATCGCCTTCCTCATAAGTCGGACAGGTACCGGTTGTTGCTGTCATATCTTTAGAAATCTCATCTCCAAGAGTATTGAAGTCTGCAGTAGGATCTTCTTTAACCTTGTCAAAGAATTTCTGGAGATTCTCTTTATTTGTCTTGATATCATCATCAGAAAGATCATCTCCGCTGACCTTCGCGCTTGCATAGCTGAAAGACATCTGCTGATATTCTTTCTCATCCAGCTTCACGTCCGCTTTGGCTTCAATGGCATCCTTCATCTTCACATCGTATGTTTCAAGCTCGAGGAAAGTCTTTACCATATCTTCATCAACCGCAAGCTCTGCAATTGTCTCATCGGAATTGGCAGCCATAAAGTTTTTGGCAGCTTCCTCAAGAGCCTTCTGCTCATCATCTGTGATTTCAACATCATACTCGGAAGCGTGTTCTTTCTCCAGACACATCTTTTCAACAGTTTCAACAGAAGTTGTTACCGCATTTTCACCGTAAGTCTCATCGGAATCATCACCCATCTTGGTACTCCAGATAGACATGTCGCTTCCGCCGCCAAGATACATCTTGTACATTGCCTCAGCCTGTGCCTGCTGCATACGTGCTGCCAGACTTACAACGCCAAACGGGATTTCCTGCTTATTGACTGTCACTGCGATCTTTGTACCATCGAGTTTTTTATTTCCGCAGCCTGCCATCATTCCTGCCGCTGTAACGCAGACAAGAGCAGTAACTGCCGCTTTCTTTACTGAATTTCTCATTTCATCCTCCATCTATCCGTCCATAAGAATCACGGTCCGGCTCTTATTCCATAATACTTGATTATAAACGTTTTCACCTTTAAGAGCAAGGAATTTCACGAACTTACACGACATTTCACAAATTATCCACAAGTCTTTCCGGGAAAATATCCGGTATCCACAGACCGGATGTTTTTTCCCGTGGATAACCCTAAGCTTAGCTGATTCTTCCCTTTACTCCAGTGGCTCTGCCAGTTTTGCCAACTCCCCCGCAAACTTCATCAACTCTTCGATCAGCCTTCCCTGTGGAGTCAGGATAAATTTCGGCTCCTGATCCGCCTTAAACTGCAGTCCTCTCCGGTACTGCGCCAGAATCGCAGGAATACCTGCTGGATCCAACTTCGCTTTTTCGTAGAGCGTGATCCGCACATCTTTTCCGAGCTGCTTGATTTCTGTCACATATCCCTGATGGGCAAGGGCCTTCAGTCTTGCAATGGCAAGAAGATTCAGTACTGCTTTCGTCGGCTCACCAAAACGGTCGATCAGCTCTTCCAGCATATCGTCATACTCCTGCTGACTCTCAATACCGGCAATTCGCTTGTAAATATCCAGTTTCTGAAATTCGTTGCTGATGTAGGAATCCGGAATAAATGCATCGATATTAAGATCAATGGTCGTCTCAAAATCATCCATAGTCTGGATTCCCTTAGCCTCCTTGACAGCCTCACTGAGCATCTTGCAGTAAAGGTCATAGCCCACCGCGTTCATATGGCCATGCTGCTGAGCTCCAAGAAGATTTCCTGCTCCACGGAGTTCCAGATCCTTCATGGCGATCTTAAAGCCGCTTCCAAGATCCGAATATTCCCGCATGGCGCTGAGTCGCTTTTCCGCTGTCTCCTGAAGCATCTTATTCTTCGTATACATCAGAAACGCATAGGCAGTACGGTTAGAACGTCCTACACGTCCGCGAAGCTGATACAGCTGAGAAAGACCATATCGGTCGGAATCATGGATGATCATGGTATTTACATTGGAGATATCCAGTCCCGTCTCAATAATGGTAGTGGAAACCAGTACATCCACATCTCCGTTGATAAAATCATACATCACCTGCTCCAGTTCCCTCTGGCTCATCTGACCATGGGCAAAATCCACCCTGGCTTCCGGCACCAGCTTCGATATGCGAAGAGCTACCTCCGCAATATCATTAACCCGATTGTATACATAATAAACCTGGCCGCCACGTCGAAGTTCCCTGCGGATAGCCTCCCGGACAGTCTCCTCATCATATTCCATAACATACGTCTGGATCGGCACACGGTCCATAGGCGGCTCTTCCAGAACACTCATGTCACGGATGCCAATGAGACTCATATGAAGAGTTCGGGGAATCGGAGTTGCAGTCAGTGTCAGCACATCCACATCTTTTTTCATCTGCTTGATCTTTTCTTTATGAGTGACACCGAAACGCTGTTCCTCATCAATGATCAGAAGTCCCAGATTCTTAAATTCCACATCTTTGGAAAGAACCCTGTGAGTACCGATCACAATGTCCACCTGGCCTTTTTTGATCCCCTCGATGGTCTTTTTCTGCTGGGCAGAAGTACGGAACCGGCAGAGAAGATCCACTTTCACCGGAAATTCCTTCATACGCTGCACAAAGGTGTTGTAATGCTGTTGGGCAAGAATGGTAGTGGGCACCAGATAAACGACCTGGCGGCTTTCCTGAACTGCCTTAAACGCAGCTCTCAAAGCAACCTCCGTCTTACCGTAACCAACGTCACCACACACAAGACGGTCCATGATCTTGGTACTTTCCATGTCCTTCTTGGTATCCTCGATGGCTGCCAGCTGATCCTCTGTCTCCTCATAAGGAAACATTTCTTCAAATTCCTTCTGCCAGACCGTATCCGGGCCACAGACATAGCCCTCTTTTTCCTGGCGGACCGCATAAAGCTCCACCAACTCTTTTGCGATATTTTTAACCGCACCCCGGACACGGCTCTTGGTCTTGTTCCACTCCTGTCCGCCAAGTTTATTCAGCTTGGGTGTTTTTGCATTTTCGGAAGATCCGGAATATTTCTGCAAAGCATCCAACTGGGTTGCCAGGATGTAGAGATTGCTGCCACCACGGTACTCAATCTTGATGTAATCTTTTACAACTCGGTCCACTTCCACTTTTTCGATTCCACGATAAATTCCAAGTCCATGTTTTTCGTGGACAACAAGATCCCCGATGGAAAGCTCCGCAAAATCCTGGATACGGTTTCCACTGTACTTTTTCTTCTTTTTGCGCTTCTTCTGCTCTTTGCCGAAAATGTCTGTTTCCGTCATCACCGCAAATTTGATCAGCGGATACTGGAAACCACGGCGCGCATGGCCATAAACAACCATGATCTCGCCGGGGCTTATGATACGGTCTGTATCCTGTCTGTAAAAAGCATTCAGGCCTTCCTCTGAGAGATCCTTTGCCAGACGCTCTGCCCTTGTCCTGGAACCGGAAAGCAGGGCGATCCGGTACCCCTGGCTTTTATACTGGAGAAGATCTTTTACCAGAAGTTCAAAACTGCTGTTGTAAGAATCCACAGATTTCACCGTGAGATCAAATTCCTCATTGATCTTCCAGCCGGAACGTCTCGGAGAAAGTGCGGACACAGCCACGCAGTTCCGTCTGTTCAGTTTCTTCTGCACTTCCTGAAAACCACAGAGCCACTGTTCCGGAAGATTTGCCTCGCCTTTTTCCTCCCTGTGCATGCGGCTCTGACGGTACTCTTCCTCCACACCTTCGCCGTTTTCTGCCAGATGGTTCAGCTCATCCAGAAACAGCAGTGTTTTTTCTTCCGGAAAATAATCCAGGAAAGATACCATATCCTCGCAGTCCATCTTTTCTGTAGCCGGATAAATGGTGATCTCATCTATATTTTCCAGAGATCTCTGGCTTTCTGCATCAAAACTCCGGATGGAATCGATCTCATCATCCCAGAGTTCAATACGCCATGGATTCTCCTCCGTCAGCGGATAGATATCAATGATCCCTCCCCGCACGGAAAACTGTCCCGGAAGCTCCACCTGGCCAACCCGCTCATATCCCAGATCCACCAGATCTGCTTTCAGCTGATCCAGATCGATCACACTGTCACTTTTAAAATGAAGAAGGCTGCTTTTGATCTTTTCCAGAGGCATCAAAAAATCCATGCATCCGTCTATGCTGGTAACCACCGTCACTTCTTCCTGCTCCAGAAGTGCCCGGATCACACGCATCCGCTGCCGGATCAGAAGATTTCCATGAATGTCTGCCTGAAAAAACAGAAGATCTTTTGCCGGATAAAAATATACATTTTTGTCATAGAAGCGGTAATCCTCATAAATTTCCTTTGCGTTACGTTCATCATCCGCAAGGATCAGATGACATGGAAAAAGCCCGGAAAGTCCATACATCAGATGGACTTTCTGGGACTCCATACAGCCGGAAACATTAAGAATTCCGCGGTTTGCGCCACAGCGCTTTTTTATTTCTTCAAACTCTGCAAGGCCCTGCAGAGGCTGCAAAAATGCTTCCATACAAACCTCAATTCTTAGGCTTTTTCCTGTTATACTTATTCATCGCCGCATCCACGCCCTCGGACAGGATCATTTCTACGGCCTCTGCCGCATCATTAATTCCCTCGTCCACAAGCTTGCGGTCGCTGTCCGAAAAATGACCCAGCACAAAATCTGCCAGATCCCAGTCTTTCGGTTTCGCACCAACACCAACACGGATACGGATAAACTTCTCAGTTCCAAGACGCCGGATAATATCCTTGATCCCGTTATGTCCGCCTGCACTGCCTTTTTTGCGGATACGAAGCTGTCCCGGTTCCAGATCGATATCATCGTAGATCACGATCAGCTCTGTCTCCGGATCGATCTTGAAATAGCTGGACATCTCCTGAATCGGACCGCCGCTTAAATTCATATAGGAAAGCGGTTTCATCAGAATGGCTTTTTCACCGCCGATGATGCTTTTTCCATACATGGCATTAAATTTTACGCCGCCCTGTGGGATATTATGCTTCTCCACAAGGCAGTCGATGGTGTCAAATCCCATGTTATGGCGGGTAGCCTCATACTGCTTTCCCGGATTTCCCAAACCTGCAATTAAATACATAAAAACTCCTCAGTTAGTTGAAATATACCATCTCATCAGCAAGAGGCTCGCACACTTCCACATGCTCTGCATAAAGTACAATACCCTCTCCCTGATATTCCATTCTCTTCTCAAAAGCAACCTTCGCGGTAACTTCCACCCACTGTCCTTCTGCAATCTTCGGGGCAAAAGCGCTCTTGCAGATATATCCCAGGAATGTGGTATCATCTGCACAGCATGTCATGGCAGTTCTTCCTGGAACAAAGAATTTGCTTCCCATTCCACGCGGTTTCAGGGCACGTGCCTTGAAATGAACGGTTTTTCCCACATAACGGTCTGGGTGATCCATGGAATCCACAAACCAGATACCATAATCTTCCGGAAGGATATCGATCACCGGCGCATCAATGTCAAATGGCATCTCATCCTCAAAAAGATCGCCAAGCTCGCCTTCCTCATCCTCAAAGATGATCTCCGCACGCTGGTTAACTACCTTGATGCTTCTTCTGTAGGAAGGAAGCGGATCCTCTTCCTGACAGCGGTTAAAGATAACCATATCTGCATTACGGACCATGTCCATAAAAAGGGACTTCATGTTGGCCATATAAACCTGGAATGTGCTGGCATCCACACAGGTAATGTGCTGTTCCACACCCCAGCCCGCCGGTTTTTCCATCTCTTCAAACTTGCTTACCAGCCACATGCCATTGTACTCAATAATCACACGTTCCGGCTGATGCAGGATATCCATTGCCGCAAGTCTCTCCGGTGTCAGTTCTTCCTCGCTGTCGATAACCTCCACAACGGTGTTGCTCTTTTTCAGGGCTTCCTCATCATACTCCTCTTCTCCTTCTTCGCAGAGGATAAGAAGTGTTTTTCCCTCAACCTGAAAATAATCCTGCTGCAGGGTAAAGCTCAGGAAAGAGGTCTTGCCACTTTCCAGAAAACCTGTGATCAGATAAATGGGAACTTTGATCTCTTCCATAAATTTATCCTGTAAGATACTATCCGTTAATCCGGACAGTATCCATTTCCTTTCTGTAATATAAAATCTGAAAAATTTCTCTTATGTTCTGTTTTTATGCGATTCCAAAAAGCTCTTCCAGAGCATGCTCGTCAAGTTTGGAACCGATCACGCACAGACGGCCTGTATATTCCGGTGCGCCCTCACGGATCTCGGTTTCTTCCGGAACCATATCAAAATAGATCCATGTTCCGTCCTCTGCCGGAAGCATTCCTTTTGCACGGAGGATGATACCATATTTGTCAGACTCGGAAAGTGCCTCAAGGATCTTCTCAAGTCCCTCACGTGTGAATTTTTTAATTGTCTCACGGCCCCAGCTTGTGAAGACCTCATCTGCATGATGGTGATGATGGTCATGTCCACAGCCGCACTCACCGTCGTGGTGATGATGGTGCTCATGGTCATGATCATGGCCGCAGCCACACGCGCCGTCATGGTCGTGATGATGATGCTCGTGCTCCTCGTGATCATGATCGTGTCCACAGCCGCACTCCTCGTCATGGTCGTGATGATGATGCTCCTCGTGATCGTGATCATGGCCGCAGCCGCACTCCTCATCATGATCATGGTGATGATGCTCATGCTCTTCATGATCGTGATCATGTCCACAGCCACACTCGTCGTCATGATGATGGTGATGATGCTCATGCTCTTCCTCAAGCATCTCCTGCTCCAGAGATACCGGATGCTCCATAACCTCTACCAGTTTCTTTCCGTCAAGATTCTCAATCGGAGTTGTGATGATGGCTGCATCTTTATTCAGGCTGCGAAGAAGCTCCAGGGACTCCTGAACTTTCTTCTCAGTTGCGATATCTGTACGGCTCATGATGATGGCGCCTGCATACTGGATCTGATTGTCAAAGAACTCACCGAAGTTCTTCATGTACATCTTGCATTTCTTGGCATCAACAACAGTTGTATAGCTGTTCAGTTTGATGTCAACCTCATCCTGAACACCCTGTACAGCTTTGATAACGTCAGAAAGTTTACCAACTCCGGATGGCTCGATGAGGATTCTGTCCGGGTTGTATTTGGTAACAACTTCTTTCAGGGAAGTACCGAAATCTCCAACCAGTGAGCAGCAGATACATCCGGAATTCATCTCACGGATCTGGATTCCGGCCTCTTTCAGGAAACCACCGTCAATACCGATCTCACCAAACTCGTTCTCGATCAGTACGACCTGCTCACCCTGAAATCCGTCTTTCAGAAGTTTTTTAATCAGAGTTGTTTTTCCGGCACCAAGGAAACCGGAGATAATATCAATTTTTACCATTTTGTATACACTCCTTTTAACGTAGTTTGACCAGGAAGTGTTTATACCCCCTGGTTGTATCCTGTTATGATCATGATGGAAGAGAAAAATTCTTGTTTCTCTCTCTGTTATCATTATATCCATTTTGTAAAACAGACATTCGTGTTCTGTTTTGCATCCAGATTAAGACAGGGATGTGAAAAGCTCACATCCCTGAAAATCGTTCCTCTTATCAGCCGTTGATCATAAAGTTCATAAGCTTGTCGATATCCTCTTTCTCTGCTGCAACGATCTCAAGCTCCGGGATCTCACCAGCGGAAAAGATGTTTGCAAGAGATACATACTGGGAAAGCTTGGATTTCAGGTTCAGTCTGTCTCCCTCTCCTGTTACAAGCTCTACTCTACCCTTGCAGCTGTCAATTACCTCAAAAAATTTATCGATATCTGTAATATGTGTTACTTTCATTTTAAAAATCTCCTTTCTTAATTAAAGGGCTGTTCTTAACTCTTTCCGTTAGATTATACCCCAGTGTTTTTAAAAAAGCAATCCCCGCCGGGCAAAAACACTTCACAGATATTCTCTGCGGATCTATATATATTTCGTCATATTTCTTCAATTTCAACGGTACAGTCTTTTCTTCCTTTGTTCCATTTCATGAGATAAACCTTAAATCCCAGAGAATCTCTGGCAATGGTAAACGGTTCTTCCCTGAGTACTTCGGATCCCATCCCCTGCTCTTTCAGCTCTGCCTGCTTTGTCCTGGCTTTTTCTGTAAGAACTCTAAGCTCTTCATCGGCTTCTTTTCCAAAAGAACGATTCCCATATCCGGATGAAGCTTCCCGCAGCTTTTCAGAAAGGCACATCGTTACCTGGATGTGTTTTGTACGGTGAAGCATTCCTGCCAGGTTCCGTGCTACCCATTTAAACGGAAGTTTCCGGTAAATTTCAAGCCACCTGACAAAGGTACGGTCTCCTGCCTGCCTTGCGATCTCTCCCATTACCTCAAATGCCTTTTCCGAGGGAATCCACGGATTTTCCCTGGGAACAATATACTTTTCCGGAACAGCCGGATAACAGCAGTAATTCAATGGCGGAAATTCCACCAGTGCAGAAAGCTTCTCCTCCAGAGCGTTGCAGCTGTCCCCGCCTATATAATCATATTTGTCGCGGAGGATCGCCAGGCGATATTCCAGCTGCCGTAAGTATTCATACCCTTCTACCCAGAAATGACCGATCCGGCTGTAATCGTAGAGATGTTTTTCCAGAGACAGAGTTTCAAAAAACAAAGTCACCACCGAATCATCCTGGTGGACCACAAGGATATATTCTCTCCCCTGCCGGCTTAAATCTGCCAGGATCTCGCCCTCGTAATCCGGTTTGTATACACCTGTCATACGGGCATTTCCAAAAACAAGAAAGCTTTCTACCGCATCATTCATAAGATACACAAGACGGATTTCGCCGTTTTTTACATAAGAATCCACTCTGTACATATTGTCATCGGACTTTTCCGCAATTGCTTCCGAAAAAGCACTTTCTGATCCTGCTTTCTGATCCTGCGGATCTTTCTCATCATTCACTGCCACCAGTTCAAACTGATCTTCTCCAAGCAGCTCTGCAAGCTTCTGAAAGGTATCTGGCAGCTCTTCAAAGGCCTTCTCTGAGACATATCTCTCCGGTGCTGTTTTTCCTGCAGTATTATTTCCAGTATCCATCAATTACCTCTTTATTCAGTTTCTCCCCAATAACGATCATGA
>ULVB01037788.1_pt1 | contig 11987 bp, 8 predicted proteins | sample 1959071 | NCBI WGS metagenome assembly ULVB01 (sample SAMEA4835776, study PRJEB28245) | human gut metagenome | biome: gut microbiome; material: fecal sample | place: Denmark | collected 2008 | reverse complement strand
ATGCCTATGCGCGGCTCATTGCTCGCGTAACTTTCCATTTATTTCAGCTTCCAGATATCTCTGTTGTACTCTGCAATAGTTCTGTCGGAGGAGAAGAATCCGGCCTTGGCGATGTTCACTAACATCATCTTCTTCCACTTCTGCTGATCCTCGTAATCAGCAAATGCCTGATCCTTTACCTTGATGTAGTCCTCTAAGTCAAGCAGGGTCATGAACCAGTCTTTGTTCAGCAGCTCGTTGTACAGACGCTCCAGGTTCTCCTTTTTGCCGACCTTGAGCACTTCTTTGCTGACGATGAAGTCTACAGCCTCTTTGATCACAGGGCTCTTCTTGTAGTAGTCCTTAGAAACATAATCTGCCTTCTCGTAATGCTTGATCACAGTGTCGCTGTCCTTACCGAAGATGTAGATATTGTCATCGCCTACCAGCTCATGGATCTCTACGTTTGCACCGTCACTGGTACCCAGTGTTACGGCACCGTTTAACATGAACTTCATGTTACCGGTTCCGGATGCCTCCTTGGATGCCAGGGAGATCTGCTCGGAGATATCGCAGGCAGGGATCAGCTTCTCGGCATAGCTTACGTTATAGTTCTCTACCATAACAAGCTTCATGTAAGGGCTGACTTCAGGATCGTTATTGATAATGTCGGACATTACCAGCAGGAGATGGATGATATCCTGAGCAATCACATACGCAGGCGCAGCCTTTGCACCGAAGATAAAGGTCAGTGGAGTAGAAGGCTTCCTGCCGCCCTTGATCTCCAGATATTTGTGAATGATATACAGTGCATTCATCTGCTGACGCTTATACTCATGCAGACGCTTTACCTGAATATCGAAGATGGAATCGGGATTCAGCTCCACGCCCTCCTTCTCCTTGATATAGGATACCAGTTCTGCCTTCTTGGTCTTCTTGATGTCGTAGATGGCATCCAGTACGGCCTGATCGTCCTTATGCTCTAACAGCTTCTGTAATTCATCCGCATCCTTCTTGTAGCCGTCGCCAATGGTCTGGGTCAGGAAGGCAGCCAGCTCATGGTTGCAGGACAGCAGCCATCTGCGGAAGGTAATACCGTTGGTCTTGTTGTTGAACTTCTCGGGATAGATCTTGTAAAAATGATTGAGTTCGCTCTGCTTCAGGATCTCGGTATGGATCGCTGCCACGCCGTTGACACTATAGCCATAGTGGATGTCGATATGTGCCATGTGCACTCTCTTGTCCTTGTCAATGATCTGAACTTTTTCGTCCTTATATTTCTTTGCCACACGGTCACTCAGCTCCTTGATGATGGGAACCAGCTGAGGCACTACTTCCTCGATATAAGCCAGAGGCCATTTCTCCAGAGCTTCTGCCAGAATGGTGTGGTTCGTATAAGCACAGGTGTGGCTTACTACGTCGATAGCTTCATCCATAGTGAAACCTTCCTCTGTGGTGAGAATGCGGATCAGCTCGGGGATAACCATGGTAGGATGGGTATCGTTGATCTGGATCGCTACATGCTCGGGCAGAGTATGCAGATCATAACCCTTTTCCTTTACTTCCTTCAGGATCAGCTGGGCACCGTTGCATACCATGAAGTATTCCTGATAGATACGCAGCAGATTACCTGCCTCATCGGAATCATCGGGATACAGGAACAGGGTCAGGTTCTTCTCAATGGCTTCCTTATCAAAAGTGATGCCCTTCTTTACCAGACTCTCGTCTACGGTCTCGACATCAAATAAATGCAGCTTGTTCAGTCCATTCTCATAACCTACGACATCAATATCATAAAGTACGGAAGTCACCTTGCGGTCACCGAAAGATACTTCGAATTTTGTGCCGGTATTGTTCAGCCAGGAATCCTTCTGGATCCAATCATTCTTCTCGGCGTTCTGCAGGTGATCCTTGAATACCTGCTTGAACAATCCGAAGTGGTAATTCAGACCGATACCGTCCCCGGGAAGTCCCAGAGTAGCAATGGAATCCAGGAAGCAGGCTGCCAGTCTGCCTAAGCCCCCGTTACCCAGAGAAGGTTCGGGTTCTGCCTCTTCGATGTCTGCGATGGTTTTGCCGTTCTTCTTCAGGATATCGCTCAACTCCTCATAGATGCCTAAATTGATCAGATTGTTGGATAACAGCTTACCGATCAGGAACTCCATGGAAATATAATATACCTTCTTGTCTCCTGTAATGGCGGGAGTCTCTGCCATCTTCTCTTTGGTCAGCTGCAATACTCCGGTGTACAGCTGTGCATCGGTGCAGGCACCGATATTCTTGCCATATAATTTGCCGGTGATCTCATTTAAAGTCTGCTCTAAATTCATTTCAAACTCCATTCTGCACGATAGTTTTATTTTTGCCAAAATGAATGTACCGTGCCACACTCATTTTTTCATATTCTTTTTCTTTGTCTGGGTACTATACTTATTTTTGGTATCCCATCCCCTTGTCTCAGCTGTGCCTTGGGTATTTCCTATCCTTTTCGGTCTCCATACCCTTCCTGCCGCTGCGCCCGGGTATTTTCTGCACTTTTCGGCCTCCATACCCTTCCTGCCGCTGCGCCCTGGGTATTTCCCGCACTTTTCGGCCTCTATACCCTTTTTCCCGCTGTGCCTTGGGTATTTCCTATCCTTTTCGGCCTCCATACCCTTTTTCCCGCTGCGCCTTGGGTATTTCCTATCCTTTTTGGCCTCCATACCTTTTCTGCTGCTGCGCCTTGGGTATTTCCTGCACTTTCCGGCTTTTCATACCCTCGCAATACTGAGATTTTGTGTATGTCGTTCTCTTACAATACACAGGATAGCATAGGAAAACGTTTTCCGCAACCTTTTCTTTAATTTTCCTGATTTTTTGTGCAAAATAGCTTAACAGATAATGTCCTTATAGTACATTTTCACGATACTGTGGGGCATGATTACCTGATGCCCTTCCCCGCCGTTCATCAGCTGGTGTACCTCTTCCACGGCTCTGCTGGAGATGCTGTAGAAGTCCTGCCTTATGGTATTCATCTGCTTGCCGACATATCCCATCAGGGTGATACCATCGAAGCCGCACACCGGACGGAAAATATCCATATCGATCAATGCATTCATGGCACCTATGGCCATCAGATCGGAAGCGCAGACCACCACATCCTTATTCTTCGCATATTTCAATGCCACGTTTCTTGCCGTCAACTCACTGAAGTCTCCCTGTCTGACCATCATGGTCAGATCCAGATCCTTCACCAGACGCTTCATCCCCTTCAATCTCTGATCCGTGACATAACCGTCTCTTCTGCCCGCAATGTATAGCACTCGTTTACAGTTGTCATCCAGCACGGTCTTCTTCGCCACATCATACTGGGCCTGTTCCTGATCAATGCTGATGGATGTAGTCCTGGAATTGACAATCGGCGCATCCACTACCACACAGGCAAACTGTTTCTCCCGGATCAGCTTCTGCAGTACCTTGTCCTCCTTGGACATGCCATAGATCACCACGCCGGAAATACTCTGGGACAGAAAAGATCTTGTGATCTCTTCCGCCGTCATCCCCGCGATCATGGACGGAAAGATCGTCACGACCTCCACGTTCAGTTCCTTGGCCTTATCCAGTGCCCCTACCAGGTACTGCATGAAGATCTGGTCAATGGCCTGGGTCTGTCTATTGGGATCCAGCACCAGCGCGATTCTTCCAAACTGCTTGGAGGAAAGCGCCGCAGCAATGGAATTCGGAATATAATTCAACTCCTTGATGGCGTCCTGTACCTTTTTCTTCGTCTCTTCACTGACATTAGGATAGCCATTTAAGACCTTGGATACTGTGGAAATAGCCACTCCGGCATGTTTTGCAACTTCTTTGATCGATACCATAAATCCCCCGTTCCGTCCGCAGCTCCCTGCGGTCGTCATTCTCGGTTACCATACAATTACGGTTTGTTTCATTTGACGTTTACCTATATATTCTCTATACTATAATTTAACGACAAATTCGTCAATGTACAGCATTTACGAAATATAGTGTGATTTTTTGGAAAAGGTTTTCCAAAGCATAATACCTCGGACAACGCAAGCATCAGAAAGGCTACAGATACCATGGCAGTAATCAAAAGTGTGGAAGAAAAATATATGAAGGAAGCTCTGAAGCAGGCGAAAAAAGCCTATGCCCTGGGGGAAGTCCCCATCGGCTGTGTCATTGTACATGAAGGTAAGATCATCGGTCGTGGTTACAACCGGAGAAATACAGACAAGAATACATTGGCGCACGCAGAGATCACAGCGATCAACAAAGCCAGCAAAGTGATCGGCGACTGGCGTCTGGAAGAATGCACGCTCTATGTGACCCTGGAACCCTGCCAGATGTGCGCCGGTGCCATTGTGCAGGCCCGTATCCCTGAAGTAGTGATGGGCTGCATGAATCCCAAGGCGGGATGTGCAGGTTCGATCCTAAATATACTGGAAATGCCCCAGTTTAACCATCAGGTGAAGGTTACCCGGGGCATTCTGGAAACGGAATGCAGCCAGATGCTGAAGACTTTTTTTGAAGAGCTCCGCATCCGGAACAAACAGGAGAAAGCTGCCAGAAAGGCATCAGGCGATCTCTCGTAAGCTTTCTTCCTGTGTCTGGTTCTGTTCGGTTGTTTTTCTTCTATGCTTCGGCAATCGGGAAATCGCTCTTCCCGTTTCATAAAGTCCCATCGGCACAAAGAGGATCAAAAATACATAGTACGGAAATACATATCTGCTCTGCGCTTCCCAGATGATACTGAACAGGAAGCCACCTACTATGCCAATCAACGGCAGCCACAATGCTGTCGGAATTTCTTTTTTTTGCCACCATCTTCCGCACAAAGCAATTCCGAGTACAAGTCCTGCCAAGTATACGATACTCTGGTAATAATTGGCCAGCTTCCATACGGTTTCATGTATATTCCCATAGTACAGACTGGTAATCCCGGAGGAAAGCGGTTCTCCATCCGTATCAAACGACTCTGTTGCCTTGAGGCTGGAAAACAGCGGTTCGATCCATTGATCTTCCAGTTTTCTCTTAAAGAAATCTCTGGCCATAGCCGGATTCTCCCGGAACTCCCGCAATCGTTCGCGAATATATTCCTTTCCTTCCTGTGCGGCAGGCTCCTGTTGAAAATCATGTTCTGCAAACGTGGTTTGCTGATAGCGATTGTACACCCCGGCCATGCCATCCGTCTCCTGTAATCCCATCGCAATCCAGAGAATGCTCGGAATGCCAATGTCACTGGGATATCCGGAACGGTATTCATACATTACATCTACCGCTTTCACCGTCAGTGCTGCCGTCAGAAGAATTGCAAACCCTGCCAGCAAATATTGTCCCTTCTTTTTCTTCAGGCAGACCAGAACTGCATAAATTCCCACTCCAATGAGTATGATCCATGTATTTTTCCGGGCAAGCACAGCAATCCCTGCCACACATGCCGCCAACGCAATATACCTCTTCTTCTCATAATGTTCATAAGCAGACACCGCCCAGAACATTACCATTCCAAAGCTGATACTGAGCACGTCCCCGTAAATATACGGTAAATACAGCAAAAAAGGAATACAGCCCAACATCATAATACAATATACGATTCTAAATATGGCTCTATCTGTATTCAGTTTCAGGAAACCGTATCCCGCCAGAATTGCCAGTACCCACCATACTACATGCAGAATTTTGGCCGGAGTATAGTTAAAGTTTCCAAAAAGGGCAAACAGGATCTCGTATAATATCCCCAGTCCTTTTTGCTGTTGGTACATTCCCACATAACCTCCGGAGCACAACATAATGAAGTTGCCATCCCGGCAATATGCTGCAAATGCCGTGGCACTGATCTGATCTCCTACCGGATAATAGGGATTGTTGAGAACGTAGATGCTTCCCAGCAGAAACGCAGTAACACTGGCTGTCAGCAATGTATAGATGCAGATTTTTTCCTGCTTTATCTGATTTTGGGCAGTCAGCCATTTATCTCCTTCGTAAACGATGACGGATGCCAGCAGGAATATGAAAATATGCTTCCAGGTGCTGTCTTTTATCAAGAGATTTCTGATGCTGTAATCCACCGTTCCGTAATAAGAATACCGACAGGACCAGTAACTCAGGACCAAAAGAATGGGAATCAGACAGACAAGAAATATTCCCAACAGAATACGGTATATTTTTTCCATTAATGTTCCCTCATTTTTATCTTATAGTTCCACATAATTTCTGTCACCGACATATACTGCCAGCTTTTCATTCTCATATTCCAGTATCGGTGCTTCCCCTTCCGGAAATTGCTGTTCAAAGGCTTCACGCATTTCTGTCCGTACGACGTAAGCGGTCCGCATTTCCGTGGGCAGCGTCGGGGGATACCATTTCGTACTGGTGAGCCACCAATATCCGGAAAGACTGGCCATGGTATAGGAATGTCCCATCGTCACCCGGCCGTCCGTGATCAGACAGATCCGTTCGGCATCCCAGAATTCTGCATATCCGTAGTCGATTCCCGCTTCTGTCAGATAATCCGCCACTTCCTGATATTCCTTCAGGTTGTCCTGCGTCGTGACCGCATCATAATAGGTGTATTTCAGATTCAATACTGCGAACAGCGCTACGGCCGTTAAGATCAGACCAGCGAACACCGGCTGTCCTTCCGACATATGATCCACCATCACCGCTACCAGAACAGCTGCTGCGAACCATGCCATGAAAAAGTAATAATGGGCCGCCTCCGCGCTGGTGATCCCGATGATAAATGCTGTGACTCCCACAGAAGCAAGGAGAATTGTCAGTGCATCTTTTTGTCTGTCTGTGCTCTCTGTATTTTTCCGGAACACATACCAGAGTCCATACCCCAACAGGATCAGGAACACCCAGACAAGAAGCTGCATCAGAGAAGCAAAGCTCCCTACCTTTGCATTTCCTGCCAGTCCGAAGTTCTCCAACAGGGCTGCCGGAACCCCAAGAAGCAGTTTCTCTACTGCCTCTCCCGGCTGCAGCAGATAGACTGCATAATCTCCTCTGCCGCCGTACAGACAGGATACCAGAAAAGCAAGTGCAAGACTTCCCACATAGGCTGTGGCAAGATAACGTCCACCGGGCAGCTTCTGCCGGAGATGTCCGGATTCCATGAATAAAGCGATCACTTCCACTACAAGCAGTGGCAGGATGATGACCTGCAGACATCTCTGTCCTCCACAGTTCAGCAAAACTGCGGCAACAAACAATACCAGCCACTCCAGAAAGGTCTTCCGGTTCATCTGCCGGTTTTCTTTTAATTTCAGGTAAAACAGGATATTGAAAAACAGAAAAATGCCATGAAACACATAATACTCTGCAAATAGGAATAAAAGCAGCGTTACAAAAGGAACCATCTGCCCCTCATTGCGAAAACCGTTGATTGGCAGCGCACACAATACCAGCAATGCCGTAATTGATGCCGGTCTGCTCAAAGATAATTTTCTCAGAAAAAAATAAAATGTCCCCAGCAAAATCGCACCCAATAGAACGCAGGTAATCCCCGCCGCCGTCTGCATGCTGCCGGTGATACCGTAAAATACGGCTGCAACCGTAGGCATTCCAATGATCCGTCTCTCCGTGCTGGAGATCCAGTCGTTGGGTGTAATATCCTTCTCCACCCAGATCTCCCGGGCCAGCAAAGCCTCTGCGGCAATATCCGAATCCACATGTTGTGCATATTTACACAGATTCAGGTAGCAAAATACTCCCAGATATATCAGTAAAAGTGCACCTATTATCCATCCCAGCAGGGATATACTTTTTCGCTTGTTTCTCATGGATCCTTCTCCGTAGGCAACTATCTTTCGACAAAATTACATATTATTTTAATTATAACACTCTTCCCTGTTTCCTTCAAGGCAAAGAGGCTTGACAAAAACCGGGGAACAGGATACACTTAAAAGGCCGTACATGTCCGGTATCATGGGAATAGTGATGAAACTCGGTCTTACGCAATGGGAATCTACGAACCGTGTCAGGTTGGGAACAAAGCAGCACTAAGTAGAACCTTCCATGTGCCGTGAGGAAACTGGGTGGAGCTGTTATCCTGGTCCGGCATGTGCGGTTTTGATATTTAAAGTGTTCTGTGAATTCATGGATAAGTCAGTTAAGAGGTTATAGATTGTGTCAGGCGATATGTCATCCCCTTTTTCGGTTTCCAACAGCATAGCATCCGTTTCCGGCGATCTGGCTCCCCAAGATGCCGCATGGTTCCGGAAAATCATGTCCGACTGCATCCTGTGTCCCAGGGCCTGCCATGCCGATCGCCTGGATGGTGGCGTGGGATATTGTGGCCAGACGGCAGATATTATGGCTGCCAGAGCCTCTCTGCATTATTGGGAGGAGCCCTGTATCTCCGGTACTTCCGGTTCCGGTACCGTCTTTTTCTCCGGATGCAACCTGCGCTGTGTCTTCTGCCAGAACCATAACATCGCTCTGGGGAAAGCCGGACGAGTCATCACTCCCGAACATCTGGTGAAAATCTTTCTACAATTACAGGAACAGGGAGCTAACAATATCAATCTTGTTACCCCCACACATTTTCTTCCCCAGATCGTCATTGCCTTACAGCAGGCCAAAAATCAGGGACTGTCCATCCCCATTGTATATAATACCGGCAGTTACGAATCTCCGGAGGCTTTACGCCATCTGGATGGTCTGGTGGATATCTATCTGCCGGATCTGAAATATTTTTCTCCGGAGCTTTCCGCTGCGTATTCGCATGCCCCGGACTATTTTGAGATTGCCTGCGCTGCCATTGCGGAAATGTACCGGCAGGTCTTAGATCCGGTCATGGATCCCGACACCGGGCTGATGCAGCGGGGGATGATCGTACGCCATCTGCTCCTGCCGGGACAAGCGAAAGACTCCAAGAAGATCCTGCGGTATCTCCATGAGACCTACGGGGATCATATCTATATTAGCATTATGAATCAATATACACCTCTTCCGCAGGTGGCAGATATTGAAGCACTCAATCGCACAGTGACACCTGAGGAATATGACCGGGTCCTGCGCTTTGCGGAGCGAATCGGCATTGAACAGGGCTTCCGGCAAGAGGGAAGTGCCGCCTGTGAAAGCTTTATTCCGGAATTTGACGAGCGGGGACTGTGATTCTCTCACAGTTCCACTGCGATCAGATAATATCCGAAATCCCCTTCCCATGCCGGTTCTCTGGTTCCTTCAAAACTTTCAAAGCCAAACATTCTGGCTACCTGTTTTTCTCTTTCATAAAAATTACCCGGGACTCCTATGTAATATTTCACTTCCCCAGAGACTTCCTGACGCATTAATAATAAATGTCTGTAATTATAATAGCCATGCAACAAAAAACTGTTGTGGGTCATCTGATAGCAACGCTCCCGCAACACAACGAAATCCTCCGGACCCACGGAAAGAAATTCTCTGGCATCCCGGAAGGGATGGATGTGGGGGTAGATACTGCTTAATTGCTCCCATTTGGTGTCTTTCATGTGGAGAGTGTGTTCCGTGGGAGTTTTTTTCGAGCTCCGGGCTTCCGATCCACTGACCATTTTTTCGTTTGCGACTACGGTTTCTGCCACTTTTTCGGTCTGTTCACGGGCTTGCCTGCCTTGCTCCTGCACCCGCTCCCGCTGCATCTCCCTATTTTGGGCTTCCTGCTGTTCTGTCTGTATCGGCCGCTTTGCCTGCTCCGGCTGGTTTCCACCTTGCCCCTGTCCTTCGATTTCCCCCACCGTAACCGGTGCAATCGCAGTCACAGGCGCAGGTACTTTCTTCGCACCAGCCGCTCCTGCAAACCGCCCTATGATCTCAAAATTACGTTCCAGGGGAATGCGTATCCCCAGTGTCGGCTCCCAATCCGCTTTTCTGGAAATTCTTTTTTCACAGGAAATGGTCCCCCGTTCTGCCGTCATTTCACATAACAGTTCTTCTCCGCTTTCCCGCTGCAGATACAGCAGCATCATCTCCTTGCCAGACACGATCCCCTGTCCTCTCAGCTGCACCATCAGAATCTCTTCCTTTTCCCAGCTTTCCAGCTTTGCATACCCGGCTCCCCGGATCCGTTGCCCGTTTTCCTGTAATTCCAAATAGCTGATCTGTTTCCGATATGACATAAAATCCCCCCGTATAAAGTTTCTATCTAACTTTATGCGAGGGGTTGTCCTTAATATTCCTGGCTGTCCAGATATTTCATATAATTTACGACCATCAATGCGATCTTGAAAGTCAGTGCATCATCAAAGCTCCGCAGATCCAGGCCGGTGCTCTTCTGAATCTTCTCAATACGATATACCAGCGTATTACGATGCACGAACAACTGTCTGGAAGTCTCCGACACATTCAGATTGTTTTCGAAGAACTTGTTCAGGGTGTTCAGGGTCTCTTCATCCAGATCCATGGGTACATTGTCACCGAAGATCTCCTCAATAAAGATCTTGCACAGATTCACCGGCAGCTGATAGATCAGACGTCCGATTCCCAACGTGCTGTAGGCGATCACCTTTTTCTCTACGTAGAAGATCTTGCCTACATCCAGTGCCATCTTGGCTTCCTTGTAGGACTTGGATACGTCCTTCAATTCCTGTACCACGGTGCCATATGCCACCTTCACATCCAGAAGAGCCTCCGCATTCATCATGGCTACAATGGTCTCGGCCAGTTCATGCAGTGTCTCAGGTGTGGTGGTGCTCTCAACAGATTTGATCAGGATCAGGCTGGACTCATCCACCGCTGTTACATAATCTCCCGACTGCGGGGAAAACATGCCCTTCAGCACTTCAGATACAATGCCATCTTTCTCATCCTTGGTCTCAATGAGATATACGGCTCTGGGACAGCTGACTTCCACATGAAGTTTCTTCGCCCGATTGTAAATATCTACCAGCAACAGATTATCCAACAACAGGTTCTGAAAGAAATTATTCCGGTCAAACCGTTCCTTGTAGGCAATGACAAGATTCTGGATCTGACTGACAGCAATCTTACCCACCATATATACGTCATCCGTCATTCCCCGTGCCACCAGTACATATAAAAGATCCCCTTCGTCACGGATCTTCAGAAGGTGATGTACTCCGATCACCTGGCTATCCGCCGGAGAAGCCACAAAGCCTGTGATCAGATCTGTGGTTATGTCATCCTTTTCCATGGTAGATGCCACTTCGGATCCGTTCAGATCATAGACTCCGAGGTCTACCTTCGTGATTGCTTTTAATTCATCAATGCTTGTCTGTATAATCTGGCCTGTAATCATATTGTCCACGCCTTTCTGTAGCATAATCTATATCGAATTCTTCGCTCTTCGCGTTCTCGATTTCGCAACGTCTCTTCGCATTCCGGACTATCGTCCTCCCTGCTCATATCCATTCGTTCTGTTCATAGGCGAAAAGCTCCACCTGCAAGCAGTCTCGCTTTTCATCTATGTCAGAACTATATATACTTAGTATATCTGATTTACTCACCCCGTGCAAGCAAAATGCATAAAAAAAGCCCTGTCTGCATTCACAGACAGGACCTTGAAATCTCTTATGAAACTTAAGACTAGTTGGTAATAACCTGCTCGGTCTCTTTGTCGAATACGTGGATCTTCTCAACATCCAGAGCGAACTTAACGGTATCGCCAGGTCTTGCAGTGGTACGAGAATCTACTCTTGCGGTCATAGGGAACTCGTCAAGATCGAAGTACAGATATACTTCTGCACCAAGTAACTCATAAACCTTGATGGTAGAGGTAAATACGCTCTGAGGAGAGGTCTCGATGTACATCTCGGAATCATATACGTCCTCAGGACGGATACCGAAGGTAACAACCTTTCCATCGTAACCGCCATCGATCAGCTTCTTGGACTTAGCGGGAGGAAGGGGAATGCTGTGGCCTGCGATTACCAGGTTAGCGATGTCGCCTTCTACCTTAACAGTAGCATCCAGGAAGTTCATCTGCGGAGATCCCATGAATCCTGCTACGAACAGGTTGCAAGGCTTCTCATACAGGTTCTGAGGAGTATCTACCTGCTGGA
>ULVB01049915.1_pt1 | contig 12075 bp, 9 predicted proteins | sample 1959071 | NCBI WGS metagenome assembly ULVB01 (sample SAMEA4835776, study PRJEB28245) | human gut metagenome | biome: gut microbiome; material: fecal sample | place: Denmark | collected 2008 | reverse complement strand
ACCCAGGAAGTACAGACCCAGGAAGTACAGACCCAGGAAGTGACAGAAGCTCCGGCAGAGACCACTGCAGAGGCAGGAACGGAAGCAGAGGGCGGTCCCCTGTTACAGGTGGCAGTTATGGAAATCCCGGATCTGAGTGGTACAGAATGGAACTTTGCCGGCGGTATGATCGATGGTGTTGAGATGGAGGAAGAGGATCTGAACGCAACACTGGAGACTTATGGCGGTACCTTACAGCTTGTATTTGGTGAAGACGGTGCAGTTACCATGGTACAGGGCGGCGGAAATGCAGAAGGTACTTATGAGTATTCCGATGACAACACAGCTATCAAGATGACACTTGATTTTGGTGGAACAGAGGTTACCTATGCCGGATTTTTGTCTGAGGTGGGAGATACTGTAACACTGATCGCTATGTCTGATATGAATGGTTATGACGGACTTTATTTTGTGCAGTAAGATAGTTTGAAAAGATCTTAAAAAGACGAAAAGGGGAGGGAGAGGTAACGATGGAAATTGTGATTATCGTGTTGCTGCTTGCCTCCCTTTTTGGTGTCTGGCTATTGTCGGTGCGGCGTAAGCTGGAGACACAGGAAGAAAATATCCGGAATGCCATGTACCAGACTCTGGTACAGCTCTCCGCAGAGCGGGAGGCACTGGAAGGATTGGCGGAGTTTCTCGGACAGACCATGGATGCGGAGACTTTCTGGAGAATGAAACATTCGCTGGAGAGTGCACAGACTGCCGGAGAGGCCGGACTGCCGGAATGGGTGGCAGAACAACAGAGAGAATTATTGAGAGTACAGAAAAAAATTGCAGAGATCTCGGAAAGCATGCCGTTTTTGCAGGCACAGGAGACTTATCAGAAGTACTGGAAAGCAGCAAAAAGCTATGAACATATGGTGGAGACCAGTGGACTGATTTATAACGATTCCGTGGAAAACTACAATTGTATGCTTCACAGAATACCGGATCGTATCGCAGCGGGAATCTGCGGATATCACCGAAAAAAATTAATTGAGATCATGTAATCCATATATATTCTTAAGGAGGGTAAAACGATGGGACTATTTACAAACAACAAAAAGCTATGTCCGATCTGCGGAAGTCCGACACCGAGACTGCTGGCTTCAGCGGTGGAGGGGCAGAATCTCTGCAAGGAGTGTGCAGCCAAGATCGATCTGCCGGATGGTGTGTTCAATTCCATGACGCTGGATGATTTCCGGGAATATATCAAGTGTTATGATGCCAACAAGCCGCTGCGTGACAGCTTTACAGAGACTTACCGTTATGACTTCGGCTTTTTCAAGGGCAGTCTGCTGCTGGATATGGATCATCAGCTGCTGCGGCTGGGAGTCGTTGACACGGCATTTGCATTGGAGCCCTCCGACATTAAGTTCTTCCGTATTCTGGAGGACGGCGAGGTATTGTACGAAGGAGAAAAGGGTAACTTCCGGAGCTACAAGAGTGATATCAAGGAACGTTTAAATGAGTTAAAGCCCAGGATCGACAAATACAGAATGCTGCGTCATCAGTATGAGATGATGGAGGAAATGCGTCGTAACATGGAGGACAGCAGAAGAGACGATAACTTCAGAAGAGACGATAACTTCAGAAGAGATGATCCGGATTACAGAGACCGTATGACCGAACCGGATTTCAATATTCCGAATCCGGTAGAGAAATTCGCTGTGGAGATCACGCTGGAGCACCCTTACTGGAAGAGTTTCTACAAAGAGACAGGAGCACCGAAGTTCGATTCTAATCAGCCCAGCACCATCGACTATCTGGATGATTATACCCAGAAGACAGAAGGACTGCATGCACTGGCACAGAATCTGATGCAGATCATCGATCCGCAGGCACAGGAAAAGGTAATCGATCCCCACGCCGCAACCCAGAGTACGCAGAGTGCACCGCAGGCCGCACCGGTACAGGCAGAGGATCCTACCGTGGCACTGCCTAAGTATAAGGCGCTGCTGGATGCAGGCGTTATTACAGCAGAGGAATTCGAAGCGAAGAAGAAACAGCTGCTGGGACTGTAAACAGAGGTTACGATCAGAAAGGAGAAAAAGAATGAAAAAGATATTACAGAGAATCGGACTGTTAGCAATGGCAGGAATGCTGCTGTGGGGCTGGCAGGGAATGAATGCGAAGGCGGCAGACGATATATTTACGTTTAAATATTCTTCTACATGCCATATTGATGAAACAAAATCACATGTAGACAAAGATGAAGATGGTCAGAAATATTATTTATATCTATATCAAGAGGATGGTTATGCTTTCACACAGGCACCTAGCGTCAGTCTTTATGATGAGACGGATAAGGTACCGTTGTTATCATTTACCGAGGAACAGGATAATGATAACACTTGTTATACATATTTTATATGGGCTAATAATATTGATCCTACTCATAAGTATAGTATAAATATTCGTAAATATGGTATGACAATAATCACGAAAATACGTATCACGCCAACTGCGCCGGTAATCGGACAAACGCTTCCTTCCAAATGGGATATCAATACAACAGGTGTGCTTGAAAATTCTTTAGAGTGGATGAGCGACGGTCAGGATGTAACAGGTTTTGTTGCTGAACCGAATAAGACCTATTCTGCAAATATAACATTATCTACGGAAACGGATTATGAATTTCGTGATAATGTTACCATTGATCCGAAGTGTGTAACCCATGATATGAACAATGACCGCAGTTTTACATTCGTGTATGAATTTAAAACCGGTGACGCACAGCCATCCAATCCCGGCAATACCAATACTGAAATAACATGGGAAAAGTGGAATGACTGGACGATCAATAGAGATAAATTGGAAAATGGTCATATAGCTAAGGGATATGGTCTGAGCGGAAGTGCTGCGGAGTCCCATGATGCGCACCTTTTCCTTTATGTAGAACCGAAGGATGGATATTATTTTACAGAAGAACCGAAGGTCAGCTGGAACGATACGCTGTTAGTACCATTACCTAAGGACAGCTCTACATTGTATGGATATAAATACCAGTTAGATGATAACGGCTCAGGAACCATTGTTGTAGAGGGAAAAGCTGTGAAGAAGGAAACCAATGAGTCGGAAAACAATGGATCGGAAACCAGTGCGCCGGCAGCAAGCAATGACAGTTCAGAAGAACCTTATAAGATCATCAACGGAGCCAGGAGCACCTGGAACGGCAGCACCACGGAAGGCCTGACCATCCGCGGCGATGGTGATTTTGCTAAATTCGCGGGTGTTCGTGTAGATGGCAACTGGATCCCCAGTGCCCACTACGAGGCAAAATCAGGCTCCACTATCGTGACCCTGAAACCTTCCTATCTGGCATCCCTGTCAGAGGGTGAACATACCGTGGACATCATGTGGATCGATGATTCCGCCAGCACCACATTTACGGTAGCAGCTAACACCGCAACTGCACAGGCGGAGCTGGACAGCGTTCCCAAGACCGGTGAAGGTGTGATGGGATGGATGCCCGAAGCATTGCTACTTGTAGCTGCAGGGCTGACTATAATGGGTGCTTTACGACTGAAAAAAGCAAAATAGATTTGTATTGACAATGGGAGGAAACAAATGAAAAAGATATTACAGAGAATCGGACTGTTAGCAATGGCAGGGATGCTGTTGTGGGGCTGGCAGGGAATGAATGCGAAGGCGAAAGTAACCGACGATACTATAAACTGGCTACGACAAGGAGTAAACTTAAGTGAGTGGGATTTTACATATAATCCTGATCATCATTACACGCTGAGTTATGGTATGGGTGTCGGCTATGGAACTGGGTGCAATACTCCTTACCAGGATAATCATTATGTTATTTACATAGAGCCGGAGGATGGATATTGTTTTGCAGATAAGCCTACGGTTAAGGCAACGATAATGGATGACGCGGGAGACGTGATAAATTTCATTACGTTGACTCCAATTGGAAGAAGCAGTGCAACAACCGGCTATGGATATGAAGTATGTAGTTTGATCGGTAAGAAGGGAAACTTAATCTTATATGCAGAAGCTGTAAACCTGGATCTGAGCACAAAGTTTATAGAAAATGAAGGCCTGCTTCCCAATGATACAACCAGTTCATTCTCCTTTTATACAGGATGGAATTTGAGTTATGACTCTGTGACAATTCAGAGCATATCCTATCATATTACGAATGCTGCAGGTGATAATGCAGACGATTTGTTTCAGGTGGAAACGACTGATTATGCCGGCAACAACGGTGAAACAGTTGGACAAGGCGTAAAGGTAAGCTATAAGACACAGGATTGTGCTCCGTCCGGAAAATATACCATGACGGTTACAATGACTTATGATGATATAGTTCCTTATACCCGGAAAAAAGTTACCAGTTTCGAATTTACAGTAGGTGAGGCCGGGACCACTACGCCGGAGACCGATACATCGGAGTCAAGTGATGACAGTCCGGAAGATCCCTACAAGATCATAGAAGGCACCAGGAGCACCTGGAACGGCAGTACCACGGAAGGTCTGACCATCCGCGGCGATGGTGATTTTGCTAAATTCGCCGGTGTCCGTGTAGACGGCAACTGGATCCCCAGTGCCCACTATGAGGCAAAATCAGGCTCCACTATCGTGACTCTGAAACCTTCCTACCTGGCATCCCTGGCAGAAGGAGAACATACCGTGGATATCATGTGGATCGATGATTCCGCCAGTACCACATTTACGGTAGCTGCAAGCGCCGCAGCTGCACAGCCGGAGCTGGACAGCGTGCCTAAGACCGGTGAAGGTGTGATGGGATGGATGCCCGAGGTACTGCTGTTTGCAGCTGCAGGTCTGGTGACATTCGGCGGACTTCTCCGCAGACGTAGTAAAATTCAACTTTAAAGGGAAAAACCACATAAAGATTGTGTAAAAAGTAGATATATTTTTAAATTGACGAGCACATGGCTGTTGGATATACTATAACTGTATCGCGTTTTAAACGACGTGATACGGAAAGCAGGATCCGACAGCCATGAGCAGTTTACAAAAGAAAGAAACATTATTAATCGTTGATGATTCAAAATTTCAAAGAGTAGTGATCAGACAGTCTCTCGGGGAGCATTTTAACTTCGCAGAGGCTGTTTCCGGTGAAGAATGTCTTACGATCATGGAGAAGGAAAGCGATGCCATTGATCTGGTGCTGCTGGATCTGGTCATGCCGGGGATCGACGGCTTTGAAGTACTGCGCCGCAGACAGAATATGGAGGGCTTCAAGGACACGCCGGTTATCGTTCTGACGAATACGGAATCGGTGTCTTCCCAGTCGGAAGCATTTGCACTGGGGGCGGATGAATTCATTATCAAACCGGTAGATACCCGGATAGCGCTTACCCGCATCAACAATACACTGGGGGTAAAACGCAGGTTGCAGAATAGCAGAGATGAGCAGAAGGCCTGGAAGACAAAGTCGCAGATCGACGAGATGACCAGTCTGTTCAACAAGATGACAGTAGAGAAGCTGATCACGAAGACTCTGACAGAGCATGAGAATGGCCTGCATGCTCTTATGGTGATAGATATCGATAATTTCAAATCCGTAAATGATGTATACGGTCATACTATGGGAGACCATGTGATCAGCGTCATTGCAGGAGTCATTTCTTCACAGTTCCGCAGCACAGATTATGTGGGACGTATGGGTGGAGATGAGTTCGCAGTATTGATGGGAGACATTCCGTCCAAAGAGATCGCACTGATCAAGGCAGAGAATCTGGTCAACCTCGTAAAATATAAAGAGAACTTATCCATACCGGAAAATATATCCATCAGTGTGGGAATAGCATTTTCCGATCCAGAGGATCATTGCTACTATGATCTTGCGGCAAAAGCAGATCAGGCATTGTATGTATCCAAGAAGTCGGGAAAAGGACGCTACAGCGTGTTCGGTGAGGAAAATCAGACCCCTGATCAGAAATTACAGGCTTTTGTGTGGTCATCCTCCCGTAATGTTACCAGCATGCTGGAGTTTGCACTGCCGGAGTTTGTTCATCTGAAGAAAGTAATCTCGGTGGAAGAGATCAGAGAGAACATGGGAGAGAAGACCGGCGAAGACATTCTGGGACTGTTCGTGGATGTATCAGAAGAAGAGGACGGAGGACAGGCACGCTGGCAGGAACTTGGAGAATTACAGAGAGAACATGCGCTTCCCATGATCGCCATCTGCAAGGAGGGGAATCTTGTACAGATGAAATGTGCGTTGGAGACGGAAGTAATCCAGGATCTTTTGCTGGCTCCGCTGGAAGCAAATGCATTGAAGCGGCGTGTGAAGATCTGGATGCAAAATTGCAAGCTGCGATAAACTTTGTTATAATTGACTGGAGCATATCTTAGAATGTGCTTCAGTCTTTTGGTATCTTTGCAATAGAAACAGAGGATGTAATATTATGGATTTGTTTGAATACATGAGAAGCACCAATATGGAAAAGGAAGCTCCACTGGCGGCCAGAATGCGTCCCAGAACCTTGGATGAGGTCGTGGGACAGGAGCATATTATCGGCAAGGACAAGCTTCTGTATCGTGCCATCAAGGCGGACAAGATCAGCTCCATCATTTTCTATGGACCGCCCGGTACCGGCAAAACGACGCTGGCGAAAGTCATTGCCAATACTACCAGTGCTGAATTTCAACAGATTAATGCCACAGTGGCGGGCAAAAAGGATATGGAAGAAGTGGTGGCAAAGGCGAAGGAACTGCAGGGAATGTACAGGAAGCGTACAATTCTGTTCATTGACGAGATCCACCGTTTTAATAAAGGACAACAGGATTATCTGCTCCCGTATGTGGAGGACGGTACGATCATTCTCATAGGAGCTACTACAGAGAATCCCTATTTTGAAGTCAACGGCGCTCTGATCTCCCGCTCGGTGATCTTTGAATTGAAGCCGATTCCGAGGGAAGCCATCAAAGAGCTTTTGAAAAAAGCAGTCTACGATACAGACCGGGGAATGGGAGCCTACAACGGCACCATAGACGAGGATGCACTGGATTTTCTGGCAGATATCTCCGGCGGCGATGCCAGACATGCACTGAATGCTATTGAACTGGGCATCATGACCACAGAACCGGGACCGGATGGCAAGATCCATATTACGCTCGACGTGGCACAGCAGTGTATCCAGAAGAGAGCGGCGAGATACGATAAAAACGGTGACAACCACTACGATACGATTTCTGCATTTATCAAGAGTATGCGGGGGTCAGATCCGGATGCGGCAGTATATTATCTGGCAAGGATGTTAAATGCTGGCGAAAGCGTTACTTTTATTGCAAGACGTATTATGATCTGTGCATCGGAGGATGTGGGCAATGCGGATCCCCAGGCACTGGTGATGGCAGTGAATGCTTCTCTGGCGGTGGAGCGGGTAGGCATGCCGGAGGCGCAGATCATTCTGGCGCAGGCAGTGACCTATATTGCTACAGCACCCAAGAGCAATCGTAGCTGCGAAGCGGTATTTCAGGCGATGCAGGAAGTACAGGCCACAGGAGATCTGCCGATCCCCGCACATTTGCAGGATGCACATTATAAAGGAGCAGCAAAATTGGGACACGGAACAGGATATAAATATGCACATGATTACCCGAATGACTATGTGGAACAGCAGTATCTGCCCTATGAATTAAGTGGCAGGGAGTTCTATCAGCCCTCGGGTAACGGTTATGAGGTGAAGATCAGAGAGCATATGGCGAGAATCAAAAAAGAAGCCGCAGAGGCTTCTTCTAAAAACAAAGAATCATAAAATCAGGTACCTGATTGCGGGATTAGAACAACTCCGTAATCAGGTATTTGTATATTTCCTGATTTTTTTTCTGCCAGTTGTCGCAGATAGCAGCCGCAGTTTCTTCCACGGGAACGGATAATGTGATGTCCACCAGATTGATACCGCGGTCTTTTGCTACCAGATGAGCCTCGTATTCACCGGAGGTGGATTTATAATAATCCCCCAGCACAGAGACTTCGTTGCGCAGGGTGAACTCGTTTTCCTGAAAATAGCTGTCAATTTCCTGCTTGATGGTATCACCGATGCGGTTCTCGAAGAAATTCAGAGTTTCCTTGCCCTCGGCAGTGATGGACAGGTGGGTCCGGTTGCGGATCGACTGGGTGGCGATCATTCCGGCATCCGTCAGTTCATTGATGACCTGCTGCAGGGTCAGGAAGTTCGTGTATTCCTTTCCAAGGATAAAATCGCTGACCTGTGCGGCCGTGAGAGGGAAAGTCACACGGTTCAGCATGTAGAGAACGATAAGTTTATATAAAGTAAGCGGATCTTGTAACATAATGGGATAACAGCCTTTCTAATGTTTATCTTTATTTATTGCTTCATAAAGGTCACCCTGACGGATGCCCTGCTCTTTCATACGGTGGTGCAGTGAGTTCAGTACCTTTCGTTTGTCCAGACTCCATTTCGGAGCGATCAGCAGATCTTTTGGCCCATCACCGGTGACCCGGTGGATCACGATGTCCGGAGACAGGTGGGCGAGGCAGGAGACCAACAGATCCAGATAATGTTCCGGAGTCAGTGCCTCAAATATTCCCTTTTCATAATCCTCTGCCAGATCGGTATTTTTTAAAATATGCAGTAACTGGAGCTTGATGCCAAAGGGAGCAATATGGTTTAAGTATTTCATGGTTTCCAGTACCTGTCGGTCGGTCTCTCCGGGGAGTCCCAGAATCGTATGAACGATAAAAGGGATTTTGAGTGTCTTCAGATTGGTACTGGCTTTCTCAAAGCAGGACAGGGGATAGCCTCTGCGGATATAGTGGGCAGTCTCTTCGTGGATTGTCTGTAATCCCAGTTCGATCCAGAGGAATTTGTCCGGATATTCACCTTTTAATTTTGCAAGCAGAGCCAGTACTTCCGGCCCCAGACAATCCGGCCTGGTGGCAATGGAGATGCCGCAGACTTTGGGATGGCTCAGGGCAGAACGATACACCTCTTCCAGATAGGGGAGAGGTGCATAAGTGTTGGTGTATGCCTGAAAATAGGCGATCAGGTCATGACCGGTCACTTTATCACCGAATTTTGCCATGCCTTCCGTAATCTGTTCCTCCATAGTCTTTCCGGCAATGTCCACAGCAAAGTCACCGCTGCCGCCGGAGCTACAGAAGATACAGCCCCGAGTGTCCAGAGTTCCGTCCCGATTGGGACAGGACATCCGGGCATTCAGGGCTATTTTATAGCATTTATGGTGAAACGTATTTTTGCAATAGGAATCCAGAGAGTAGTAGGGCTTGCCGTGCCAGTCTCTCACAATGCTGTCCGAACACATTAGCGGATGTGGCTCTTTACAGCGTTTGCCACAACTTCGGCTACCTGGGGATCAAATGCTTCCGGCATGATATTGTCATCGGAGAGCTTGTCTGCGGGTACCAGACCGGCAATGGCTTCGGCAGCGGCCAGTTTCATCTCTTCGGTGATCTGGGTAGCACGACCTTCCAGAGCACCCTTGAAGATACCGGGGAAAGCGACCACATTGTTCACCTGATTGGGAAAATCACTGCGTCCGGTTCCTACGACACGGGCACCGGCAGCCTTGGCTACATCCGGCATGATCTCGGGAATGGGATTCGCCATGGCAAACAGGATGGAATCGCGGTTCATGGAAGCTACCATCTTGGGAGTGACGATGTTCGGAGCGGAAACACCGATGAAGATATCGGCACCTTTCAGAGCATCGGCCAGAGAGCCGGTCTCGTTGTTTAAGTTAGTCACTTCGGTCATCTTTTTCTGCATCCAGTTCAGGCCTTCGGTATCTTTGGAGACAATACCTACCTTGTCACACATGATGATATTGGGGAAACCGTAGGTCAGAAGCAGTTTGGTGATAGCCACCCCGGCGCTTCCGGCACCGTTTACCACTACGCGGCAGTCTTCCTTTTTCTTACCGACTACCTTCAGGGCGTTGATGACACCGGCCAGAACGACGATGGCAGTACCGTGCTGGTCATCATGGAATACGGGGATGTCCAGAATCTCCTTCAGACGTTCCTCAATTTCGAAGCAACGGGGAGCACTGATGTCTTCCAGATTGATGCCGCCGAAGCCGGGAGCCAGATAGGTCACAGCCTTGATGATCTCTTCGGTATCCTGGGTGTCCAGACAGATGGGGACAGCATTTACATTACCGAATTCTTTGAAGAGGACTGCCTTGCCTTCCATAACGGGCATGGCTGCGTAGGGACCGATGTTGCCAAGACCAAGAACCGCGCTTCCGTCGGAGACAACGGCTACGGTGCTGGCCTTCATGGTGTATTTGTAAGCAGCTTCCTTGTCCTGGGCGATTACTTTGCAGGGCTCCGCAACACCGGGAGTATAAGCAATAGCCAGATCCTCACGGGTCTTGACGGGAGTCTTGGACACGGTCTCCAGTTTACCGTTCCATTTTTCATGCATCAGTAACGCTTTTTCATTGGTTGTCATGACAATACCTCTCTTATTTTTGTTTGGTCATTACTTCATATAATCATGGATGATTTGCCGGATACGAAATCCGGACGCTATTCATAATGATATAATAGAATCGATATCTTCGCAAGGATTTAGCACCACTTTTACAAAAAATAAAATTTTTATTTTGGGACTTCCTATTTGGAAAGAAATGTATTATAATGGCTTCAGATGCAGTTTTAATATCTTTTTATTCAACTGACATGTCGAATGTAAATCGGATGTAATTCCCCTTAGTTAACAGTTTTATAGTAAATCTTATTTCCATAGGAGGGTATATGAGAGAAAAATATGAATCACTTGCATTAGTTCAGTTAAAGGAGCTGGCAAAAGTACGTGGCCTGAAGGGAACTTCCACAATGAAAAAGGCAGATCTGGTAGAAGCTATGCTTGCAGAAGATGAGCGCCTGAAAAAAGAGGAAGAAGCTAAGGCAGCGGAAGAGAAACAGGAGGCTGCTAAGAGCGAAGAGGCAGAGAAGCCAGAGAGAACAGAACGCCCTGTCAGACAGGAGAGGAATTACAGACAGGACAGATATGATAGACAGGATAGAAATGACAGAAACTATCGGACAGACCGTACCGAGCGTACGGATCGTGTAGAACGCACTGACCGTTCCGAAACCGGTACAGAGATGGTCGGCGTAAGAAGTGAAGCTTACACCAGAGAGCGTACCTTCAATCCGAATAACGTGGCATACGATGAGAGCCAGTATCCCAAGGAACTGGACAGCGGTATCGAAGCCAGCGGTATCTTAGAGGTTATGCCGGATGGTTACGGATTTATCCGTTGCGAGAATTATATGCCCGGTGAGAACGATGTGTATGTGGCTCCCAGCCAGATCCGCCGTTTCGGACTGAAGACCGGTGATATCCTGAAGGGCAACAAGAGAATCAAGACCCAGCAGGAGAAGTTCAGTGCACTGCTGTTCGTCAAGAGCATCAACGGTTATACAGTGGAAGAGTCAGCCAAGAGAATGGCATTCGAGGATATGACGCCGATCTTCCCGGATGAGCGCATCAAGATGGAGACTCCCGGCTGCAGCGTGGCTATGAGAGTCATGGATCTGGTAAGCCCTGTCGGTAAGGGACAGCGTGGTATGATCGTATCCCCGCCCAAGGCTGGTAAGACCACACTGTTGAAGGAAGTGGCAAAGTCTATTTTGAACGGTAACCCCAAGATGCACATGCTGATCCTGCTGATCGATGAGCGTCCCGAGGAAGTTACCGATATTAAGGAAGCAATCCACGGAGACAATGTGGAAGTGATCTATTCCACCTTCGATGAGCTTCCCGAGCACCACAAGAGAGTATCAGAGATGGTGATCGAGCGTGCAAAGCGTCTCGTAGAACATAAGAAGGATGTCGTGATCCTGCTTGACAGTATCACCCGTCTGACCAGAGCGTACAACCTGGTGGTTCCCCCCAGCGGACGTACTCTGTCCGGTGGTCTCGATCCCGCCGCACTCCACATGCCCAAGAGATTCTTCGGTGCAGCCCGTAATATGCGTGAGGGAGGAAGCCTGACCATTCTGGCCACCGCACTGGTAGAGACCGGAAGCAAGATGGATGATGTGGTATACGAGGAATTCAAGGGAACCGGTAA
>ULVB01042334.1_pt1 | contig 12114 bp, 11 predicted proteins | sample 1959071 | NCBI WGS metagenome assembly ULVB01 (sample SAMEA4835776, study PRJEB28245) | human gut metagenome | biome: gut microbiome; material: fecal sample | place: Denmark | collected 2008 | reverse complement strand
CCTGTTCCAGTGCGAAAGCCATCCCACCGTTTTGGATGGATTCATCAGCCTGACGCGCCGCGAACTGGAAAAACAGAAATCCTCCGTTCTGGGCGCGCTGAAAAGTGCCGCTTCCCCATCCAGAGATCTTCCGCAGAGCCGGAAAGGGATTGAGCGCTGATGGCAAAACGCAGCCGCGATAAAATGATTACTTTCTGGGTAACGGAAGATGAGCTGGCGAAGATCAACGCAAACATGGAAAAGCTCGGCACCTCGAACCTGAGCGCGTACCTGCGTAAGATGGCGATTACCGGCTTGATTGTTCGGCTCGATATTCCCGAACTCAAGCAGATTGTTTCGCTGATGCGCCGCACGAGCGCAAACATCAACCAGATGGCTAAGCACATCAATCAGGGAGATCCGGTTGCTGTGCAGCAAATCGGCGGTTTGCATGAACAGCAGGAAGAAATCTGGTCAGGTATTCGGGGAGTGCTTCAACAGCTGAGTACGCTGCAATTTGAATAGTGCTGAAAGGCGAGCCGTTCTTTGCGATGGCTCGCCCTTCTTTTTTTGTTGAGTTTCTGTTTCAGCCCTTTCGGATAACAGGACGCTGTTTGACCTTTTTCCCGATCTGCCGTCGCTCCAGCGCAAAGACCATATCCGGGGTTCGTTCAAAGAACCCGATGTCCTTTTTCCAGCTCATCCCGCAGCGGCAGTGCTGCAAGCCGATGAATTGCTGTTTCATCTTCCGCCCGCAGTTTGGACAAACTTTGTTGCTTGCACCCATTGCTTGCTCCTTATACCTTAGCTCGGTGCATTTAACGATAAACTGGTTTGAATATACCACATCAGCACCAGAAATGCCACCAGCGCCTATTTTACTTCAGAAAGGAGCTACACTTATCGCCGTCACTCGAATCACCCCCATAAGTTAAAACCGTCTTGCAGTCCCTCTCAGCGCGGTTCGCCTACGCAACCATCTCAAACAAAGAATGGTGAACTCGTCGCCGCTTATGCCTGTAATCCACATACCGCTGATGCTGGATTAACTTTTTTGTGATGATGTTTCTTTTTTTAGTTCCTCAACTCTAAATTGTCCTTCTTTGAAGTAACCGACGTAATTAATTCTCCTTTCAGCGTTGAATTCACCATATCTTTCTCTTGAAGAGGATGTTTCCCGTCGGATATCCTCCATAAACCAGACAAGCTCTTTTCCCTGTGCGGAAAGTTTCTCCAGAATTAGATTTTTATTCGCCATTAAATAGTCTTGTTGTGTATGCCATTGCTCACCGGATATACTATATTCAGATCGTACTACACCATCCTTGTCCCAATAGCGATAGCCATCTGAATCAATTATCCCTAATAGTTGACGAATTGGAGCAGAAGGTAACAAATAGTGTACATCACCATATTCCGGAAAATTATATGTGCATTCATCGACAGCTGACTGAATTCCAAGTCCAGGAAACTTTTCTGCATTATAACTATCATATCTCTTCTTCCACGGAAACCAGCATATTTCTTTCGGCGTTATATAGCAAGAAGATTCTATTCCTCCATTCCAATCGGATGGTATACTAACTTCTTCAGGCAGTTCTTTATTCGTTTTTAATTGGGTAATAAACGCCGGAACATCTTTTGAATCGACTATTATAGAGTTAATAAATAAATCAGTCTCAACTCCATTCGACCCAATAAAGCATGAGAATGCTGACAGTGCCAATAATTCTTCTGTTGTAACAGCGTACTTGCCTTGCTCATTTTTGAAAATTATCCATTCTTTCCAATTAATATTTGGCGCATTCAAAACGGATAGAATTACTTCATCCTGTGACTCATTTTCCTTCTCAAGAATAACTGCTGAAAGTTCCGGTATATGCCATGGTCTGTCGTCAGGAATATTGTCTGGATCAATTTGTGATATTTCTTGAATAGGAATATTAAAATCATCAAGCATTCCATAATCTGTTAATTGAATTTTCTCATTTCCATACAATAGTCGATCACTTAAAAATCCACTTATGGCATTGCGAGCCTGCCATACATATTTTTCACAAACAGTCATAACCCGACTTTGAGCACCATGTGTAGCAGGATAATAATATCTACCAATTGAGCAGTCCACCCCTCCAATAAGCTCTCCATCTTTGTTTTTCTCATAATTGAAGAATTCCAACTCATTCCAACCCATATTCAAGATAAAGGCATACACAGCAGAAAGAATAAATTGTTCAAATGTTATTCCCGAATAATCAAAATTGTCTTTTGTAGCTTTTTTTATCATTTTCTTAAGTTGATCATTTTTCCTGTAAGTGTACGAATTGAATTTTGATTCTAAATGGTCGATAAGAACATATCTTGATAAGTCATAGTCAATTGCACTATATCCACTCATTCTTGTTCCAGATAGCGCGTCTTTATTGAGCGCAATTTGATATTTCTCCGATGTATACGGTGGCAAGTATTTTCTAGCTTCATCATCGGAAATCACGTCAAGCATCTTTGCGCGTTCAACAATTGCAATCGAGTAATATCTGATAGATATATCCCTATTTTCATCTACTTTTTCTGGGGATAAGATATTATCGCAGATCCATTTGGAAACTGACTTTAGCAATTCATGAGTAGCGCCATCATACATTAAGCACATCAAAACAGAAAACAAATCGCTTCTAATTTGCGGATCATTTACATCCGAAAAAATGATGAATAAATCATAATATTCTTGAGGATTTATCTGCGCCCAACGCATTAGAGCATCCCGATATTTTTTTCGTAATGTGTTATCTACTGTTGAAAGTGCCCAAGCATATATTATTGGTAAACCGTTATGAGTATCATCTGGGGATAGTGTATATTCCTCATCTTCCAATGCAAGAGGTGTTTCTTTCTGCCATTTCTTTCCCTCTGAATTGTATAAAAGCAGAGGCACAGACCACAAGATATCTCTCTGAGCTGGGAATTTGAAGCTATTCAAAAAGTCATTGAGCATTGAAACACCAAGAGGATGCTCAATATCTCGCGATAGAGGGAGAACAAGATTATTAACAATAGTAGCAAGTGCCTCTGCACTTTCAGACATAATTTCTTTTGTATGTGTTACAAATTGCTGAGCTGTCTCATAGCTTGAATTCTGAAGAGCACTAAATTGAAGTTCAGCCAAAGAATATCCGGCAAGTACTTTACCAATAGTATCATTATATGTAATTAAGTAATTATATTTTTGGATCGAAATAATAGATAGAGCATAACATGTGTTGATTGTTATTTCTTGACATTCTTCGAAGTTTATATTCTGAGGTTTCTCATATTTTTCAAGCAGAGTCATAGCTGTTGCATAGTCAAAATATCCTTGTATTCCAGGGCAATAATTGTATTTATCTAGAGATAATCCTTTCCCCTTTTTACAATAGCATTGTAAAATACCACATAATTCAAAGTATGAAATCAATTTTTGAACAGTATCGATGCCCAAATATAGCTCTGTGTGCAAAGTATTCACGAGTTCATTTTGCTCGATAGACGTATGAGCAACAAAATACGACGATAATATAATTATAGAATGAAGTACATATTGATTTCTTGGCGGTAATTTTTCTTTAATCTCAAGTTCTCTTTCAATTCCTTCAATCCGTTTTTTCCATAATTGGTTCATAGACACTTCGTATCTACTAGAAATATTTACAGTACTATTCATATTAAGTTCACAAAAAAGCTTAAGAGCTAACGGAGTTGTAATAGCATATTTAAGCCATCCTTTATTTTTAACGGTAATATTATATTTTTTAATATAGCTGTCAAATAATTTGAACGCTGGCACATCTCCACCCATACTTAAATGAATAGTTCTCACATTACGAAGATTAGAAGGTATCGCAGCAGGTCTGGATGTAAAAGAAAATCTAATTTGTGGATATTTTTTAGAAATTACCTCTGCTTCTTGAATGCGAGATATCCATACATCATGATCTGATGATTCGTCTATCCCGTCAACCATAATTAAGACTTTAGGCTCAATTTTAATAGAATCATTAATAAAGCGATCAGTAAACTTGTGTCTGTTAGCTGTTGAAATAAGAGCACGCCATATATCTTCCTCGCTCCATACACTTGAAAGCCCCAAATTCTGAACTATAATATCGTGCCATTTTTGATTTTGCGGAACACTTCTAGCCTGCACTAAAATCGGAAAATGAAGCCCTTCAGATATAATTTTTTCAGAAAATGCTCCTATACCTTGCGTTTTTCCTGTTCCCGGGTTGCCAAGAAACAATATATTTTGCTTATTGAAACAATCGTCAACATCGGATAAAATCTGATAACAATCAATTTTTCCCAATTTATTCAGCACTTTTTTCACTTCATAAATATGTGAATAATATAAAAACGAATGTTCACAATTCGTAATGCAATCTGCAATATATTCAAAATCAACCGTAAAATCTCTTTCCGGGATAATCGGTACATTAGATGCATCATTATCCATCCAATTCAGGATGTTATCACAATCAGTTTTTAGCTTTCTAATATCAGCACCTGCATTGCGAATTATCTCCATGAGTTTTTCAGATTCATTTCCACAAACAGATAATAGTTCCCTTGCTGCTTTTTCAAAATCACATGATAACTGCGAAATTGTGGAGAGTTTTGTTACCATCGCTTTCCTGTGTTCATGTCCTCCCAGGAATTTACCTAAGGTATCATTTATTTCACCCGCAACATTTAACTCGGGAACATATTTTGTTGAAAGCCAGCTATGAATAGCTTTATCCATTGCAAAGCGAAAACATTCATCTGTTAGTTCTTCATTTTCAAACCAAAATCTATGAATACCGCTTGATTCTGATTTTTGCATTTCCGTAGTTATTCGCGTATCGTTCCAAAGTTCAACTTTTATATGCGGATAGATTGTGCTCAGTTCTGAAATAAATTCATTCCATCTTTCATCTTCTGTTTTTCCCTTCCGGACAGTTTTTGATGCCAAATCCCGAGGAACGCAGACAATGTATCTGACAATTTCTGAACGAACTTTAATAGCAGTTTCAACCGAGCTTTTGATTTGCAAAATCTGTGAAGGACCAATACTATTAAGGAACCATTTTGCTTGTAAACCAATAATGTCTCCATTTATGAGCGTGGCATACGACTCTACACCACCATCTCCTCCTGCGCCATTTACGACATTAACGGAGGCAAGCTGTGTACTGTATTCACTTTTGCACCAGTTTTCAAACAACTGATTGCAAAGCATTTCAAATGCTCTATCAGGGGATGCTCCGTATGTTTGAAATCTTGTCCAGTTCATTTTTCCCTCCTGACGGTTAATTTCATTGTTAGTTTTTGACCATTTTGTCTAAATTTTAATTTACTGAACTGTCTCGAGTATACCACATCGGCAGTTAAAAAAACACCTCCAACTAAGAATTTCTCTTCCTTGATTTTTCTCGACATTCTGATACAATAGCTTCTATTGAGCGAAAGGGAGTAATCGTGTGCAGTCATTATCAAACATCAGACACTCGGCAATTATTTCAATTTGTTTGGTTTATCATGTTGGAGTAGACGTAGCTCAAAGAAAGTTCGACCGTTCTGCTGTATGGAAGTATCTGAAAAACCATCCTGAAAACTTCCTCAGCCGAGAAGCCATTTTTGATCTGTTCCAACAGGAAGAAGAAACTGGAAAAGTAACTTTACCCGCTTAACCTGTGAGCTGTTCGTTTCAAACGATACAGCTTTTTTTACTTTTAGAAAGGAGATATGCCTATCGCCGTTACTCGAATTATTCCCATGCACATCACAAAAGGCAAAACCGCCATGCAGTCCCTCTCGGCGCGGCTTGATTATGCGACCAACCCAAGCAAAACAAAGAATGGCGAACTCGTCACCGCTTATGCCTGCGATCCGCATACTGCCGACGCGGAGTTTGCTCTATCGCGCCGCCAATACCAGACCTACACTGGGAGAACGCAAAAGCACGAGGTCATCGCCTATCAGGTGCGTCAGTCTTTCAAACCCGGCGAAGTTACGCCGGAGGAAGCCAACGCCATCGGCTACGAATTTGCCAGCCGCTTTTTGAAGGGAAATCATGCGTTTATCGTTGCCACTCACTGCGACGTAAAACACATACATAATCACATAGAGTGGAACGCCGTTTCACTGGATGCCCATCATAAATTCAAAGATTTTTCGTTTTCAGCTCGTGCGGTTGCCCGCCTTTCGGATATGATTTGTCTGGAACACAAGCTGTCCGTCATCAAGCACCCGCAGCATACCGGCAAGACCTACGATAAGTGGCTTGGAGATCGAGCTGTCCCCACACATCGTGATGTTCTGCGCACCGACATAGATCGAGTGCTGGAACAGGAACCCAAAAACATGGGTGCGCTGCTCGATAGCTTGAAAACGATGGGCTATGAAATCAAGCACGGCAAACAGCTTTCCTTCCGAAAAGCAGGGCAGAAACGGTTTATCCGCATGGACACATTGGGCAACGCATACAGCTATGACGCGCTTTCCGCTGTGCTTGCCGGTTCGCAGAAGCACCACCCGAAAACAAAGCCCATTCAGCAGAACGAGCTAATCTCCAAGGCTATCGACGCACAGCGAATGGAAGCCAAGGGAAAGGGCTACACCTATTGGGCAAAAAACTTCAACAGCAAGCAATATGCCAAGTCTATACTGTTTCTAACGGAGAACCATCTTTCCATTGACGATCTGCTGTGCGCCGTCGAAGAAGCCTGCACAAAAGCGGATGCTTTAACCGCAGAACTGAAAAAAGTGGAAGCACAAATCGCTTCCACTTCGCAGCTTATCGACCAGGTTCGGGTCTATCTGTCGTCTGTTTCTACCTATAAAAAGTACAAGGCTTCCGGCTGGTCGCGATCTTTCTTCGCGGAACACGAATCCGAAATCCGGCAATACAAGCAGGCGCTTCTCACATTCGACGAAGCAGGCTATAAAACCGTCCCCAAGCTCAAGGTGCTTTACGATATGCTCGGTCAGCTCAAAGTCCAGCGGCGGAAGCTAATTGGGGATTACGCCGCCGCAAAAAAGACCAAGCAGGAGCTTCTAACCGTGCAGGCTAACCTCAACGCATTGCTTCCGCAGAACGAAAAAGAGCGCATCCGTTCCGACGCTGAGCGTTCGTAACTCAAGCGTCCGAAGGATGCGCTGTCCATCCCGCAGGGATGGCTCAAGGGGGCATTGGGGGATTTTTCCCTCAACAAGCAGGTTTGTCTATACACAAACACTGCTTGCCATAATTATCGGAAATTTCTGATAACTCCGTTCGTAGCCCCTCTGAGGGTATAGTTCTTAATATCATGTTATGGCAAAATGGTATATCTTTCTTTGCGAAGCTCTTGGACAAGCACAGCTTTTCCTCCTTGAGTTACATAGCTCTTTTTACGACTTCAAGTGAGCGATTTACCCGCTTGATTACCGCATCTACGCTTCTGTTCTTGATTCTTGAGATTTCACGGTACGAATACTCTTGAATGAAGTGCATTTGAATAAGCTGCCTATCATCCTCTTTTATTCTTTCCATTGCCTTATAAAGCGGGTCAAGATTAACAATATCCTCATATTCACTTTCATAGTAGATTAAACTATAATCTGCCTCCATGGGAATAGGCACTTTTTTCCTCAGCATCGTTTTGCACTCATTAACAAGGATGCGTGTCGCCCACGTTTTGAAATACTCTGGATTCTGAATAGATTCTCTTCCTCTCCATGCTTTGTAAAAGCACTCTTGGACGGCATCCTCGCAGTCCGCATAACAGGAGAAAAAACGATGAGCTGTTTTCAGTAAAGTTGACTTTATTGTTTCTAGTGCTTCCAGCACTTCTTCTTCACTCATCGCTTTCTCTCCCTTGCTGTGTTTCATTCTTCAAAGATTGCTTTCAGCAGATCTCTGGTCATCCATTCCATTTTATCCTGTTGTTTTCTAACGCTCCTTTGTTCATTTGCTTCTCGAATCCAAGCCTGAATCTGGCTTTTTGCTTCCGTTCGGTTTCTTCTTTCTCTCCCCATTTAGCTTTTCCAAACATAACATTTCCTCCATATCTACTGAGCGTACACAATCGCGGTCATTCCCAGCCGGATATTTTCATCCGGCTCAAAATTGATGTATGCTTTGTATGTTGTCCCCGTCGTATTTTCATCGGTCTGGTTGATATAGGAGATTGAAGTAATAATGCCTTCTTGCCGCTCTTCATACTCCATACTCCAGTTAAACTCAATGCTGACCGTTTCTCCAACACGAATTGTAGGTAAATCGGCTTCAGATATCAAAATCTCAATCTGTATTTCATCTTTGGGGTACACCGTAATCAAGGCATCCCCTTTTTCGACTTTTGCGCCTTTCTTTGCATCAACCGAAGCCACAATTCCTTCAACATCGCTCATATGTGCTCCATCATGTCTCCAATACTGTTTTGCTATATCTTTTGTGTTATATTTAATTCTCTATTCTTTTTTAACGCCAGACGAATTGCTTTTTTGAAGATCTTTGGTGTCTTACCAAAAGCTTTATCCAATTCACTTTGAAAAGAATCTATACTTTTTTTTTGAAATTTTCGGCCTGATTTCATATTGATTTCACTCCTTTTATTATTTTTAACTCTTCTTAGAAATAACGCCAGCATCCATTTCATAGACCGAATCACATAACGCTTCTATATCGTATGGATTATGACTCGCAAGAATAATTGTCTTACCCCTATTCTTTAAATCAAGTAGCAACTTTCTTATACTATAAACTCCTTCATTATCTAAGCCATTAAATGGTTCATCGAGAATAATTATTTGTGGATCGTCCATAATTGCCTGTGCAATTCCAAGTCGTTGTCGCATTCCTAGGCTATAAGCTCCAACTCTTTTCTTGATTGCATCGCCAAGTCCCACTAATTCCATCACTTTTTTGATTTCATTTCGCGTCAATTTTGTATTGATTGCAGCCAACAATTCCAGATTAAAGAGACCGCTATAATTCATCAGAAAACCCGGGCTTTCAATTAAAACGCCAATATTGGAAGGAAAATCAACATCTTTTCCAACCTTTTTTCCATCTACCCATACATTACCGCTCTCCGGAATAACATAGCCACAGATTACTTTGAATAATTGTGTCTTTCCGCTCCCATTTCGTCCAACTAAACCATGAATCTTTCCATTTTCGAAGGAAACATTTATATTGGAAAGCACAGTCTGCTCACCATATCTTTTGGTAACGTTTTCCAATAGGATACTCATATATTTCTCCCCAATCCGGCATTAAATTCTTTGCTTTCTACTGGCTATATTGATGTATTGAATCAAGATACAATTCAAAACAAAAAGAATAATCGTTGCTGCGATTTGATATCCAAACGCTCTATTGATTTGAATACAACATTGCGGAAGCCATTCCGCCACTCCATCCATTCCTTCAATAACATATCCATTGATCGTATTCATATTTGTTCTTAAAATCATTCCCCAATTATACGGTACTTTTTCATTCCAAATATGATCAATATTTGAAGCCATGATACAGAATACAACAGGAGGTATTGTATACGCAATCAGACCCATTCTCGCATCATTAAAAAGAGTATGGACGAACACCTGAAATTGCGTCAGCATCAGGACATGGCAAATAAACAGAATGGCTGTTGCCCAAACTATATCGGTTCTCGATATAGAGAAGCCATCTCCATCTTCACCATATACCGCAAATCCTTCCGCACCAGTAAAGTGAGAAGATAGGATTGTTGCCAACATCATAATCGTTACGCACAATATGACATAGACAATCTGAGCCGCGCATTTATAGGTCCACCACGAAGTTTTTGATCCATATCGATTCAAAGTGATGAAAGAACGTGCTCCAAATTCGCGCTCTAAATTGATTGCAACGCCTAATGCAACAGGGAGCAAAAGCAATATCCATCGTGCTATCGCAGAAAAATTGATGACCGGATCAGCCCACTCCATTCCTCCATAGCATTCAATCAATACATCGCCTACACTATATTTGACATTTTGTGCGTTTGAAGATAGAAATACAACAAACCATCCCGTCATTGCACTCCAACACAATGTTTTTATGCTACAGCACGCTCTTAATTCTGCCGTAAATTTCCCCATCTTCATTTTGCCAATTTGGTCATTCCATAATCCTATCCTTGTATTTCTTCTGCATGATATGAAACTCCGGTTTTTTTCTGATATGGAATGAACCTTTGTAGAAAACCTCAATACCGATGTGGTTCCAAACATTACAAGCGAAATAGCGAAATATACCGTTTGCTTTATGAGCGATACACTTAGGAATTGACTGCTGCCGCACTGTGGAATCTGAAGATAGGATAAGCTGTTCATTGCTCCAATCTTCATTGGAATATAGCTTTCTAAAAATAAATTTGTCGCTATAACTGATATGGTTACAAAAATCCGATTCTGCCAGATGTTCGACATGCTTAATCCATACAGTGCCCATATCATGGATGAAAATATCAATCTTCCAAAACACTCAAAAACCAAAACAAAGAAATATTCATCTGATGCTCTCCATTTATAGGGTGCTGCACTTGCTAATTCTTGCCATCCTGTCCCTACATTCGTCCATGGTGTAACAATCGCAATAAATCCAGTATAGAATGAGAGCGCGAGCAGCATTGCAATGGCGCTCGTTATACACGCAACGATTGCTCGATGAATAACATATTTTTTCCTATCTTGTCGATATAAAACCAAATTGATATATCCTGATTGCTTGTCATCGACAAAAACAAATCCAAAAGGCATAATCGCTGCAATTGGGACAATCAGCCAGCTTAGCCCCTGTTCCGTTGAAATCAAAAATGTATAGTAAAAATCTCCACACTTGAAATATTCTAATGGGTTCTGCCAAAATAAACCCGCATCCATATGCACATAGGTTAATGCAAAAAGTTGTAATACGACTGCAATTAAAAAGCCTGTACTTTTTATGCCTCGACGAATTTGTGCGATTATATCCTTCACGATGCCCGCTCCTTTCGTTTGATATAGCTCAAAATGATGTGCAGAGCTCGATTGTGTATCTTTTTCGATCAATAATACAGGCACTGCCCACTATAAGCATCCACGCAGCATGAAAAATCAGAAGAACGAATGACGATTCCAGTATCTTTTTTTCTAAGTTCGTTTAAGTCAGAATATCCGGAAAATTTCCACACAGGATACGTCATTCCATTTGTTCCGACAACCAAATTCAATTCAACTTCTGTAACCATCACTTTCTCATCTTTCAGCATTCCTTGTGCAATTACATCGATGCATTCTTGCCACGGCAGAATCCTTCGATCATCTTCTTTACTTTTGACAACCCGTACATAATTTCGAATTTGGGCGCGTATCATTTCGTTATTTTCATTCAGAACGAATATTCCTTCTGATCCTGTAACGTCGTCCAAATCACTATTCCTTTTATGTGGAGACGTGTCGCTAATACAAAGCGGAATACCATCGATCAGAAATCTTGTTACAATAATGCTGCGTTCTTTTCCAAGTACTTCTTTATCATAATATTCAGCAGCCATCGAATCTGTATCGCCTTTCACTCTGATATAATCGTCTTCAGACTCAATTTTCTCAAATACAGTTTCAATCAATTTGCATTGAGATGTCTCAACATAAAAAGGGTATTCAAAGTCCGAGATATTCAGTTCTTCTAATAAGTTATATACTTTTTCGCTCGCTAAACGTACAGGTTCTGTATCTGCATTCTTCCTTGGTCCTCTATAATAGCTGCCTTCGCATGTATATCTTCCATTCTGCTCAAAATAGCAGAAGTTTGTATCATTCCATTGATTGCTGTTAATTAAATCCCAAGCGTCCATTGAGCGTGGTTTTTGAACGTATTTTTCAAGAATGCTCTTAACCAATGACAGGTTCATCTTTACGAACTCTGTTTTATATTGTTTTACTGTTTCCACTTCTTTGGGAACATCAAAATCATAAAGAATCCATCTTCCATCGATTTCATTCTCTCCATATACATGTGCTCCTTGGATCCGCATTTCCGCCCCGCATGATTCAACGAACAGTGCCATCATAACCGCAAGAAACATGAATGTTACTAATTTTTTCATTTTAATAAACCCACTT
>ULVB01059706.1_pt1 | contig 12203 bp, 10 predicted proteins | sample 1959071 | NCBI WGS metagenome assembly ULVB01 (sample SAMEA4835776, study PRJEB28245) | human gut metagenome | biome: gut microbiome; material: fecal sample | place: Denmark | collected 2008 | reverse complement strand
TGCGTAGATGTCAGCGGTGGTAGAAAAGGTACTGTGCCCCAGCCATTCCTGAACCTGCTTCATGGATACGCCGTTCATCACCATCAGGCTGGCACAGCTGTGGCGCAGATCGTGGAAGCGGATGCGGGGCAAGCTATACTTCCGAAGCAGCCAGTCGAAGTGCTCCGTCACGAAGTTCGGGCGGATCAGCTTGCCTTCCTGATCGGTGCAGACGAAATCCAGATACTCAGTGCTGTAGCTCTTCTTGAACAGCTTGCGGTAAAGCTGCTGCTTTTCCTTCTGCTTCAGAAGTTCTTCTTCCACAGCCGGGATCAGCGGCAGAGTACGGCAGCTGGTCTTGTTCTTCATCACATCGCTGACCACAGGAACATACTTGCCGTTCACCAACTGTTCCGTCACCTTGTGGTTAATGGTGATGGACTTGCGCTCAAAGTCGATAGACGACCACTTCAACCCCAGTACCTCGCTGCGGCGCAGACCGTAGTAGGCCGTAATGAGGATGCACAGGTGCAGGGGGTCATCCTGCGATACTTCCAGCAGCTGCTGGACTTCATCCTTGGAGTAGAAGTTGGGCCGGAAGCTGTTCTTCTTCGGGCGGTCAACTTTCAGCATCGGGTTGGTTTCCAGATAGTCCTTGCGGACGGCATCCTTGAACGCTTTACCGAAGATGGCGTGGTAGTGAATGACCGTGTTAGTGGTGTAGCCATCCAGCAGAATCTTCTCCTGAAAGTCGTCCAGTACCTGCGGCGTGACCTCACACAGCTTCAAGCCCAGCGGCTCAAAATACTGCGTGATGCGCCCGGTGATCATCCGATTGTAGCTGATAAAAGTTGCAGGCTGGATGGATGCCTTGTGGACTTGCACCCACTCGTTGAGATAGTCCAGAAACAGCATCTCCGACTTGCTGACGGGTTGGAGATGCTGCGGCAAGGGCTTGGCGGTTTTAGCATCTACTTTTTCGTAGGCTCCGCCCCGCCCTGTGGGCAGCTCCCCGGTCTCATCATAGTGGAGCAATACTTCCCGGAGCATGGATTCTGCCTTGCGCTTGTTGCCCCGGACGGTCAAACCTGTGGAGATCCACTTGATCTTCCGCTTGCCGTTGGCATCATAAAGATTGATCACGAAATAAAAACGTCCATTTTTCTCTTGGACAGACCCTGTAGTTTTCATCATAAACCTCCTTTGGGTCAACAGGCGTGCTGTCCGTTGCTGCACCCACAGCATACCACATCCAGCGGCGGATTTCCAGCCGGGAAGGTGCTCTGTCCGGTGAGCAGGAACTCGATCACACTCAGCTTCGGGATACGGTAGGTGCGGCCGATTTTAAGCGCAAACAGGCGGCGGGAACGGATCAGTTCCCCGACCGTGTGACGGTTCAGACCAAGCATCTCCGCAGCCTGCTGGAGGCTGACGGCATCGGGGCAACCGGGAAACATCTGGGAATAGGCATCGTTAAACTTCATAGGCACTCCTTGGATATGGCAGATGATCATGCCGTGAAAACTGATAATTTGAAAAAGCTTAGGTAAAGCTTGAGGATAAAAGCGATATGTAAGAGAAGCCGGCTAACATGCTGACTTCCCGAAAAATATGTTAAGGTCTCCCATATTCGCCCTCGGCACCCTAGGGGTGGGGAATCGTCCAGCAGCGGGCTTGCACCGCTTCATTGGCATTTCAGCCACCCCGTCTTCGTTATGACCGGGCTGCGAGTTACAGAAGTACCTTTTGTGAAGTACCGGACGATTGAACTGTTCTGTTTTCAAGGAGCCGCTTTTTATAGAAAATCTTCGGAATTTAGGGCTTCCGAAAAATTGTCCCTCTAATTGGTAGGCATCGAGAAAGGCCAAAAAGTAACCCGAAAAAGAAATTTGTTAAAAAGTTCTTGGAAAATATAGCCGAAGTAGCTTCTTGGTTAAAATAACGTCGGTCCATGGGGCGACCGATGGAGGGTGGAATTTTGCAATAATGGCAGTGCCTGAAGTTGAAGGTGGTCTTGAAAAAAGATGCCTCTATATACGAGCCCTTGAAATAGGTCGTTCCATAGCATCCAAGACGATTCTGTAACCGAATTGTAATAGGCAGACAAAAGTGAACTCCTAAAAGAAGCCTTCATAATGTCAAAAAGTGTGTCACCTGCGGATAGGTGGCAATGTAAAGAGAACTGGCAGCAATTCCAGCTCTCGCATCGCAGATAGGGTTACAATCCCGTCTGCGCCAATATGATATGGGTCTCCCATATTCGCCCTCGGCACCCTAGGAGTGGGGAATCATCCGGCGGCGGGCTTGCACCGCACCATTGGCATTTCAGCCACCCCGTCTTCGTTATGACCGGGCTGCGAGTTACAGAAGTACCTTTTGTGAAGTACCGGACGATTGAACTATTCTGTTTTCAAAGAACGGAGTTATATAGAAAATCTTCAGAATTTAGGGCTTCCGAAAAATTATCCCTCTAATTGGTAGCCGATGAAAAAGGCCATTTCGTAGCATTGAAAGCAATTTTGTAAACAAAACGTAATAATAGTCCGAGAATGGTCTTGAAAAAGATGCCCTACACTTGGTAGGCATCGAGAACGCCTGTTTCATAGCATCGAAGGGAAAATTGTAATTGAGTTGTAATTCTTGAGGCCGAATCTCCACTTTTGAAAAAGCCCTCTCACTTGGTAGCCGACGAAAAAGACCAAAAGACAACCATCTTTTTGAGAATTAACAAAAAGGTCACAAATGACTGACCTTCAAAGAAGCGTTTCTACTATTAACAGAAAAAGCGGCCTAAAATGGGGGGTGTTGACGCTGATTTTTTTGCCTTCATTGAAGGTTGAGAGCGTTCCCTCACTTGGTAGGCATCGAGAAAGGCTCGTTGACAACCTTTATTTTGAAAATTAACAGAAAGTTAACAAAGCAAGATGCGCTGAACAAGAAACAACCGCCGCTCACTCCGGGAAAGAGTGAGTGGCGGTTGCAATATCAAATTTTTGATTCAGAAAATCAGACGCTCGCTAAAATATCTGTCAGTGTGGCGACAAATGCTTCATCTTGCTCCTTCGTCCGCTTTGGGCTCCCCTTTGGGTGCTTTCCGGCACGGAGGAGCTTTTTGTTTTCATACCGTCGCAGCATGAGAGCGTCTATGTTGTCGGCGGTGTATTCCAAACTGTTCTGATTCAGCACCCGGACGCGCTTGGCAAGGCACATACTGGCCAGCCCGTAGTCCTGTGTTACGACCACATCCCCCGGTTTTACCCGGTTCACCAGCGCAAAGTCCACGCTGTCAGAACCTTTATCGAATACCAACGTCTGCGCACCTTCTCGCTCGATTTGGTGAGAGGTGTCGCACAGGATGATGACCGAGATGCCGAACCGCTTTGCAATCTGCAACGTCAGATCGACGACCGGGCAGCCGTCTGCATCGATCAAAATATTCATCGGCTTTCCTCCATCACCCACCGAAATGCTCTTGCGGTACGCAAATCGGCGTCTTTGAAATGCCCGCCGCTGTTCCATTCAAGGGTGCAGTCTGCACCACGCTCTGCAAGCCGACTGTGCAGGGCGCGGATATTATCCCCTACCGCAGCCATGATGGTGTTTTTCGTGCGCTCTTCCTTGTCGCCAAGGCTCAGATAAATGTGTTGCGTCTGCATGGGGTACTGCTGTTCAAACTCCATCCAGCCCGGAAACCACACAGAGGGAGAAGCGGCGGCGACACCGTAGAACAAATCGGTCTGGGTGGATGCCCACAAAGCGAACAGCCCGGCCAGCGAGTAGCCGCCCAGAATGATTTTGACGTTTTCCGGGAGAGGAAACTGCTGCTCCAGTGTGGGAATGACCTGCTCCGTCAGAAAGCGCAGTGTCTCCCCAGCTTTGCCGCCGAAGCCTTGCTTTCCCCACACGGCAGGGGCTTTCCACGGAGAAAGTGCATCGTTCCAGCTTTCCACCGGGATAGCTGCGAACAGAAAATTCTGGTTGCTTTGAGCAATGGCCGCCACTTCATAATCCATACTTTGCAGCTCATGCTCACCTGTCATTTGGAGCAGCAGGTATTCTGCATTAGCCCCGCCGTAAATGCGGCAAGGTTTGTTCCCGATTTGCATTGTCTGTGCAGTCACTGCGGCGTCCTCCCGAAAAAATTTTGATAAGCCCAGTATAGCAACTGAAAAATCATTTTGCAATTCAAAAGGCGTTCATAGCCGTAGCAAGCAGTGTCTTCGTATATACAAAGACCATTTTGCGTTGCAAAATGCTTGTTGGGAAATCCCAAACCCTTGAACTACATCCGATGGATGCAGGCTACGCGTTTTTTGCAAAACGCTTTTTTAGGACTCCATAGGAGTGCAACATAGTAGAATTGAACATAATTAAATATTGTGGTACAATTATAGCGAAAGCTCTAACGGAAATAATGTTGGAGAACCAAAAATCAGTCTCAGCTGTTCAGGAAGCTGCGGCTGAACAATTTAAGAGGCTCGAAAAGGAGGGCTGAAGTATGGCACAGCAGGGTGACCGCTACGTTGTTGAACTAAAGGAACCTCATCTGCAATGGGGAGAGTATCGGTATACTGACACACGGGAGACTGTTAAAGACGAAGGATATATTCCAATTCCGCTTAATGATGCACGGAGATTAGAATTGGTCAACAGCAACGCTACTGGCGGAAAGGATATTCTTGGAAAAAATCTTTTTAGGTATACGACTTGTGACGGCTATTGCAAAGGCTTTCTTAAAGCACAAGGGAGCAGCGTGGGAGGTTCTCAGTACGCGAAACAGTTTTCACAACAAGGGGATCTGCGAGCAATCGGTCTATGGTATAAGTATATCGGGGCTCATGTTGGAACGAAAATTGAAGTTTTCTGGAGTACTCCCAAAGATATAGTGCTATCCTATCGGTAAAAGACGCTCATGAAACAAAAATGCCAACTATTCTATGAGGACGCATTTATGTAAGCCCTTGCAGAACGGTTGGCATTTTTATATGAGACGGTCAATGCTCAATATATTTGCAGCGATTTTATTGACAAAATGCTGCGAATATGTTAACATGTGTAATGGGATGGCAGGCTGCCGAAAATATAAGCGGATTGATTTTGCATATCTCTGTAAAGTGAATTTCAAAAAGGATTTAGGTACATGATGGTTGCAGGGTAGACTGCAAGGATGAACCTAGTGAGGTGAACGTATGATTTTTCGTTTAGGAGAATTATTCTGCGGGCCGGGTGGTCTTGCATGGGGTGCAACGAATGCTGATATTGGTGATCCTAATTGGAAGATTGTACACCAATGGTCTAATGACTATGATGAGAACACCTGCAAGACCTACAGACGAAATATCTGCCCAAAGCAGCCAGAGACGGTTTATCATGAGGACATTCGGAAGTTCGACTTAACTCATCTGGCAGACATTGATGCACTGGCCTTTGGCTTCCCTTGCAATGATTATAGTGTTGTGGGCGAGCAGAAAGGCATGGATGGTATTTATGGACCGCTGTATTCCTATGGTGTGAAAGTTCTGCAGCTTTATCACCCGAAATGGTTTTTGGCCGAGAATGTCGGCGGCTTGAAAAATGCAAATGATGGTAAGGCGTTCACCAAAATCCTTGATGAAATGCGTAAGGCTGGATACAAACTGTATCCAAATCTTTATAAGTTTGAGGATTATGGCATTCCACAGGCACGGCATCGAATCATCATTGTTGGCATTCGGGAAGATATTGACGTTGAATATAAAATTCCGTCCACAAAACCGTATGCGGGCATTGATAACACCTGCAAGACTGCTATTACAGTACCGCCAATCCCTGTGGACGCACCGAACAATGAAATCACAAAGCAGTCTGCAGCTGTTGTTGAACGACTGAAACACATCAAGCCCGGACAGAATGCATTTACCGCCGATCTCCCACTGGAGCTTCAGCTTAATATCAAAGGCGCAAGAATCAGCCAGATCTATAAAAGACTTGACCCGACAAAGCCTGCTTATACTGTGACCGGCAGTGGCGGTGGTGGAACTCATATCTATCACTGGTCTGAGAATCGTGCTTTAACAAATCGTGAGAGGGCGCGGTTGCAGACTTTCCCGGATGATTACATCTTTGAGGGGAACAAGGAAAGTGTCCGTAAGCAGATCGGAATGGCCGTGCCCTGCAAAGGTGCAAAAATTATCTTTGAGGCTATTTTGAAATCGTTCGCGGGAATTCCGTATGAATCAATGCCTGCTAATATCAACGAGTAAGAGAGAATATGTTTACGGAAGATATTGCGGAAAAAGTTCTGATGAATCCCTTGCGTGAGGGAGCGGATGAACTCTATGTGGCGGCATCATACGCAACTCACACGATGCTGTCATGGTTTTTAACGAACTTGGAGCTGCACCAGCATCAGACCCTGCGGATTGCTATGATGATTGGAATGGTTCCATATAACCATTTAAGTGTGACTGTTCATGATGGATTTTGCGCTCTTGTAAGACCGCCTTATCCTCCGCAGGTTGAGAGAGTGGAGTGCAGCTACTTGTACGATTATCCTGCGTTTCATGGAAATCTGTATGTATGGAAGAAAAATGGCGAACTTTTTAAGGCATTTATGGGGTCTGCACCTTTCATTCAGAGTGCACTTACTCAACATAATGTTCAGGAGAGCATGACCGAGTGTGATCCTGAGGAAGCGTGGACGCTGTATGACTCTCTTGTAGGCCGCAGCATATACTGTAATCATGTAGAAGTCGAGGAATATGTTCAGCTTGTTCCAAGCCATCCGGTTTTGGACATGGAGTTAAATCTTGTGGCGGGCTTAGATAACTATGAATCTGTCACATTAAGCCTTGTTACGCGGAATGGAAGCCCTGGAAACCGTTCCGGATTAAACTGGGGTCAGCGGCCAAACCGGGATCGGAATGAAGCCTACATCCCGCTTCCGAGGGTTGTTGCATCAAATGGATTCTTTCCACCGAGTTACTTGCACTTTACAGCGATAACCGACGATAGAAAACAGCTTACGCTTCGGGTTGAACAGCAAAACGATAAGGCGATAACGACGCCGGAACGCAACAGCGACTTGGGTGAATATTTCAGGAATCGGCTTGGTTTGCCAAATGGGGCATTTGTGACTAGAAATGATCTGGAAGCTTATGGAAGAACAAATGTCACTTTCTATAAGCTAGACGATGAAACCTACTATATGGACTTCTCTGTATGAGAATCGGAAGCATTCACTTAAAAGAGTGGGTGCTTCTTTTTTGTGCGGATTGCTGTAATTTGGATTGAAAACCGAAGCGATTATGTTATACTGGTTATATTCGAGGGAATATTGCACGGGAGGAGTATCTATATGGAACTGCTATACTCAAATATCCTGCCACTGAGAACAACCGAGCATCAGAGAACGATTGCTGACTGCTTTGGAGAGCAGCTTATGCAGGCAGACAGAGTAGACATTGCTGTGGGCTATGTATCGAGAGCATCGTTAGAAGAAATAGATCGTTTGGCTGATGAGCTGCACGTTGCACATATCGTCCTCACGATTGGAATGTACTATATTGAGGGTATGCCGGAAAGTGCATACCGCACTGCGATGCACCTCAATGAAAAATGGATGCGCTCAGGTGTTGGCGAAGTCCGCATAGTGAAGTCTTTCAAATATCACGGCAAGGTCTATCTGTTCTCAAAAGAGAGAGCCGCTGTTGAAAATCGCGAAACGATTCCTGTTTCGGCAATTATTGGCTCTGCCAATTTTGGTGTTATCAAGCCCGAAGCGGCCAATCTACGGCAGTACGAAACAGCAGTTCTCGTTGAAGAACCACAAGTATTGCAGGATACGAAGGAGCTTATTCAGAATCTAAACACCAGATGCTCCGACAACATTGCTAATGTGACGGATATGCGGCTTGTTCGAGAATTGAACGTTTCGCTGACAGGTGTAGACACTGTCTCACAGATTCCGCAGGCAGATCTGCGCTATTATGAAAGTCATGCAACAGCCGTTCGCTTTCCGTTGCCTGTCAAAGTTCCAGCATACGATGAGAGGATGATGGATGATAACCGGCATTACACGAAGTCTAATCTTAATGTATGCTATGCCGCCCCTAGAAGTGCACGAAAGCCTAGAGACTGGTATGAAACGCAGTTTACGGTTTCCACAGCTGTTCGGTGTGAGCCAGATGGCACACCCAAGTATGGTTATCCGCAGAAAAATGTTCCGTTTGTCGTAATAACTGATGATGGTTACACATTTAAGTGCCATACAACCAGTCAAAATAATAAACAGTTCAGTGCAGTTGGAGATGAACTGATTTTGGGCCGATGGCTAAAAGGTCGGTTGGTCGCAGCAGGTCTTGTGACTCCAGTAAACGATACCAGTGCGGATCATGACCGTCAGGGCATGATAACGAAAGAAATGCTGGATGAGTACGGATGTAACTCACTTCTTTTGACAAAAACCGACTGCCAAATCCATGAAGATGGCAACACCCTTGACGTATGGCTTCTGTCATTCAAAGAAGGACCGGAGGATGAGCAAGAATGAATTACTTAAAAACTTATCTAAAAACAATAACTGACAGGGGCAATATTGATTTGGCACGGTCGATTGAGCAGACAGCAGCGGAGGTTGGCGACAAATATATTCAGGACTTTAATTTCTGTGAGCATCGCATTGGTCTTTTGTTCGGTAATGTCCAATCTGGCAAGACGGGGCAGATGTTTGGAATTATTACAAAAGCAACCGATATGGGGTTTCCGGCCTTCGTGTTGCTTACAACAGATAATGTTGTGCTTCAACAGCAAACGCTTGAACGTGTACAGAACGATCTGTCCGGGTACTGTATCTGTGGAGAGAATGACTCTGGACTGTTTATCCAAAACTCGTTGATGAAACCGGCTATTATCGTGCTTAAAAAGAACAGCCGCATCCTGCGGTTATGGGCAAATGTGTTTGCATCGACTGGTTTTATGAAAGGCAATCCGCTGTTTATTGTGGACGATGAGGCTGATGCGGCATCGTTAAATACGCTGATAAACAGAAATCGACAATCCTCGATAAATAGATATCTGGACAGTATAAAAAACGGAGCGTCGAGCAGTATCTATCTTCAGGTCACTGGAACGCCGCAGGCTATCCTGCTTCAGACACAAGTGTCCGGCTGGCATCCATACTTTACTTATTATTTTGCACCGGGTAACGGCTACTTGGGTGGTGATTTCTTTTTCGCAAAGCCGAAGCCGGACTGCATCACCTATCTGGAAACGCTCAAAACCCCAGCACATGATGTGGTTCTGAGGCATTTGGCTGTGTCTGCTCTGATTGAATTGGCCGGAGGGAGCGTCTCAAACTGCTTAGTACATCCGAGTGTCCGTCAGGCATCTCACGATCTCTTTGCGCAAGAGGTTTCTAAAGAGCTTCAATGGTGCAAAGATAACATCGACAACGATTTCAAAACAGAATTTTCGGCAGTATATGATTCCCTTGCCCCCGTAAAGTACCGAAAGGCATCCGGAGAGGATGCTTATGGAAAAGCCAAAGAGTTACTGTTAACCGATGCCGTTAAAATTCTTATTATGAATGGAAAGAACAGCATCGCCAGCGAGCAGTATTCCACAGGAAGCAATATAGTCATTGGTGGAAACACGCTCGGTAGAGGTGTAACTTTCCCTTCCCTGCACACAATCTACTACACGAGAACAGCCAAAAAGCCGCAGGCCGATACAATGTGGCAGCACAGCCGGATGTTCGGGTATGACCGCGATCCGGGATTGATGATGGTCTACATTGATGAACCACTTTATAAGCTGTTCTCTGATATCAATGCAACGAACAATGCGTTAATTGCACAGGTAGAGAGTGGAACCGAACATATAAAAATTTACTATCCGAGTGGGCTGAAACCGACTCGTAGCAATGTGTTGGACGAACGGCACGTTGCGGCTATTTCTGGTGGAACCAACTATTATCCATTTTATCCCAGCAATGACACGATTGAACAACTTGATAAGCTGCTGGCTCCCTTTACAGAAGATGAACCTGTTTATCAGGTCAGCCTTCGCATAATGAAGGAGATTCTTTCCCACATTGAATCCGATGACGATTTTAGAGTGACAGCTTTTATCTCTATTCTTGAGATGATGCTGTCTGAAAAGCCTAATGCACAGGGAATGCTGATTGTCCGCAGAAATAGAGATGTTACTCAAGGAACTGGCGCATTGCTGTCGCCGAATGATTGGGCATTGGGCGGCCAGTATACAGCATCGACTGTGCTGACAATGTATAAGGTTACTGGCAAAAAAGGCTGGGGCGGACAGGAACTGTGGGTTCCCAACATTAAGCTGCCGAACGATTTGATTTATTATGACGTTCAGGAGGACGATTCTTCGACCTGATTTATGGATGATTTAACACCTGAACAGAGAAAGAAAAATATGAGAGCAATCCGAAGCAAGGATACAACAATAGAACTTGCGCTGCGGAAAGCTCTATGGCAGAGAGGCATACGATACCGAAAAAACTATAAAGGCTTAATAGGAAAACCGGATATAGTAATCACAAAATATCGAATTGCCGTGTTTTGTGATTCCGATTTTTGGCATGGATATGACTGGGAAAATAGAAAAGCTCGAATTAAGTCGAATCAAAACTACTGGATACCCAAAATTGAGAGAAACATGAAGCGAGATCGAGAAGTTACAGCAGCTCTTGTTGAGCAAGGCTGGATTGTTCTGCGCTTTTGGGAGCATACTATTCGGAAAGAGTTGGAAGAATGTGTAGATGACATTCAAGAAGCAGTTGATGTGAGAAAAGAACTTTTCAAATAATGAAAAATTGCTAGGTTGCATGGATGAGAGGAGGCCGCTATGAATCAAGACGAACGAAAAAAATTCTGGGATGTACTGCTGACTATGCACGATGCCGCACCGGAACATATTCAGCAGTTACAGAAAACTATTATTATTCCGAACACGTTGTGTAGATTCCGTGCGGTCAATGAGAATAGTTTAGTACAACTCCAAGAAAATAAGCTGTACTTTTCAACTTCTGATTACTATGATGATCCATTCGATACATATTTTTATCTTGACTATGACGCGATTGATCGTCAAATCGAAAGTATTGTTTCTCTATTGAACAACCCTGAAAATAAGGAAAAGGCAACAAAAATTGTTACGTCTTTAGGAATTCCGTCAGAAGATGTCTTGCGGTCATTGGATGCGGCTACCCAAAATCCGATAACGGCAGAAGCTTTTGAAGAGAGCATAAAGAATGTTCGCAGCCAAATTCTAAAAACACTTTACTCCATTTGCTTCTGCGAAGACCCGCTAAATGAAACCCTCTGGCTGAAGTATGCGGATAGTCACCGAGGATTTGTTGTTACATATGATTTTCATAGCGCAGATACTTATTTATGCGGGAAAGATGGTATTTGCAAAAATTGTCCGACCATTCAAACCCCGCCCAATATTTATCCGGTATATTACTCGAACGAGAAATATGATGCGTCTCGATATGCAATCGCTGCTTTGCTAAAAGTCAGTATGGCATCTAGCGGGGTTTCTATTCCGCAAGGGCTGTTAAGGGCAGCTGATGCTTCTATGATATGGGAAATTGAAAGAATTTCTCTCCTAAAGAAACCGTGCCACGTTTTTGATGAGGAGTGGCGTATGATTTATTCTCAATGGTGTGTTGCACGGCCTTGCATTAAACTAAAGCCCAAAAGTGTCATCATCGGATACCGTACACCCCTATACAAAGAACGCCTTATTATTTCGGCCGCAACAGTTGCAGGAATAAAGGATGTTCGTAAAATCCAAATTAACCGAAAAGATGAATTGGAAGCGGTTCCAATTCAAATAAAAAATTGAAATATTGAGCTGAAGTGATTTTTGATATTTCAAATTTGGTTCAATTTATTTTACTCTGCGAATAAAAAGCCCACAGGCTGGTATGTGTGTCCAACCTGTGGGTTTTGCTATACTTAGCAACTAATACAAGCTGATAGCAATAGCATCAGCCGCTTTTCTGATTATCATTCATGATTCTTCTGGCTCGTCCGCGCGTGGTGTCCTCAAAGGTCTCATCCTCGCTAAATCGCAGCCAATAGGGGTCTTCCATCAGGCAGGCATTGGTACGCTTAACAATTTCCCACGCATTGTAGTCCGGCAGTCCCATCAATTTCAAAATCTCTTTGCAATCCATCCGATTTTTCGGGAAGATTCGCTTCTTTGCCCAA
>ULVB01079740.1_pt1 | contig 12222 bp, 9 predicted proteins | sample 1959071 | NCBI WGS metagenome assembly ULVB01 (sample SAMEA4835776, study PRJEB28245) | human gut metagenome | biome: gut microbiome; material: fecal sample | place: Denmark | collected 2008 | reverse complement strand
AATGGGGAAAGTTAGAGGAATAATTATATAAATTCCAGTTTATCAGGTGCCCAGTCACCGAGAACCAGTTCTTTTGCAAAATATCCGGCTTGTTGTTCATTCAGATTTTGAACAAAATCAGCCCGGTCAGAAAGCGGACGGTAGTCAGAGGTGGCAGGGAAACTTGCGTATTCGGCATAATATACTGTGTCATGTGTATTTTCGCGGTTCCAGTCATGAAAACCGGCGGGATGGATATGCGCACCAAGTTCACAGGAAATCAGGATCGTTTTTGCATAGTCGCGCCATGGCCTGCCAAGATAGACGGAACCGGCAGGACAGTCTTTGGAGATGAACCGGCAGTCGGAAAAAATGTAGCCGTATTCCTGGCCTTCCGGTGTGGAGGCGGCAGTTACATAACCCTGGATAGGAGGGAGTGTATAATTTTTCTGAACCATATCTGAATTGGAATGACACAGTGCAGATGTATCAGAACCGGAATCATGCAGGGTGGATGTAGTGGAAACTAAATCGGACTGTGCAGATGTTTTTGTGCGCAGCAGGGATTCTAAGGTACAGTGTTCAAAATATGCGGTGGCGCTTCCAAAAATAAAATCAATATCGCCGCAGATATAGCAGTTTTTATAATATTGTCTGCCATTGATACGCGGGGCAAACTGTTTTGGACCGATGAAACCGCCAGGCTGTCGTTCTTTTTCGGGAAGCGGTCCGGTAAAAAGTGTGTCCTGATGGCCGAGAAGGCGGCAGGAATCGATCATAAGACGGTCCCCGTCGGCATAGAGAGCGATCGCCTGTCCGTGTGTTGCGGAATCCCCGGAGGCATTTTCGATGGTGAGATGCTGGAGCGTTACATCATGTGTATCGATAAAGAGGGTATAAGTGCGGAATGTACCGCGCTTACTGCCATCTTCCATCAGATCCAGGGCATAATCATCATAGCTGATGACGGTGTGAGCACTGCTTTCGCCCATTCCGCGAAGTGTGATATATGGTTTATTTATGGTTAGTTTTTCATGGTAAATGCCCGGTGCAATTTCAATGATAACAGGTGTTGTGTTATTAGCAGGAATTTGTGCAAGGGCAGAGCCGATGGAGGAAAAATGTTCCGGGTTGTCGGAAACATGAAGTATTTTTTGCATGGGAAAAGCCTTTCTTTGTTTCTTAATATTTTCTGAGGATAGTATAACACAGATATTGCCTGGTTGAAATTAGGAAAGAGGATGATTATAATGGAAAGTAAAATAGGAAAAAAGTACGGTGGGAGGAGATTATGGAACTCAGTTATAAAGAAATCAGAGCACAGATCTGTGATGTGTGCCATAAGATGTGGCAGCTTGGATGGGTTGCGTCGAATGACGGAAATGTGTCGGTAAAACTTTCCGATGGCACATTTTTAGCAACGCCGACCGGCGTGTCAAAAAGTATGGTAACACCGGAAATGATCGTGCATATAAATAAAGCAGGAGAGATGATCGAAACTGTGGACGGGTACCGCCCGTCGTCCGAAATGCGGATGCATTTCAGATGTTATGAAGAACGCGAAGATGTCGGGGCGGTATTACATGCACATCCTCCGGTTGCAACGGGATTTGCCGTGGCAGACATTCCGCTCGATGAGTATTCCATGATCGAGACTGTGCTCGCACTTGGTTCAGTGCCGATTGCGCCTTATGCGACACCTTCCACAGATGAGGTGCCGGATGCCATTACCCCGTATCTGCAGGAACATGATGCGATCCTGTTAAAAAATCATGGAGCGGTAACAGTTGGAGCCGATGTTTATACGGCATATTACCGGATGGAAACGTTAGAGCAGTTTGCAAAAATAACACTGACGGCACATCTGCTCGGAGGTGCAAAAGAAATTGACCGGGAAAATATCGACCGGCTTGTGGATCTTAGAAACAATTATTATAAAATGAGTGGAAAACATCCGGGATATAAGAAATATAGTGGTGAGTCGCATTTTGCTTCGAAAAACAGGGAGGATTGCAGATGAGTACAGGCAGACATAAACAGGAACGCGGCGTTGGGCTGCAGCCATTGGATGAGATCAATGGATATCAGGTACGTCCGGGTTTTTATAACAGAGATGGTGCGACAGCAACCACAAGAGGTGTCAGCTTTACGATCCATTCCTTTGGTGCGACGGCATGTTATCTTCTGTTGTTCCGGCCGCAGGAAAAAGAGCCGTATGTGACCCTAAAATATCCGGAGGCTTATCATATTGGAAACACATATTCCATGTTCGTTTTTGGATTGAAAATCGAAGAGTTTGAATATGCGTTCCAGTTGGACGGACCTTATGATGAGAAGAAGGGATTATTATTTAAGAAAGAAAATGTTCTGCTTGATCCGTATGCGAGGGCAGTAACAGGACAGCGTAACTGGGGAGAACGCCCGGAAGGCGGAGCGGATTTTATTTATCACGCAAGGGTTGTGGAAAACAACTTTGACTGGGGAGATATCCGTCCGACGGAGCATCCGTTTGAGGATCTTGTTATTTATGAGATGCATGTGAGGGGATTTACAAAAGATGCATCATCGGGTGTTACACCGGGGGCAGAAGGCACTTATGAGGGACTGCGCCAGAAGATCCCGTATTTGAAGGATCTGGGAGTGAATGCAGTCGAGCTGATGCCGATTTTTGAGTTTGATGAGATGGAAAGCACCAGAGTGGTAGACGGAGAGCGCCTGTATAATTACTGGGGCTATAATACAGTCTGTTTTTTTGCGCCCAATACCAGTTATACCTCGGTGGTGGAACATAACCACGAGGGCGATGAGTTAAAAGAACTGATCTACGAGCTAAAGGAAAATGGAATCGAAGTTATCCTGGATGTTGTATTTAACCACACGGCAGAGGGAAATGAACATGGTCCATGTTTTTCTTTTAAGGGAATTGATAATGATATTTATTATATCCTGACACCGGATGGATACTATTATAATTTCAGTGGCTGTGGCAATGTCATGAACTGTAATCATCCGGCAGTAAGACGTTTTATCATTGACTGTCTGCGATACTGGGTAACGGAGTATCGTGTCGATGGTTTCCGGTTTGATCTGGCATCCATTTTAACCCGCGATGAAAAAGGGACACCGATGGCAGATCCGCCATTGCTTCAGGCGATTGCATGTGATGCCATTCTTGGAAAGGTCAAACTGATCGCGGAGGCATGGGATGCGGGTGGTCTCTATCAGGTTGGAAGTTTTCCGTCATGGAACCGATGGTCAGAATGGAATGGAAGATACCGTGATGATATCCGTCAGTTTTTAAAAGGTACGGATGGTATGGCAGGAACAGCAATCACGCGTATCACCGGTTCAAAAGATCTTTATCCGGAGCACCGCGGAGACAGTGCATCCGTTAATTTTGTCACCTGTCATGATGGATTTACATTGTATGATCTGTATGCCTATAATACGAAGCACAATGAGAAAAACGGCTGGAATAATTCGGATGGTGATAACAACGGAAACAGCTGGAACTGTGGAGCAGAGGGAGAGACAGATGATCCGCAGATCGAAGGACTGCGTCTTAGAATGGTAAAAAATGCATGTGCAACCTTAATGTGCAGCAGGGGACCTGCCATGTTTTATGCGGGAGATGAATTTTGTAATACACAGTTTGGCAATAATAATGCCTACTGCCAGGATAATATCATTTCCTGGCTTGACTGGACCAGACTGGAGAAATATCAGGAGATCCATGATTTCTTCCGGTATATGATCGCATTTCGCGAAAAATATCCGATTTTGCGCCGCTCCACGAAAAAAGCGCTCTGCGGCCTACCGGAGATCAGTATCCACAATGGTTTCCCGTGGAATGGGGGTACGGATTATACCAGTAAACTGATCGGGATCATGTATGCCGGCAGGGATGACGCGGATACCAGGGATGATATCATTTTCTATGGAATGAATGCATACTGGGAAACACTTGTGATGCAGCTTCCGGAACTGCCGAACAATCTGCAGTGGAAGATCTGTGTCAATACAAACATAGAGTATGAGGATGGAAAAGATGTGGAGGCACAGACCGAGTTTTATTATAAAAAAACATTGAAAGTTCCGCCGAGAAGTGTGGTTATTTTAGTGGCAGAATAGTGTGGGACATAAAAATGCGGCGGGTTACAGCCACCCGCCGTCTAATGTAATGATCTGCCCGGTCAGGTATTCATTTCCTGTGGCAAGCTGTACTGCTAGATGGGCAGTCTCCTCCGGCGTTCCAAATCTTCCTGCCGGGATCTCATCTGCAAGTTCTGCGCGTTCTTCTTCGGAAAAACAGGCATTCATCTGCGTATCAATGACACCACAGGCGATCGCGTTGACCTGGATATTGCTCGGTGCAAGTTCTTTTGCAAGTGCTTTTGTAAAGGAATTGATGCCGCCTTTGCATGCGGAATAAGCAACTTCACAGGAGGCACCGGCAATGCCCCAGACGGAAGAGATATTGATGATTTTTCCTTTCTTTTCGTGCACCATATGTGGGATTGCGAGCCGGCTGGTGGAAAAGACGGATGTGAGGTTTGTGGAGACAATGCGGTTCCAGTCATCGATCGACATATCCGTCAGCAGCCCGATATAGGAAATACCGGCATTGTTGATGAGGACATCCACTCCACCGAAGCGTTCTGTGATCTGTTCAAATAATTGTTCGACATATTCAAAGGAAGAAATATCGCCCACGCTGGCGAGCACTTCCGTGTGAAAAGTTTCTTCCAGTTCTTTTTTGAAATTTAAAAGTTCCTGTTCTGATCTGGAACAGGTAATGATCAGCCGGTCACCCTCTGCGGCAAATGCGGATGCAATCGCGCGTCCGATTCCACGGGAGGCACCGGTAACTAGTACGGTTCTATTCATAAAAATCTCCATTCTTGTCCGTTACTGGAACATTTCCAGTTTGTGTTTACTCTATATTTGTATATTTTTTATGTTCATTCTAATACATAGTATTTTGACTCATTTATGATGCCATTTGCCGTTCGTCAATCATGCAGGCATGTTGACTCACTTGCGCTCATTATATCATGAATAAATCAATGAAACAATTTCAATGAAAATCTAAATGAAATTAAAATTGTAGATTTGCAGGGAAACAGCACTGTGTTAGAATTATTGCGTAAAAATAATAGTATTGGAGGACTTATTTTGTGCTATATCAACGAATGATGAAGGAAAAACAAAAAGTGGAGGATCGGATCAATGACTTACAAAGCCAGATTGACGTGCTTCCATCAGGTACATTTTTCTGTACGAGAAATAATAAGTACTATAAGTGGTATTATACCGATAAGGGTAAAACAAAATACATTCCCAAAAGTGAACGAAAACTTGCGGAACAACTGGTAAAACGAAAATATTTAGAGAGCAGGCTGCGAAAATTTAAGCAGGAGGAGAAAAGGATAGATATTTATCTGAAGCAATATAGCTTAGATGAATTTTCTTCATATCATGTAGAGGAACATCCAGAGTTGCAGAAACTTTTGTCAGGAGTCTATGTACCGTTAAAGCAAGAACTGGATGAGTGGGTAAATGCTTCTTACACAAACAATCCGAAAGAACCACAAAAATTGATACATAAAACCATTCCCGGAATTCTGGTCCGGTCAAAATCTGAAGCTTTAATCATAAATGCGTTATTCGAACACAAAATCCCATTTCGTTATGAATGTTTATTACAGATTCAAAATGTTAGTATATATCCGGATTTCACCATCCGTCATCCTGTTACAGGTGAAGTGTATTATTGGGAACATTTTGGAATGATGGATAATGAAAATTATGCTCATAATGTATATTCAAAGTTACAGTTGTATCAGTCGGTGGGAATTATTCCCTCGATGCAGTTGCTCACAACTTTTGAAACCAGGCAGAATCCTTTAGATTATGAGTATGTAGAACTACTGATTCAATATTATTTTACATGAACAATGTATAGGTATTCAAATGGGCGAAAGGTATATATATCAGAAACCAATAGTCCGAAATTTTATTGAATTATAGTATTTTTCAATCAAAATGGGTGAAAATTAGGTCGAAATACTTAAAATAGTCCATGAAAACGAAAAAACGAGGGCTATTTTGATGTTAAATGAAGAAATTCACCCATTTTGAAAATAAAAGAGGAGGATACATGAAAAAATGGGCAAAATATATGAATGCGGAAAAAAATAACCCAAAACATAAGCAATGAAGTGGGAGAACGGGCGAAATACACGAACGCTGAAAAAAATAGCCCATAACATATAAGACGGCTGCAGATAGTTGGATAAAGAAAACGGGTGGATCTGCTTAATGTAATAAAAGTGTAGCCCATCATGGTATTTAGTATAAACTGATATGAATAGTAATGTGTAAAAAGAAACAGCATGTTTTTACAGGATTAAATTTCATAGAAGGGTAGAATTTAACTCTGCAAGTGAGTTTAAGAGAAAAATTTGAAAAAATATAAAATTAGGTATGGACATTTCCGTAGAGATGTGATAATATAATCAAGCACGATTCAAGACGACTTGATTACGGCGCGTGGCTCAGCTTGGTAGAGCGCTGCGTTCGGGACGCAGAGGTCGCAGGTTCAAATCCTGTCGCGCCGACTATGAGATGGGAAGCCGTCAATCCTTGAGAGATCATGGGTTGGCGGTTTTTTTTGTTTAAAATATATTCCCTATTTGTCATATCTATGTTATAATAAAAAATGTAACCGCTTACATAACGAGAAAAGAAGGGGGATTTCATAAATGAAGAAAAAAACAAGTCTTAGTGCGAAGCTGATCGCAGCGTTTATGGCTGCGATTCTTGGGAGGGTTTTGATCTGTGCACTTCTGACACACAGTAAAGTAGAGAGCGTGTTAAACAGTAACATGCAGCTTACGAGTGAGCAGACACTAAACAGTGCGATGACAAGTCTGCAGACATATGAGAAAACGATCAGTATACCGGTGGATCTTTTGACGAGAAAAGACAGTATCAAACAGCTTTTGCTTGAGCCGGAAAACTATGATAAATATATTGACAATGTAAACGACGAACTGGTTGCAGCCTGTAAAGTCGTAAATGGTTCGGTGCGTGCCTATTATGCTTTAAATGATGGCAGAACAATCACCGGATGGGTACAATACGAAGCTGACGGTTCAAAGACAGCGATGAACACGGTGGAAAATAAAGACCTTTCCGGGAAAGAATGGTACACCGCATGTCAGGGAAGAAAAGCAAAAGTAAATTCTATTTTCAGCTATATCACTGCGCCGTATGCGGATGAAGAAACCGGGGAGCAGATCATTACGGTATGTCAGGAAGTAAAATATAAAGATGTTGTCCAGGGCGTTGTTGCGATGGATATTGATGCATCTGCACTGGCAGACTATGTGGAAAATATCAGACTTTTAAATACGGGATTTGTTATGCTGGTAGATGAGCAGGGAAATATCGTGGTTGACAGCGAAAGTAATACTTTTGCAGATGGTACAGTTGCTGACCTTGAATTTTTTGCTCCGTTAACAGAAGAATTAGATAAACTCGAAGAACAGAAAGCACAGCTGGAGGAAAATGAAGATCCGGCAGCGGATGATATCGTATTGCAGGCATCTTATACCATGCGTGCAGAGGGAAGGGACTGTGCCATTACGGCGATGACAGACCGCATTACCGGATGGAGACTGCTCGGCTGTATCAGTGATCAGGAAAACCAGAAGAACCTGATCAACATTAACATAGGAACGTTGATGGCCGGTGTGATCGGTCTGATCTTTGGATGTGTGATCGCAGTCCTGACAGCGCTCAGTTTTAACCGCGAGATCAAAAAACTCCAGAATGCGACACATCGTGTGGCGGGCGGTGATTTTTCCGAGAAGATCAAAGTTACCAGAAGCGATGAGTTTGGCGTGCTTGAAACAAATTTTAACGGTATGATGGATGATGTGTCCGGACTGATCCATGCAGTCGAGGATAAATCAAACCATATTCTTGAAGTTGCAGGAGGCATCTCAGAAGTCGCTGGAAATACAAAAACAACGATCGAGCAGGTAACACAGGCAATCGACAGTGTGGCGCAGGGTGCGGTAAAACAGGCGGAAAGTACACAGGAAGCCAACACGGAAGTAGAGCATTTAAAGAACAGCTTAGATGAGACAAAAGAATATGTTTCCGGCATGAATGGAATGACAGAAAAGGCAAATGAAGTCAGCACCGAGGGAATTGAGAGTGTAAAAGATCTGATTGAAAAATCAGGAAAAACAGCTGAAAAATCAAAAGTTTCGTTAGAGGTTATGAATGAGATGGTTGAGAGTATTGATAAGATTTTTTACATATCGGATACGATCGCAGACATCACATCCCAGACGAACCTGTTGTCGTTAAATGCAAGTATTGAGGCAGCAAGAGCCGGAGAGATGGGAAAAGGTTTTGCAGTTGTTGCAGATGAGATCCGTAAACTGGCGGATGAGTCGAAAGAGTCAACGGATGAGATCAAGAAGATCATCACGGAAATCACGGAAAAATCAAAACTGGTTGAGTCCACGATGCAGGAAAATGAAGTACTGCAGACTGAGCAGCAGGAGGCGATCAACCGCACGGAAGAGATCTTTGGCGAGATTATGAAACAGATCGAAATGTTAGGCTCCGGTATGGAACGTATCAATGCCCTGAATGACACTATGTCTGCCAACAAAGATCTTGTTGTGGATAAGATGGGAACGATCGCATCGGTATCTGAGCAGTCCGCAGCGGCAACCGAGGAAGTCAATGCTTCCACCGAGCAGGTAAATGTTACAATGGAAGAGATCAGCGAACATACCGAGACGCTGCAGGCAATCGCAAAAGACCTGATGGAGACGATCAATCGTTTTAAGCTCGCTTAAGTCATGGAAATGACTTGCAAAACACCTGCTATACGGGTATAATTCTTGACGATAGATTGCATTTGACAATGGGAAAATAAACCGGATAGGGTAAAGCAGGAGGAAGATATGGGAAGAGACGTTATTATTGCATGTGATTTTAACAGCAAAGAAGAAGTGATCAATTTTCTTGGAAAATTCAAAGAGGAAAAACCTTTTGTAAAAATCGGCATGGAGCTGTTTTATGCAGAGGGACCGGAGATCGTCCGCACGATCAAACAGATGGGACACAAGATTTTCCTTGATTTAAAATTACATGACATTCCAAATACCGTTAAAAAAGCAATGTCCGTATTATCAGGACTGGACGTGGATATGTGTAACGTACATGCGGCAGGTACCAAGGCGATGATGCAGGCAGCCATCGAGGGACTCACGAGAGAAGATGGAACAAGACCACTGCTGATCGCAGTCACACAGCTTACTTCCACCAGTGAAGAGGTAATGCAGCAGGAACTGTGGATCGATAAACCGATCGACCAGACTGTTATGCATTATGCTAAGAATACGATGGAAGCCGGATTAGACGGCGTTGTATGTTCTCCGCTTGAAGCAGGAAAAGTACACGAGGTATGTGGAGACAAATTCCTTACCATTACACCGGGTGTCCGTTTTGCAGACGGCGATGTTGGCGATCAGAAACGTGTGACAACACCGGCAAAGGCAAAAGAACTTGGTTCTGACTATATCGTAGTCGGAAGACCGATTACTCAGGCAGATGATCCGGTAGTAGCATACCGCAGATGTGTAGAAGAATTTGTAGGCTAGTACCAGATGAAAACAGGAAAAGAGAAAGATGAACGGGTCTTTCTCTTTTTTCGGTTAAGAGAGAAATTTGAGACAGATAGGGGATTTCATGGAAAGAAAAGGACTCAGTGGAAGCGCATTAAAAATAATCGCGATCGTAACAATGCTGATCGATCATATTGCGGCAACCGTGATCATTCGTATATTAAAATTCGGAGGCTATAATGACGGCCTTTATCAGCTGTATCGTGTGATGCGGAATATCGGAAGAATTGCGTTTCCGATATTCTGTTTTCTTCTGGTAGAAGGATTTATGCATACAAGAGACCGGGAAAAATATGCACTGCGTCTGGGATGTTTTGCGGCAGTATCTGAGATCCCGTTTGATCTGGCATTCAACGGAAAAGTTTTGGAAGTCGGATATCAGAATGTGTTTTTTACATTATTGCTGGGTCTGCTTACCATGATGGCGTATGATGCGGTGATGAACCAGAGCCGCTGGAGTGTCTGGAAGCGGACGGCATTATCTACGATTGCAATCCTTGCCGGAATGTTTGCGGCAGAGTTTTTATCAACGGATTACGGCGCACTCGGAGTTCTCTGCATTATGGTATTTTACCTGTTCCGGAGAAGCAGAATACAGCAGGTCGTGTTTGGATGTCTGGCATTTGTATGGTGGGAATGGGCAGCAGTGTTTGCATTCGTTCCAATCTTTTATTACAATGGAAAACGTGGCTTTGGAATGAAATATTTCTTTTACGCATTTTATCCGGTGCATCTGCTGATCCTGTATCTGATCGTATATAAAATGGGATATGGATCCGTGCCTGCAATATAGTGAATGCTCATTGGACCGGTATATGGAAAAGGACTTTAGAAAACGGAGGAGATGTTTTCTAAAGTCCTTTTTATATGTAAACCTGCCGGAAAATCTGGCAGGATTGTTTTTTGACGGAACTGACAGAACCCCAACCACCGAGTCGAAACTCAACAGCTCCTTTTGATGTTATTAATGATACGGAATAATTGTGACCATTTCTTGACTGGAAAATGAAGGAAATCTTAAAAACAGATGAGAAATTCATAAAGTCGCATAGGCGGGAAGGGGGAAATGAGGTATAATGTGCGTAAAAGTGGTTAACACAGGGCAGGAAATTTTGTCAGTGAAATCTACTGTGGAATTTTATAATGGAGAAAATTTATGAAAGAGTATCTGGAAAATGTGCGGTGCGTGGCACCGTTGATCCATAATATAACAAACTATGTGACAGCAAATGATGTTGCAAATGTCCTTTTGGCATGCGGGGCAAGTCCGATCATGGCAGATGAGGAGGCAGAGGTAGAAGAAATCACGGCACACTGCATGGGGTTAAATCTAAATCTTGGAACGCTAAATCAAAAGAAAATCCCTGCAATGCAAAAAGCGGGGAAAATGGCAAATAAACTTGGACATGTTGTGGTGTTAGATCCGGTTGGAGTCGGTGCAAGCAGTTTCCGGAAACAGACGGCGGAGCAGCTTTTAAAGGAAGTACGGTTTGATGCGATCCGGGGAAATATTTCAGAGATCAAAACCTTGGCATCTTTGTGTGGAACACAGGAAAAAAATAGTGGAAATATGGCAGTGTCAGATACAATGGATGTGGAAAAAATTACTGATAAATCAGATCATTGTGGAAAAATTACAGGTATAGATGGTTCTGGAAGAGGCGTGGACGCAGATAATGCAGATACAGTGACAGAGGAAAATTTAGCACAGCATATTAGTAATGCAAAAATGCTGTCAAAGAAACTGCAGACGATCGTTGCCATCACCGGAGCCATAGATCTGGTCACGGATGGCAGCAGTTGTTATGTGATTCGAAATGGTAATCCGCAGATGGGGCATGTGACCGGGGCAGGATGTCAGCTGTCCGGTATTTTAACCGCATTTCTTGCTGCGAATCCGGAAAATAAGTTACAGGCAGCGGCGGCAGCAGTCTGCATGATGGGATATGCCGGGGAGCTTGCGGCGGAGAAAAGCGGACAGTCGGGCAGCGGAACCTACCGTGTGAGCCTGATGGACGCAGTGTCATGTATGGATGGAGATATGTTAGAGAGAGGAGCACGTTATGAGATTCGATAGAAAACAGTTATTATTATATGGGGTAACAGACAGAAGCTGGTTAAATGGTCAGACATTATATGAGCAGGTCAGACAGGCGTTGGAGGGCGGTGTGTCCTTTTTACAGCTTCGCGAGAAAAATCTTTCGGAGCAGGCATTTTTAGAGGAGGCAAAAGAGATACAAAAACTGTGCAGGGAGTACAAGGTGCCGTTTATCATTAATGACAACGTGGATCTTGCATTGGAGATTGATGCGGACGGTGTGCATGTCGGACAGGATGATATGGAGGCAGGGGAAGTGCGAAAAAGACTTGGAGAGGATAAGATCATCGGAGTTTCGGCACACTCGGTGGAGGAAGCGCTGCGCGCTGAAAAATGCGGGGCGACTTACCTTGGCTCTGGTGCTGTGTTTGGAAGCGGCACGAAAAAAGATGTGGGAACGTTAGATCATGAGGTGTTAAAAGAAATCTGTGC
>ULVB01007031.1_pt1 | contig 12225 bp, 16 predicted proteins | sample 1959071 | NCBI WGS metagenome assembly ULVB01 (sample SAMEA4835776, study PRJEB28245) | human gut metagenome | biome: gut microbiome; material: fecal sample | place: Denmark | collected 2008 | reverse complement strand
CCTGCCATTTCAAGAAATGACCCATGAGGGAAACTACAGGCTGTAAATTCCATTCTTTTTCTGCCGTAAGACCATATTGAAGAAGACGGTTTCCGACTGACACTATTCCTCTTGATGTATTATATATGGCTCTTTTTAAAGAAATATGTTCAAATGTTGTCCTCTTATTATTAAGATCAGAATAATAGTATATGGTCTTCTCTGTAATAGGATGAATACCTTCTATAAAATAATCCACTACAGGTTGTGTTTCACCATTGTATCCTACAGTATTCTGAATAACAGCCACCTTGTAATGGCTGACTTGCCTATCCAGATTAGACACCTTAAGTCTTATACCAAGATTAGTTCTTTCTCCCCATTTACCATCATTTATCCTAATATATTGCTCATCAAATACATGAACAGGGTTAGTCAATGAAGTATAGTTAGTTTTCTCGTTACCAAATTCATCGCACAAGGCCACAGCAAACTGATACACGCCCGCACGTAGGCTGCCCCCGTACTCTATCTGTACCGGCTCTACGCATGGCTGGTCCAGTAGCGGAAATACCCTAAGTTTCTCACATGCCAGAAAACAACCATTCTCCTGCATGAATTTATCCCTATCGTATTCTTTATCGCATATCTTATACCCATGATAATGATACCATATATCACCTTCATCATCAGGAGTCAGAGCCTTGTCTACAATAACATACCTGGGAGGATTATAATCGTCAGTCCAGTAAATACATTTCCCACATTTCTCTGTCTTTATTTCTATGGTTTTTATAGGATGATAGATAGAGAAATTAAGGCACGGATCTTGCTCGTTGTCTTCCAGCAAGGTCTTCATGCCAGAACACAACGACTCCGATCCTTCTACCATAAATTCTATATCGGAATCGGATAAGATACTTGTATCGGATTCAGGCTTGAAATAAGTTATTTTAGATACGCCTGTTTCAGGATTTGTTATAAAAAAATAGATATTGCCTGAAGTAAGATCATTCTTGTAACCAATAACTTTAAATCCATCGAAATCAATGCATTTAAGATTACTGTGCTCATTAGATCTCATCCCAACATTACCGTCCTCGGATTCGATGTTGGCATTCAAGGCAAACGTATAATGCTGATCCGTAAGACTCGACGGATGCAGATCTCGGTTCATACCTGTTTGAGGAACCGCTATGTTTCTGTTATCTTCTGCTGCCATTTTATAACTGTTTGTCACAAAGATAGCAAAAGAGATTTAATCATGGATTTCTAAAGTAGGTGAAGAAAAGAAATACATTTTCAATCTCCTACTTTATCGACCACACCTACATAAAAATCGGGGATAGGATTATCATTGAAATTTCTTATTTGAATATCAATATAATTATAGAAATAATCATCAACTGGATCCATTATCGTCACATTACTTTCTAAAACCCCGTCTTTGTATGAATACAGTTCCTCATGTTCGGAATCAATGTAAAAAAATATATCTTGGTAAATCCTGGGTATTAACTGTTAGATGATTATTAAACAAACTGCATTTAGAATGATCAGCAGACAGAAGTAACAATAGAAATGTATATGCAGATTTATCTCTTATTATAATATCACGATTAGATGATACATTAGACAAAACTTTGGATAAATCAAATTCTCCAAAACTTATCTTGAATTTCTTTCTTCTTATTGGAGTTATATATACTGGACTATTAACTACAATATTATTCCATTGAAATTGACTCCCTTCCATTACAGGGGAGAAACAATTACCCATCGCCATATTAACATTTTCAAATCTTCGCCTCATAACATCTACTTACGATTTATATCTTTTACCCCTAATTAACACAGTACCATCACCGCCGGCTCCGGAAAAAACCATAGAGTATCTGACGCCGCCTCCTCCGCCGCCATAACCTCCTCCTCCTTCACCAGATCCGTCTGTTGATCCCCCTGTGCCAGATCCTTCAAGGTAATCAGATATTCCTCCTTTGAATACTACTCCAGTGTTAGTTTCTCCACTTCCACCACCGGCATTTCTTTTACCGTCGGATTCTCCAAAATCTCTGGTAGTATGACCTTGACCTTTGATTACTCCATACTCTTTTCCATGAGTGTTTCCACCATCCGAAGCACCATCTTGCGTATATGACGAACTGCCGGCACTACCGCCCTCTCCTCCCTTCCATTTATCTCCTCCCTTTCCTCCATTTGCTTTATAAGACGAGCTCATGAATTGAGAGTAACCACCCTCTTTACCAGGATAATTTTGTGCGGCTTGATAAACTTTTTCTCCTCCTTTTCCTACTATTATAGAAATAGATTGACCAGGTTCTACAGCAATAGCTTCTCCGTCTTTCCAGCCTTTGTTATCAGATTTGAAGGTCTTGGTATAACCACCTCCACCGCCGGCAGAGCTACCGCCGCCTCCGCCTCCAACTAAAAAAACGTCTACGAGAAAACAGCCATCAGGAACTATCCATGTGTAATTGCCAGCCGGATAAAACCTTATAAGAAAGTCTTCAAGCTCCCTGTCTTTATGTTCGAATCTCCTCCTCATAATTTACACAAATATATAAAAAGAATCATTGTGATATATACTACTCTCTGTTGCAGAAGTAATACAATCAACATCTTCATCTGCATTATTAATAACTAAAGTTTCCCACCCAAATAAATAGATAGAAAATAACAGTTTGTCGAATTTTCTTTGTAAATTAGTAATCGCTAAAGAACTGATTTTAAAGACAAGACAACAAAACTGTTATGGAAGCAAAAATAGAGAAAATAAGTGAGTTATCCAAACTTTTGAGTGTTAAAACCCGAATGAGTGATGATTTATTTCATCTTTTTGGCAAGTTTGGCATCGGTCACCTATTATCTCGCCTTTCATTGGAGAAACAGGACGGAGTTTCGGCTTCGGAGTTGCTCCTCTCTCTTTGCCTCTTCCGCATTGTGGGCGAGAGCATCCATAGTATATGCAAACATAAGATATATGAGCTTTCAAATCATGGTAAGAACTGTTTCTATCGCATGATGATTCGCCCACAGATGGATTGGAGACGATTGATGAACCACTTTGCACTGCGTTATATGTGCCTATTGCGTAAGTATGGCGAAGTTCCTCAATCAGATACCACTACATGTTTCATTATAGATGACACCGTACTTGAGAAGAGTGGTGTGAGGATGGAGGGTATCAGTCGTGTTTTCGACCATATGAAAGGCAGATGCGTATTGGGCTACAAGCTGTTACTTTGTGCCTTCTTTGACGGCAAGACAACTATACCCTTTGATTTTTCACTACATCAAGAAAAGGGGAAGCAAGGCAACTACGGGCTGACAAGACAGCAACTCAAAAAGGCATATCACACCAAGAGGAACACCGGCAATCCTGATTATAAGCGCTTTCAAGAGTGTAAGATGTCTAAGCTGGAAGTTGCCATGGATATGCTTCGCCGTGGATGGAAGATGGGGTTACATGCGAAGTATGTGATTACCGATAGTTGGTTCACCTGCGAGCAACTTATGACATGTGTTAGAAGCATAGGTAAAGGGGCAATGCACTTTGTTGGACTTGCAAAAATGGGAAAGACAAAATACACTATATCGGGCAAAAAGAAAAATGCTGCAGAACTCATTGCCACCTATGAACGTGAACGAGGAAAGAACTGTCGTAAATACAAATGTCGATATATTCAGCTCAACGGCAACTTAGGAGATATACCTATCAGAATCTTCCTCATCAAGTATGGTAGAAACTCCGCATGGAACGTTCTGCTCACCACGGATACAACGATGTCTTTCGTAAAAGCCTTTGAAGTGTATCAGATTAGATGGAACATAGAGGTGATGAACAAGGAGACTAAGCAATATCTCGGATTAGGAGGTTATCAAGGTTGTGACTTTAATGGTCAGATAGCCGACGCAACGCTGTGTTACCTTACATATACCGTCATGGCTTTGGAAAAGAGATTCACAGAATATCAAACCATGGGCGAACTCTTTTCGGATATGGAGGGTGATCTCATGGCACTCACGTTATGGAAGCGAGTTCTTACCTGCATCGAACGCATTCTTCGCATTTTAGGAGAAATACTTGGAATGACGCCCCAATACCTTATGGCTACAATCAGCGGAAACGACAAAGAGATGAGCAAAATCCTTGTAATGGCTGAAGCGTTGGAAAAATGGGACGAAGTATGTGGATAGTCTGCATAACTTCTGTTAGGCATGTGTTAACAGTCAATGGATATGGGGGAAGACAGACAAAGGAAAATGAGAAAAGTTAGTGTTTTAAGGGGTGGGAAACTTTAGTTAATAAGATCTCTCATTCCATCGTATCTATTAGAAAACATAAAAACGTACCTCTGGTCATTTATCTGAAACTTGTATATAATACCCTGTTGTTCACTTGCAGGATACGGGTCAAATGTAATCCGTATTGACATTGGTTCGTAACCGGTAGAGGTGCTTGAAAACGAAAAAGAAACTGAACTATGAGTATGAATATTAAAGGCTGTTCCTTCTCTAAGTTGATTCAATACACTATTTATCTTATCCTGGCTAATTGTATCGGATTTGATTTTATTCATTAAATCAAATAATCTGATCCTATCTCCAGGCTCGATTTCTGTTTTTACACAATGATAAATAGCTCCATTACCAGATCTCTGTTCCTCAAAATATCTTCTCCTACTCATAATGATACTCCTTCCTATAATAACCGAGGAAACTAAACCCTTCCGACTCCTTCCTCAAAACATCATGCCGATTCCAATACTTTTCTAAGTCGAAAGCCTCTCTTTCGAATACGATATTATGATATGCCTTATCATGATCGCGATATATGCACAACCTAATCAGGTACTCAATCAAATACCATGCATAGTATAAAAATACCGGAATAAGAGACAGCCACAGCATCCACCATCCTATATTACCGAATAAGAGACACAATCCTATTGTAAGCAAAGACACGAACATACCAAAATCAAATAACGTATGATACTGATTGCAATGTGCCTCCTCATGATATTCGGCTCTCAATGATATACTATCACGTTCGGTAAATACGGCTCCAAACAACATAATCGTTTTGTAGCCGTCAATGAACGTAAATAACTTAGCTATTTTTGATTTATAATATATTTTCATTGCCAAAAATAATTTTAAACCAATTACACAAAATCAAAAACTCAATAGGAGAATTAACTCCATCCCATTCCCATTTTTCGAGATAAGATCTTAACTTGCTTTTATCAACGTCTTCACCCCCTCTAAGAAAAACAAGATGCGGCATAAATAGCTCTCCCCCTTCCAGAGACTTATTAAACTTACTAACCAGCCTCTTTCTGAACTTAGGACCATACCATGATTTTTCATTTGTGGATCCAAGACAATAATAAGAATTATTCTTAACCTTAATACCAAACCATTTACATATGTATGGATGATATACTCTATCTGCTAAGAATATAAATGGTTTATACCATAGGCAATGCCAGAATGTACTGCACTCGCCTCCGAACTTCTTAAAAGCCCATCTGAACCCTCCAGAGAAGTACCAATTGTTAGCCCCTCTCTTAACCTTAACTTTGTATTTAAGATTCTTGTTACGGTTGCTAACCCTATCCCACGGCTTGACTTTATCAGTGTCCATATCAGGAAGGAATGTCCAATGATGAAGCAAGGCACTGTAATAAGGATTGTATATCTTGTGTCTGTTCCTAATAACGTACTCAAAAATATCGTATCCTACTTGCCTGGCTTCTTCAAATCCTTTTTCTGACAAGAAAGCTAATATAGGAGCCAGATTCCAGATCTGATCTTGTGAAGTGAATGGAGAGAAGCATGGATCTTCGTCTTTTAACTCTATACCATTAGTGTACCCGGAACTTATTTTGGTAAGACCGAATTTGCTTGCATCTTCGCTATGGATATCGTCTCTTAAGAAAAATCCTTTTTCGAATTTGAAATAAATACCTTTATTGTTATTAAAAAATAGATCATAAGTAGTATCGGCAAGACGGGTAAGCACCAGTATGGCATTACGAACATCATCTTTTGTCTTGTAACCAAGAATCATTTCCGTATATACAAGCTGAAGATACTGGGCCAGGTTAATGGTTCCGTCGCCGACCCAGCCTACCCCGTTCTTCACCGACGACAGTGGGATGCACGAGGCCTGCTCTGTGTAGCTGGAATCATAAACGAAATCCCGGTAAAACACCTCCTTAATCCTATTGTATTTATCCCAAAGACTTTCCATCACCTTAACCTATAACAATAACACAATCACGCTTTTCCTTATTATAAACCATCGTACCCATCTTAGTGTACAAACCTTTTATATTTTGGTAATTGGTTTCACCATGAGCCGAAACGTTGGTAGTGATGCTGTCGGAGTAAACCTCCTCGCCACCTTCGTTAATGAAGTTAAATCCTTGTTTAACCATCTCTCCTCCAAGGTAGGCTGTAAAAGACACAACGACATTTCCTCGCCCTCTATTCCCATACCAATTACCATAGATATCGGCATTGATATTAGGCTCAGACTCGTCCATGCCCGGCGCTGATAGCAGGGTCTTCATCTTAATAAGCGCCCCTTCAAGGCCAGACTGCATGTTATCACCACCATAAATAAGGTAATCACCTACCTGTTGTTGGGTAGTAGCCCACTGCTTACTCCATCCAACGTATTTATTATCTACATCCGAGATGCCTGTATTGGTGAACCCAGTTGCAGTATCAAAATCAGAACCGTCTTCTGATTCCCATCCGTATCTAAGAACAAGATAATCGAACTCAGGAATTACAACGACCTGCTCTCCGGCAGCTTGTGTGATTGTAACACTCTTACTCTCTCCACCAGCCGTTACCTTAGCTACGCCTCTACGATCTTCAGCTACCGGATTAGGGCCGGCTGTGAAAATGATGTTTGCCGGTCCTACGCCTCTCATTTTGTCGGCGGTTACTATTTCGCTTGCTTGAACTTCCAACATATTATTTAATCTTTAAAATTTCAAATACATATATCCAACTCAACAAAAATACTACCGGGCAGTACATTGTTTCTACCAAACTCGCATCTCCTTTAAATTGTCTGATTGACCAAACAATCATAGATGCGATAACGCCAGATAAATATATAAATAAGGCTACCTCAATCATACCAATTTAAGTATGTTGTCAATTACAGGATACGCCTTAGCATATATCTCAAACTCAGCACGCCTCCGTCTAAGAGGTTCGTACATGCCTTTCAATGTCATACCCATCATCTTAAGTTCGGTCTTCGCATTTTTCAACTTAACCAAATCTTGTTGTGCATACAACTTAAATAAGTCGGCTGCACCCTGAGCTTCTGCATTATACATCAGTTCCTCAAAGAATCTCATCTTCACAAAATTATCGACATAATCCAGGACCAGACCCTGCGGCGTGTCTGGTATGATTATGTTAGATTCTCCGTCAAAAGGAAGAGACCGGTACTGCATGTAAATAGGACCATCGAAATTAGCATACAGGAATCCGTTTACGATGTTTATCTCATACGGACTATCCTTTATTACCTTATTCCGGCATTTACTCAAACAAGAATCACGAAGCATAGGCTTAGCAAGACCTAACATTATCGGTCGGTCATAATAGCAACGAACTTCATGATCGCGATCATGAACATTGATATAAAATTTTTCAACTATCACTTTCTCGCATTCGTCTTTACAACATTCATCGCAAGAACACCACCTATAACTTCTTTCGGTACGTTCTTTCCAAGCTATTGTATTTTGAAGTTCTGATATCACCTTGTCACCTTCCGGCACCTCATATCCTTTAAAATCGCATTTAAAAGCCAAAATAAGATCAAAGTAATCACCAGGCATACGGGCCTGCCCTCGCTTGACATCCACTACCGCTTCTTTGCGCATAGTAATATCGCCTCCAAACTTCTTCAGGGCAATTTCTATCCATTTGTAGATGGATACCTCATCTATCAGATCACGCTTGTCAAATGATCTTAAAGACGATTTTAACTCTATGATATAATCTTCGACTGTCATTACTTTTAAAAAAAATGGAGGACAGGAAACAAACCTGACCTCCACAAAGATATGAATAATACATATAATGTCCTATTTTGTGTTTTCAAAAGTTAGGATCTTCAAACTTGCCATACTTCAAGAAAAGACTCCTACACTTTTCCTTTATCCCTTTAAGTGTAGCCTCATAACCGGCACCAGTCATGTAGATGGTTTGTTGATTAACTCTTTCCCCAGAATATTTGTCAACAAAATATGATCTATACACACCAAACTTATTTTTGACAATATCACTGTATAACTCCCATCTACCCTGCCCATTTCTGAACATGAACTTGACTTCCTCAAGAAACAAACGAAGATTCTTTTCTGCGATGATGATTCCATTCTGCTCAAGCTTCTTTGCCACATCTCTGATTAGCCACATGTTTTCATGATCCACCTTCTTAAATGACTCAGAAAACTCTATATCCCCTCTCTTTTCTTCTAACGTATTTACAGCTATTTCTTTTTCCATTCTTTCTTGCTCTGCCCTTTTATGTTCAGCCAAAGCAATGGATTCCGCTTGCTGAGCTCTACGATACTGCTTAGCCCATTCTTCGGCTGCTTCTGCCGGATCAGTAAAATTTGGAATAGAAACCAAGTTTGATGTTAAAAATTCTTTTATCTTCGAGTTACACCATAATCTAAAATCAGTATCCAACCATCTCGCAAAATCTATGGCGAGATCTTCAAACATCCATGTACCTCCTCCATTTTCAGGACTTCCAAGCATAGTTGTAACTATCTGATTCTCAGAAAGGTGGGAAAATCCCACCATTGACTTAATTAATTGATTTACAGACGGCAACCTTAGATACTCGGCAGGTTTCTTATTGAATGCTTTTGCCATCTGTGTGGCATTTAATAATATACCATAAGAAGTTTTTATAAAAGAAACATTATGGCCATTATAGCTAAAAATTTTAGATAATTTTACAGATAAATCTATTTCGTTGGATTCTGACGTCAAAATAATGTTACTATCCTTCGCATTGTTTTGAAAATTGTTTACCTTTGCCTCCATAGAGCTTTATTTGTATAAAGATATTTTATTAGCATTATATCCGTCCGCTTGCGAAAGTAGACAGATATGCAAAAATAGTGATTATCCTATATCTACAAAGGGTAATCGCTATTTTTTTTCTACGACTTTCTATGTCCTAATTCTTTATCTTCGAAAACTCTCTTAATCTGGAAGTCTTTAAACACTCTTCTTTTGGCAAGTATTTCATTGTACATAAATCGGTATCTTCGTCCTTTATTCATTTTAACCCTTAACTTCTTTTTTAAGCTATCTTGTATTACAAAATGGTAATATCTTTTGGAGTCTGCGAAATCCATAGCCAGGTGGTTGTAGAGGTAGCCGTTGGTGCCGAGCCTGCTCACGATGTCCAGGTCCCGCCTGACGGCAAAGCGCTGCCCCGGTATAAGTACATGGCATAAGTATCCTACGTTATCTACGTAAACACCGGCATCAGCTTCCACATAATGTTCTGATACGGTTTTCCATATAATAGACAACAGCCTTAAAACCTCCCCTCTGTCTCTTATCATGCCTTTCTTAAAACCATTCTTTCTCTTCATAAGACGATGGTAGTAGGCTGCAAAATACGGTGATTGTATTGATGTTCTTTTCATCATTCAAAAATTAAAATTATACATTTCAGATAATTAACATTAGAATGTATTGTTGCATCAAAATACTATTCTATATTTGCAAAGTCTACCGATCCTCACGGACAGGTAGACTTATATTTTACAAAATTAAAATCGTAGTAAAGTTATGAAATCAAATGTTGTTTTACAATCAAAAGATCGAGTTTTGTTAGGAATGAATGTGTCTGTTATGTCTAAAGATGGTTACATATGTATAACTGACGCAATGAAAGCCTTGTCTGCTAAAAGAGAAAAATTAGGTTTGGCTCCAAAACAATTGAGTCATATAATAGAAACTGAATCATTTAAAGAAAGGTGTACTGAATTAGTTAATAAGCTGGAAAATAAGCTTTTATTGAGTAGAAGAAATCTTCTACTCAATAATAACAAATTGAATATCAGCAGTGTAATGGATCTTGGGAAATTAGACCTTGCCTACAAAAAAGGAAAAGGAGTAGATCAAAAATGGTTTGTAAATCCTTATCTGTTTGTCATGATAGCATTAGAGATGGATCCAGAGATTTACGCAGAGGTTGTCATTTGGCTCACGGATGGCTTGATAGAAAACCGGAACGAAGCCGGTGATGCATACGTTAGGATGTGCAGCGCAATAAGCAGAATAGTTCCAAACAAGAATGACTTGAAAGACAATATAAAAAGAGTTGCTAAAGCTATTAATTTCATTGTTTTCAATAAACACGAAGATGGGATAAGGAATACTGCCAGTAAGGATGAGCTCAATGATATAATAGCCATAGAGAACGTCATAGCCTCTGTTATTGATGACGGTTTTATCAAAGATTACAATTCCTTGATAAATTACCTCGGAGACAAATGGAAAAGAAAATGGGGAAACCCTGTTCTTGCATTGAAATAGTACAAAAAAATACCCGGCCAAACTATATAATTATGGCCGGGTATCCAATAAAAAGAATCACTGAACAATTTGACTTTTCTGATTGGAATCAAGATTCGGATTTTCATCGACAGGAATCTGTAGCCTGAATGCTACTTCCTTTATCGTCTCTGCCACTACATATTCGATCAATTTAATAGGGCAGATAAATTCGTATTCCCATTCAGACTCACACCCTTTAGGTGTAGGATCGCAGGCCATTAACTCCAGCGCCTTCTTTCTTCTTGTTGTAAAGAACTCTACGTTAATAAGCTCTATATGAAAATCCGGTATATAAATATAGTCGTTTTCTACATAATAAAAAGGACGCCGTTCTTTAACGTATTTAGCATACGGTCTTTTTTGTTCATTACGATACGACTTTATTTCAGCGAACTTAAAAAATATGGTGTTATCTACGTTAGTCACCTCGGTAATAGCCGGTCTAAGGGCAGAATAAAGAAGTCCTGGAAGTTTATGCTTTGACCGCATAAGTGTATTACATAACGCAAATTCGGCATCGCAGCAAACTATTTTATCAACTTCAATCATCTCCAGGCAAGTAACGTAAGTTAGGAGCCGGTGGTCGCCAAGTAACGTCCCGTCATCCCACCTCTGGGCTGTATAAGATTCGGCTTTAGTTCTACCGATATTCAATATCCATCTCCGACTAACATGCGAATCTTTGTCAAGGGCATGAATACCGTTTACGACTCTTGATACAAATTCACCATTAGTGATCATGCTCCCCTCCTTTCTTTTGCTCTTGATTCTCTTGATTTAGCATTCAAGATCCTCATATAAATATCTCTTTCACTCATGCCGGATATGGTTTTTATAGCCTCATCCAACATAACTTTCGTATATAAAGGTTTAGGGAATCCCTTTATCTTAACCGGATCAGGAACTAACTTAGCCTTACGATATTCATAAAATCTTTTAGAAGTTACATTAAGATAAGAAACAGCCTCTTCTCCGGTATAGTACTTAGCCGGATTAGCAAGCTGCGTCCATGTCTCAAGATCGTTGGCTGTAAGATGATCGCATTCCCCGCTTAAAAACATCTCCTTTATCTTATCGCATACCGCCGCACCGCTTTTACGCAGCGTCTCTGTCAGAATTTCTTTCATTTTCAAAACATGTCCGTGTTTTTTTATTTAATTCCATTTGTATCATAAAACGTTTACACCTTGATAATTTCAACTTCTTATATGTAATATTCTTCTGTCTTTTGCCATCAATATCACGAATGTCAAAACTACCGGTTTTACGCCTTCCGAATATAAAGTAATAACTGTTTTCAAACATAACTCTGTCAAACAATCGAAAACCAAAAACTTCAAAAGGAGATTGATTTAGTCTTTTGATTCCTCCTTTTTGAATCTTTTGTTTGTGAATTTGACGATTATGTCTTCTTACTAATTTTACTTTATAATAATATCCTAATCTTATAGCATTAAAATTCTTAGAAATAACAAAGGCATCTGAAACATGGGATTTTTCAATGTCGTGATTGATTCTATTGTATTTTGTAACATAACCGAAAGTCATAGAAACTCTGTCATATTTAGACTTTAGTTCTTCATACAATCTCCATTTCAT
>ULVB01017836.1_pt1 | contig 12315 bp, 9 predicted proteins | sample 1959071 | NCBI WGS metagenome assembly ULVB01 (sample SAMEA4835776, study PRJEB28245) | human gut metagenome | biome: gut microbiome; material: fecal sample | place: Denmark | collected 2008 | reverse complement strand
GAAGATTTGTATACGGCTTATTATGCGGTGTCGGGGAAAGAAGAAATTATTGCTGACAGGGATGTTGAGATACCAGGGATGGAAGAGGATACTGAGGTTGAGCTTGATAGAAATGTTGAGGTGATGAATTCTGACAATAATCAGAATGAAATAAGCAGACAGAAAGAGCAAGCTGATAGTGCGAGAAAACAACAGACTGGTTTAGAGGGTATAGGAATACCAGAGGTTCATAATTCATCTGATGTGAATGTGGCAAGAATGGACGAAAGTACAACTGATGTAACAGGTAAAAGTGAATTTGTGGAAACTAAAGAAACTGAGCCTGTGGACAAAGTTGGTTGGATTATCAGGAGAATATCAGAGCTTGGTGGTTATGGGAATGTCAGTGATTCTGATAAGGCTGATATATTCGGATTAGATATTGCTGATGTGAGTGGAAGCATAAGGTTGTTCTCAGATGTAATGAAAAGGCTGGGGATAAAAAAGGATGGAGATGAAATGTATGAGGAGTTTCAGAAAATTTATGATGAGAGTGTTGGCAGAGATACTGATAAGAAAAAAGTGGAAGATAGGACGCAAAACAGGGGCTGAGAAGAGGAAATGGTTAGGTTTTAAATAAGGATTTTTTTAATAAGAATATGTTAAACATGTATGAAAAGTGGTAAATTTAATATCTTTGAAACGAAAAGTGAGATATTATAATTTCAGAAAACATGACAATTAGCCTGTTTTGTTAATATATATTATAATGCCAAATATTTTCAAAGGGAGGTGCATACTTGTATGGGTGCAAAAAAATATGCATATGTAAATTATAAAATGCTTGTATGGGCACGTTCTGAAACACCATTTGGCACAACAAGTGATGTTGCTAATCATATTTCTGGGTTTAGGTCAGAAGTAATTGATAAAGGGGAAAGAGGCGAAGAGTTGCCTTCAATTACAGAAGCAAAGAAACTTGCTAATTTATACAAAGTTCCATTTGCAACATTTTATTTATCTAATCCACCTGAGAAAAAAACAAAAGCTTATACCGATCGTAGGACATACAATGATACTGTTTATAGAGAAACAAGTTATGAATTGTGGTCTGAAATTGGTAGAATAACTGGTAATAGGCAAATTATAGTTAATCTATCTGATGATACGGAATATAGGAGCTTGCCCAGCGTTGGCCCGAAATTAAGCGAAAAACAGATAGCAGATGTAATAAGAAAGTATTTTGAATTAGATTTGCCATTTAAGAATAAATCAGCATATAGAAATAATGGATTTAATTATTATAGAGCCCTTTTAGAACATTATGGGATAATGGTTGCTCAGATAACTGGAGTATCATTGTCTGAGATGCGAGGCATTTCTATGTATTATGATACATTTCCTATCATTGCAATTAATAATAAAGATTTTGAGAGAGCTAAAGTTTTTTCATTATTTCATGAAGTTGCACATTTGGTTAGAAGGTCTTCATCATTATGCTTAATAGATTTTGATGAGCGTAATGATGAAGAAGAAAAAATATGTGATAGAATTGCTGCAGAAGTATTAATGCCAGAAGAAAGTTTTAGATATGTGTCATCAAATGCGCTTAATTTATATGGTGATTGGTCAGATTTATGTTTAATATCTATTGCGGATAAGTATGCAGTAAGCACATTTTCGGTAGTAAGAAGGTTAAGAGAATTAGATATTATTAATGGGTCAGATTATTATTCTATATACAAGAGGATTAGTGACTCATTTAAAGAAGAACAGGATTCTATTATTCAGAATAAGAAAGATAGAGAATTCAAAGTAAAATATTATATTACCTACTTGAGTAAAGAAGGCTATTTGTTTCCAAAGAAAGTGTTATCTGCTTATAGCAGAGGCGATATATCATATGGTGAGATGTGTAGTACACTTAGTATAAAAGGTAAACACATAAGTAATATAGAACGGGCGGTGATGTTCATATGAGTAAAAAGTATGTAATAGATGCCTGTGCACTTATTAATGCATCAAAGAACTATAATATGACTAAGAAAGCATTTTCACATATATGGCAGGCTTTTAATGAACTTGTAGAAAATGGACAACTTATTTCAAGTTCGGAAATATTTGAAGAATTAAAAGATGATGATATTGTAAAATGGGCAAAGGAACACAAAGATGCTTTTTTGCCTTTATCAAAAGAAGTACAGTTAAAGACTACAGAAATATTACAACAATTTCCACAAATAATAAAAATTCAAACAAAGGGAAGCTCAAATGGAGATCCATTTTTGATTGCAACAGCTATTTTAGAAGATGGGATTATAGTAACTGATGAAGGAAACAAGAATAATGGAATTCCAATGGTATGTGAATCATTAGGTGTAGAGTATATGAAACTTAATGATATGTTAGATGAGGTATTGGAGTAATGAATTAGAGGGGGAGAAATCCTTCTCTTTTTTGTTTGTATTATTCCGATAAACGATGTATAATCAAACTAGTTTTATGTTTCTGCTTATGTATGATTTTGAAGAGGTAAGATTATGGAGTATTTAACGACTGTGGAATTATCAGAAAGATGGAATATCACTTCACGTCGAATAGGTGTTTTATGTGCAGAAGGAAGAATTGAAGGTGCAATAAAAAAAGGAAAAACATGGTTAATTCCTTCAGATGCAATAAAGCCTGCTGATGGACGATACAAGAAAAATCAGAAAAGTAAGATGTAATACGAAACAGGATTTATAAATATATGAGAATATATAATTAAATGCAGAGGGGGTACTGATATGGCATTTGATTTTGGAAACGCAAATGAAGTACAGAGAAGTGCTATTTCTACAACAGATGGTCCGTTGTTAATTATTGCAGGCCCTGGTACAGGAAAAACATATACATTAGTAAAGAGAATTGTTTATCTTATAACTGAAAAAGATGTGCTTCCTGAGGAAATAATGATTGCTACATTTACAGAAAAGGCTGCGAAAGAACTGATTACACGTATCACAAATGAATTGTATGCAATAGGAGTATCCGTAAATCTGAATGAAATGTATATTGGTACTTTTCATTCAATTTGTTTGAGAATTCTTAAAGATCATCTTGAATATACAAGGATTAAGAAAAATTATAGGATGCTAGATAATTTTGATCAGCAGTATATGGTGTTTCAAAAGATTAATAGATTTAGGAACTTGCCTTATTTTGATGTTATATTTGATAAAAAGCAAGGAGCTTGGAGACAAGCCGGAGAAATAGTTAAGTATGTTAATAATCTTGCTGAAGAATTGGTTGATATTGATAAAATGCAGGAAGACTCGGATGAACATATTGTGGCTGTTGCAAATATTATGAAACAGTACAATATCCTGATGGAAGATGAGAATTTAATTGATTTTTCAAGTATTCAAACAGAAGCATATAAATTATTGATCGAGGAACCAAGCATATTGGAAGAAATACAGCAGAAAATTAAATATGTGATGGTGGATGAATATCAGGATACAAATTACATACAGGAATTACTTGTGTTTTTGATTGCCGGAAAAAATAGAAATATATGTGTTGTGGGAGACGATGACCAAGGTTTGTATCGTTTTCGAGGAGCAACAATAAGAAATATATTGGAATTTCCAGGCCATTTTGCAGAAGGAGAATGTAAGCAGGTTAAACTTGTTACAAATTATCGTTCAGAGAGACAAATTATTGATTTTTACAATAAATGGATGAGCACAACAGATGGTAGGGCATATGATTTTATGTGGAAGAATTTTAGGTTTGAGAAGAAGATTGTTCCGCCGGAAGGGAAAAAGGATGCTAAAGTAGGTGTTATTAAATGTTCAGGAAAAGATTTGTTAGATGATTGGTATGAACAAGTGTATTCATTTATTACACAATTAAAAAGTAGTGGTGTACTAACTGATTACAATCAGATTGCAGTTCTTTGCAAGTCTGTAAAAGGGGATAAAATCATAGGTATGGTTGAATATCTTGAGGAACATGGTATTAAAGTTTATTCACCTCGTTCGGAAATGTTCTTTGAAAGAAAAGAGATAAAGCAGGTAATAGGGTGTATGATCTTATGTTTCCCAGAGTGTGTTCGTAAGTTACAACAAAGAGATTTTTCGTATGATTTTGAAAATCTCTATAATTATTACGATACTCAATGTATAGCTGCTGCAAGAGAGCTTATTTTACAGTATAGAGATACATTGGGAAAATGGATTGCAGAGAAGATGCAGAAGCATGCTAATCTAAGAAAGGATAATGCAGATTACGCATTTACAGGATTACTGTATCAGTTATTACAGTTTGAACCATTTAGTACATACTTAGGGATAGATATGAAATCAGGGGTGATAGATGAAAGACCTGCAAGAAACTTATCAATTTTATCTTCAATTTTGGGAAAGTACGAATATCTACATAGGATAGATGTCTTCACGGAAAACAATATTGTAGAGTCAGTAGAACGTTTTTTTAATATGTATTTTCGCTTCTTATTTGATGGAGGAATTACAGAGTATGAAGATGATTCGGAGTATGCTCCGAGTGGGTGCGTTTCATTTATGACTATACATCAGTCAAAAGGAATGGAGTTTCCGATAGTGATTGTTGATTCATTAAATGGAACACCGAGAAGTAGTGGAAATCATTTGCTAGAAGAAATAGAAAATAAATATTTTCATAGAAAAGTTTTTGAGACAAGGGAAGATATAAAATTCTTTGATTTTTGGCGATTATATTATACGGCATTTTCAAGAGCACAAAATTTATTGGTACTCTCTTGTTGTGAAAAGAAAGGTCATGGAGCCACACCAAGCAAATATTTTGAAGAGTGCTATGAGAAGCTACCTGCTTATGAAGATGTAAATCTTTCAGAAATAAAGTTGGAAAAGGTAAAGCCTGTAAATATAAAGGATACATATTCTTTTACTTCTCACATCGCTCTGTATGAGAATTGTGCATTACAGTATAAATTTTTTAAAGAACTTGGATTTACGCAGGTAAGAGTAGGTGCAACACTCTTTGGAACTTTAGTGCACGAGACAATAGAAGACATTCATCGTGCAGCTATGCGTCATGAAGAACAGACAATAGTGCCGGAAACAATACGAGAGTGGTTTGATACAAATTATATGACATTATCGAAGTGTGAGCATTCTTATTTAGGACAACCGCAGATAGAAGCTGCGTATAAACAGGTTTTGGGGTATGTTGAGAGAAATCAGAGTGACTGGAGTCGAATTCAAGATGCAGAGGTGGAAGTAAGTTTAGTAAAGCCTGATTATATATTGCTTGGAAAGGTTGACCTTATCAGGGGCGAAGGTGATACAGTAGAGATTGTTGACTTTAAATCCGAGAAGAAACCAGATGTTTTAATTGAAACAGCGGAGATGAATCGTTATAGGAGACAGCTTGAAGTGTATGCTCATCTTATTGAGGAAAAGACAGGCAAAAAGGTAAGTAAAATGCATTTGTATTATACAGGTGAGGATAATGGTGTACCAACAGTAACATTTAATAAGTCAACGGAAATGATTGATAAAACAATAAAAGAATTTGATGAAGTGGTTGAAAAAATACAACATAAAGATTTTAGTGGCAGAGCTAAAGATAAAAATCTTTGTGCCAACTGTGATATGAGACATTACTGTAGAAGAAAAGGAGATTGCTAATGGATGGACAGATTTCATTTGAATTTGAACAAAGACAACCAATAAAAGGATATCCGGAGTTACATTGGACGGGGAAAAGGCCTTATACATCAACGCGGTATTATCCTGCACAGCTTAAGGAATCCTATGGAGAGCCTAAGGATGGTTGGATGAATAAGATATTTTGGGGAGATAATCTGCAAGTTATGAGTCATATGCTTAAAGAATACCGTGGAAAAATAGATTTGATATATATTGACCCTCCATTTGATAGTAAAGTTGACTATAAAAAGCAGATTAAAATAAAATCAAAAAAATTGCAGGGGATATCTCGTCATTTGAAGAAAAACAGTATAGTGACATATGGACAAATGATGAATATTTACAATTTATGTATGAACGTTTAGTTATAATGAGAGAACTATTGAGTTCAACAGGCACAATTTATGTTCATTGTGATTATCATAAATCGATGTATATACGATGTATTTTAGATGAGATATTTGGATTTGATTGTATGAAAAATGAAATCACATGGCATTATGAAAAATGGACAGCACCATCAGGAGATAGTTTCCAAAAAAATCATGATACTATTTTTATGTATTCAAAAGGAAATAATAAATTTAATACAATTAAAGAAGTAACTGATAATTTGAAAAGTAAATATGAAAATGGTTATCTTATTGGTGGTGGATATGGATCAAATGGATTAGTAGTATATGATAAGAATAATCCCAAAGTAAAAGAAATGATAGCTTCAGGAAAGTATCAAGTTCATTATGCAGATATGGAGGGAAAACCTATAAGTGATGTATGGGATATTCCATTTATTAATCCTCAGGCAAAAGAAAGAACAGGGTATCCAACACAAAAACCGGAGAAATTACTAGAAAGAATTATTACGGCATCTACAGATCCGGGAGATTTGGTCTTTGATTGTTTTATGGGCTCAGGAACATTATGTGCGGTAGCAGGTATGTTGAATAGAAAATATATAGGCGCAGATATTAATTTAGGAGCAGTACAGGTTACTACAAAAAGATTATTAGGATTGCAAAATAATAATAATTTTGAGGTGTATAATGTGAATAACTATGATTTCTTTAGAAATCCAGTAGAGGCGAAAGAATTAATTATTGATGCATTAGGTATTCAAAAATTTGATTCATCAACAGTATATGATGGAGAATTAGATGGCTGGATGGTTAAAATCATGCCTACAAATCGTATTGCAACAAAGGCTGATTTAGAGGAACTCAAGGCTAATTTACCGTATCATACATTTGAAAAGCGCAAGGAAGAAAATCCGAATGGGGTGGTGGAGAAAATTAAGATTATTTGCATGGGACATGAAGCTGATTTGAAGGCATCGTTGGAACAGGAACTTTCTTCGTATAATTTGGAAATAGAGATAGTTGATATCCTTAGGGATAAGAAAGATTTACAATTTAAGAGGGAAGCAGATGCCAATGTTGTTAAAGAAAACAATCAGATTATAATAAAAGAATTTTATCCTATGAACCTTTTACAGAAATTAAGTATGCAGAAAGAATCTGTTGAAGATTGGAGGCAGTTGGTAGAATCTATCTATATTGATTGGAATTATGATGGTCAGACAATGAGACCGACAATTTGTGATATTCCGACAAAAGATGAGTTGGTATCTGGTATATATAAAATTCCAGATTCCGCAGGTAAAATTAAAATAAAGATAACAGACTTGTTATCTGAGTCACTTGAGCTGGAGGTATAGATATGGCAAAAGAAGTTGGAATGGAATTTGCCTTTTTTGAGTTCCTTCGTTCATTTTATGTAGATAATAGAGGAATTATAAGAAATAGGTATCGTGAAATAACTAAGAAATATCTGGATTACAATGACAAGGAAAAGAACCCAGACGCATTTTTACGAACCCCACAGTTTGAAGCCTTAGAAATGTATGTGTTTGTAAAAGAATTTATGAATAATCAACAGATGTATCAGATGTTTGATGACTGGTCAAAGAGAAATGGTGTTTTTTCAGATAGGCGATTCTATGATGAAGCTGGGCAGATGACATTATATGATGTTTATTCACCAAAACAGTATCATGATTACTTTTTACAAATAAAGAAATATGCGGAAGATTATCCAAATTATATTTTTGCATTAACTATGGGATTAGGTAAGACAATTCTCATGGCTACCTGTATTTTTTATGAGTTTCTTCTTTCTTCAAAATGGCCTCGAGATGATAAGTATTGTCATAATGCATTGGTTTTTGCACCGGACAAAACAGTATTACAATCGTTAAAAGAAATAGTAACTTTTGATAAGAGTAAGGTTGTACCTCCGGAATATATTGGTGTATTAGATGCGAATATTAAGGTATATTTTCTTGAAGATAGTGGAACCACATTAAATACATTAGATGGTTCCAAGTATAATATAATTATTTCTAATACACAGAAAATTATATTAAAGGCTCAGCATAAAGAAAAAAGTTCTGTAGACAAGTTGTTTAGTGATCAGGTACCGGGACAATCCGTATTGGATGATGTTCTTGGAATATTACAGGAAATCAGTAACAACGACGATTTGATGTCAAATCAACGTTTTGAGAAACTTACCAGGCTTTCACAAATGGGTATTTATGTAGATGAAGCACATCATATGTTTGGAGCAGACTTGGAGAAGGCTTTGCACGAAAATGGTAAGGGTACTAGCCTGCGCAATACTATAAATAAATTGTCTAAGGAATTATCTAAGCATGGAAGTAAAGTGGTTGCTTGTTATAATTTTACAGGAACACCATACGTCAATAATAAGATTCTTCCGGAAGTTATATATGCTTATGGATTGCAGGCGGCAATTAGAAATAATTTCTTAAAAGATACTAGTGTTATTGGTTATAGTAACGTAAAAAGCAAAGAATTCCTAAAAGCTGTTATTGTCGATTTCTGGGCAAAGTATGGTGGAAAAGAATATGAGGGATTAGCACCTAAAATGGCTATTTTTGGGGCAGAGATAGCAGAAGTTCGTGATGAAATCAGACCAGTTGTTGAAGAAGTACTATCTGAATTGGGAATACCTCTTGATAAAATTTTAGTTAATGTTGGAGACGAAAAGATTACTAAATCTGAAGACATAAGAGATTTTAACAATCTTGATATAGCTGGAACAGCAGGCAGTAAGAAGCAGTTTATATTGCTTGTTAATAAAGGTAGAGAGGGGTGGAACTGTAGATCATTATTTAGCGTGGCTCTTTTTAGAAGTCCAAAGTCAAAAGTTTTTGTGCTTCAAGCAACAATGAGATGCTTGAGAAAAATTACAGATGAACAACTAATGGCCACAGTGTACTTGTCAAAAGAGAATATGGATATATTGGATGATGAGCTTAAAAAGAATTTTAGAACTAGCATAGAGGAACTTGTAGTTAAGAAGGATAAAAAACGTAAGAAAGTTCCTGTACGTGTGAAAGAACCACCTAGAACATTGCGCATGAACAGATTGCATTATAAATATTCTTTGGAAACTAAGCATTATGATAGTAGATTATCGTTTGGTTTGAAAGAAATAGAAACAGAAAATTATGATGCAACAATGTATGTTAAAGAAGGACTTACAACTTCGTCTGTTGTGCGTGAAAGCAATATTAACTATATGGTTAGTAAATTAGCGTATACTGAGATAACGTTGGTGGCAGAAGTAGCAAAATATTTTCCTGATATCAGATGCACAGAAGTTGCTAGGATACTGAGGAAATCAGAAGAAGGTATTGATAAAATATTAGTAGCTGTCAATGAACATAATGATATTATTTATGATAAAATTGTGCCAACCATATTTGAGGCATTATACCGGGTTAACAAAGAGATTGTAAAAGAAAATGTTGATGTTAAATTACTTAAGAAGCCTAAAGAAGGTGGATATTATGAGTTTAGTGGAAATGAGGATTTGATTATAATGCAGAATTCAGAGGATTCTGTTGTTGTGAAAAATAAAGACAAGAGTTTTCACGCAGATACTTATGTTTTTGATTCGAAGCCTGAGTTACAATTATTTTTACAGTTGCTTGCAAATGAGCACGTAAAAAAAGCTTATTTCACTGGAATGTTTACTGCTGACCAGACAGATTTTTATGTTCCATATATTGATCCGGAATCTAATAGATTAAGGAAGTATTATCCAGATTTCTTAGTAAAAATGGACGATGGAAGTTATTTGATTTTGGAAGTAAAAGGTGACAATATGATAGATGATCCGGTAGTGAAGGCGAAAGGAGCAGCGGCTGAGGAGGTTGCAGTAGAGAGTTCAATGAAATACGAAATGCTTAAAGGAACAGACATTATGGAAGGAAAAGCAAAGTTTTAGCTTAAACGGGTCTCATTCAACCTGAATGGCGGATAGTAATTAAAGATGATATTAATATGGGAAAATCAGGGATAATAAAAGATTTTGTTTTGCCACAAGAAATATATATTGGATGTAGACAGCAGGAAACAGTCGCTGAGAATAACAATAATCGTATGTTACATAATAAAAAAGAGAATGAGATGTATGCTGATCTAGATGAGATACTTCAATGGGCGGAGAATAACTATATTGATGTATATATGCCAATAATAAGTAGAAAAGAATATAAAATGATGGATAGAGCGTTACGATTGATTTAGCAAGTTTTAGCAGAGGTGGCTATATGTCAGATTTTGAAGAAAAATATGATTATCAGGAAATTATGGTAGAAGATATTTCGCAGATATATCAAATTGCAAATGATTATAATTCGTTCTATGATTTACCAAGATCAGGTAGAGGTGACCCAGGTGATGAACGAACTTACTTACAGGCATTTTATAGAGGACAAAGCGATTCTTCTTGGAAAATCACTCCAAGTATATGCAGAGATACATCTGTGGATGAGAGTATATCGGAATCTGGAGATTTACTATTTGAAGTAATGGCATATAATCAGCATTATATACATGCTACAAGATTAATTGACTTTACAATGGATATAAATGTAGCATTGTTTTTTGCTTGTTGTGAAAATATTGAAAAAGATGCGGCTATATTTATATGGTCATATTCTCCGTATGATCCTAAATGGACAAGAATAAAGATACAGTGTGAACTTGTTAATGTTAAAAAGCAACGTATAAGTGTAAGTGAATATGCAGAGATACTTTTGCAGAAATATCCGGAATTGAAAGACAATTATACTTATAAAAAGGATTTCTATACGGATTTAGTTTCTTATTTGGACCATGGCTTTATGATTATGCAACCACGTAATCCGTATTTGGAAAATATGAGAATACAAAGACAAAAAGGGTGTTTATATGTTTGTGGTGTGAAATTTGAAACTCCGATTGATAAAATGAGAACAAGTGTTAATGCGGGGAATAATATATTGTGCCCGCATGAGCCGGAAGCTCCTAAAGAATTGGCCGGAGGTAATTTTTTGGTAAAGGTGGTCATTCCTGCAAGATTAAAAAATGTGATAATGAAACAATTGGAAGAAAAGGGAATTACAAAAGAAGCTTTGTTACCCATGTGATGTAAATAGGCACTTGTTTAATGTAGAAGGATGGTGAGAACTATGGATATAAAGCAGCTAATCGGCGAAACCACAGATTACGATAAAAAGGTTGCACTTGAGACAAAGAAACCCAAAAGCTGGTGCAAGAGTATAAGTGCATTTGCAAATTGCTATGGTGGTAAGCTGGTATTTGGTGTGGCAAATGATGATGCGTTGGTTGGTCTTTCGGATGCTGAAGGAGATGCAGAAAAAATTAGTGAGATAATTAAAACACACCTTAATCCGATACCAGAGTTTAAGCTTTCATTTGAAAAAGATAATGACAAGACATTCGTTATTGTAGAAGTTATGAAAGGGCAGCAGACTCCATACTATTATGAGGGTGATGGGCAACTTATTGCATTTATGCGTATAGGAAATGAAAGTGTTCCGGCGACACCTTCGCAGTTAAGAGAGTTGGTACTTCGCGGAAGTGGTGAAAGTTATGATAGTCTGAAGTCAAGATATGATTTTAACAATATGTCCTTTACAAAATTAAAATCAGTATATAAACAGAGAACGGGGAATACATTTGAAGATACAGATTATGAATCTTTTGGGCTGATTGATGAAAAAGGAAATCTAACGAATGCTGGAGCACTTTTGGCAGATGAATCACCGGTACGTCATTCCAGATTGTTTTGTACAAGATGGAATGGACTTACTAAAGCATCAGGAATAGTGGATGCACTTGATGATAAGGAATATACTGGCAGTCTTGTCACATTGTTGCAGGCAGGAACTGATTTTGTGAGAAATAATTCCAAGAAAGCATGGCGTAAGGTTGGTGACGGCAGAATTGAAATGCCTGATTATCCGGATAGAGCAGTGCTTGAAGGTGTAGTAAATGCATTGATTCATAGAAATTATCTGGAGATAGGTAGTGAAGTCCATATAGATATGTTCGATGATAGAATTGAAATATATTCACCCGGTGGAATGGTAAGTGGAATATCTCTTGAGGGGAAAAATCTATTGAAAATTCCGTCAAAGCGAAGAAATCCGATATTAGCTGATATATTCAGCCGTTTAAAATATATGGAGCGTAGAGGTAGTGGATTTAAGAAGATATTGGCAGATTATGAGGGACAAGTAGAATTTGATGAGACCAAGATGCCA
>ULVB01079783.1_pt1 | contig 12495 bp, 13 predicted proteins | sample 1959071 | NCBI WGS metagenome assembly ULVB01 (sample SAMEA4835776, study PRJEB28245) | human gut metagenome | biome: gut microbiome; material: fecal sample | place: Denmark | collected 2008 | reverse complement strand
AAATTAGTATTTATTATTTTATCTTTTATTGTTATTTAAAGATAAAAGAAAAAAGACTAAACTATTAAAGAACTGAGGATAAAGACATGATAAAAACAAGTATTATGCATGACGAGAAGACTGACTACATAAAAGTTGAAAACGGAAGGTTGACTGTTATTCTTTCTTCGATTGGTGCCGGTGTTTGGGAAGTACTTTGGGATGGGAATTTGATTAATCTCGCTCCTAAGAGAAAGATGTACCCAGAAGATACTCAATTCAATGGAAAGACCTTGGCTAGAACTGCTGGACGTATTCCTTGCAATATAACTATCAATGGTAAAAATTATCATTTGATAGAACAGCAACAAGGATTCTGTATCCATGGTGGAAAAATGAATTCCATGTCATTCAAAATTTTCGATTATTCTATTATTAACGCTGATGGTAAAACTTTAGTAGAATTCACTCTTACTGATAAAGATGGTGAAAATGGATATCCCGGAAATCTAGAAACAAAAATCACTTATGAATTCATCGATAGTAAGAATCAATTCACCATCAGATATCATGCAACTACTGATAAGGGCACTATAGTTTCCTTCTCTAACCATTTATACTGGGACATCAATGGAATTCAAAATATATCTAATGATTCTTTATATATAAATGCCTCTAAATGGGGAACAAACGATGGTAAGAGTCAGTTAGTAACTGGAATCGACAATGTTCCTGAATGCATGGATTTTAGAAGCATGTCTGTATTAGGACCTAAGCTCGATGTCATCGAAAAGACAATCTGGGAAAAAACAATAGATCACTTATTCGTCTTCGATAAAGTTCAAGAAGATAAACCTCAAGTCATTTATAAAGGTGGAAAAGTTAAGTTGTCATTGTTCACTGACTTCGAAGCTATAAACATCTACGCTGATGCTTCATGCTCTAAATATGAGTTTGAAAATGCAGAAGGTCTTATCCTTCATAACAGACGTGCTTTGGCTCTAGAGCCTCAGCAAATAGCTTTAGGCTTATCCCATATAACACTCAAAGCCGGTGACTCAGTCGATCATTACGAAACATATTTAATCGAAGATAACGATTAATCAAAAAAGAGATTGCCAAACAAACAGCAATCTCTTTTTTTAAACTTTCTAGCTACAATTTCAAATTGCTTCTATTTGTTTATCGAGTCTTTTATTAATTATCGACTTTACTATAACTATAGCTAAGTAAATAAATAACATGATCAATCCAATAGATAAGATAGGGTCTAAGAAATAAACTGATTCGACCAAGTCACCACTCCGATACTTAGCCTTATATATCAATCCAGGAAAAGTATAAATGTAATTATATTTTATGTCTGGAAGAGCAGCTCCAAAGTAATTCAAACTATATCCAAAGAAAGACCAGGATCCAATTAAGAAAACTAATAATGTTGTCCAATCAAATAAAGTTTTATAACATTTTCTAAATATGGCTTCTCCTAATAGAACTAATGTTATTAAGTCTTGAAATATATATAACATCCAAACACCTAATTCGCCATTTTTATATCCAGTTAAACCTATAATCATATTTATAAGTCCGAAGAATAACATTATCGATATCACAATCAAAGGATAATACTTATCATAGATATTTGCAGAATATTCCTTTTGAATGTCTTTATCTGTTTTTCTTAAACTTAGTTTATATGATTGCTTTGCAGTCAATCCTTTATTTAAAAATTCATAGTAATATGTTCCAGTCGACTTAAAGTATTTCATCACATTATCATGGCTTGCTTCACCATAAGGTCTTAGACTATTCCAAATGTGATACTTAATAAATTTCTCTTTAGCCATATTATCATTAATCAAGACTAAAGTTCCCACAACCGCAAACACTAACAACAATTGGTGATATTGAAGTGCACACGTTATGTGAGCATTTATGCTTTCCTGTATATCAAATTCCAAAATTACCTATAGAAACATATTTACTAATCATCACTTTAGAATATTTTTCCCTCCTAAATCCATCCCATATGAACCAAATAACAATTGTCATAATAGCCCTAGGCAGAACTAATGTCAATTAAAAACAATGATAACAATTAGCTTGTAATAATTATAAGCATAAGAAAAAGCACCAGTGAAACTGGTGCTAAAGTCTAACCTTACAATATGATTAGTCGTTGTCAACGAACGGAAGTAATCCCATGAAACGAGCGTTTTTAATAGCCTTTGCCAACATACGTTGATAACGTGCGCTGGTTCCAGTTGTAGCTCTAGGTGTGATCTTTCCGTTAGGTGAGATAAACTTCTTCAAAGTCTCAACATCCTTGTAATCGATGTTCTTGATGTGATTCTTGGTGAAGTAGCATACCTTTTTACGAGTGAATTTCTTTTTCACAAACATAGTTCATGCATCCTTTCTTTAATTATTATCAAATCGAATACTAGAATGGCAAATCATCGTCAGATGTGTCGATTCCTTCCACAGGTGCGTCAGCTTTAGAAGATGAAGAGAAGTCATCACTAGGTTCGCTAGGCTCATTACGTGAAGCACTGTCGCGTTTTGTTTCCAAGAACTGAACAGTATCACATACGACTTCTACAACACTGACTTTCCTATTGTCCTTAGACATATAGGTTCTTTGCTGAAGTCTTCCATCCACAGCGACAAGGCTTCCCTTGTGAGTGAATTTAGCGACATTTTCAGCAGTGTTTCTCCAAGCAACACAAGAGATGAAAGAGACATTTGCCTTTCCATCTCTAGATGGAATTCCATCCACAGCAAGAGTGAATGATACGACGCTAGAATCAGAAGTAGTTTTTCTTAACTCTGGATCTCTAGTAAGTCTTCCGACCAATACAACACGATTTACTGCCATTTAAAATGTTTCCTTTCTAGTTGATTACTAGGCATTAGCCTTAGTGATCAAATAACGGATAACATTTGCGTTGAGACTAGCAAGACGTTGGAATTCCTTAAGAGCTTTGCTCTTGTCGGGATCAGCCTCAATCTCAAGGATGACGTAGTATCCTTTTTTGAAACCTTCCATCTCATAAGCGAAGTCTTTGAGACCCCACTCAGTGGTCTTGTTAACAACTGCACCATTATTGGTGAGGATGTCAGCAAGCTTAGCGATTTCAGCCTTGGTAGCTTCTTCGCCGAGTTCAGGTTTAAGGACATACATGATTTCGTACTTTCTCATGTTCTTTTTCCTCCCTTTGGACATGACGGCTATGTACAGCATTTCTGGTGCATAGCAGAGAGCTTTGTTAAATATTCACAAAGCTAAATAATTATAGAGATGTTTTGTCTTAAAGTAAAGAGAAATAAGCATATCACCTAATGTTATCCATAATATATGTGCCTGTTTAATAGTGAAAGAATCAAATTCTTTTTTTAATGTTTAAGATCTAATCAACTATGGAAATAAAAATAGCTCTGCCGAAGCAGAGCTATATCGTTTCAATAGGAACTAATTAGTCAAGAATATCGATGACGGTTCCTGCACCAACGGTGTGGCCACCTTCACGGATAGCGAACTTAGTGTTCTTCTCGATAGCGACCTTCTTGATCAACTCAACGTTGAACTCGACGTGGTCACCAGGCATGACGATCTTGCTTCCTTCTTCCAAAGAGATGACACCAGTGACATCAGTTGTACGGAAGTAGAACTGAGGACGATATCCATCAGCGAAAGCAGTATGACGTCCACCCTCTTCCTTGGTCAAGATGTAAACTTGAGCACGGAACTTTGCATGAGGAACGATGGTTCCAGGCTTGGCGATAACTTGACCACGGACTACTTGGTCACGATCGACACCACGGAGCAACATACCGATGTTGTCTCCAGCCTTTGCATAATCCAAGGTCTTACGGAACATTTCGAGTGAAATGACGGTGGAAGTACGAGTAGGCATCAAACCAACGATTTCAACAGCATCGTTAGACTTGATTTCACCACGCTCAACACGTCCAGTGGCGACGGTTCCACGTCCAGTGATGGTCATAACATCTTCGACAGCCATCAAGAAAGGCTTCTCGATATCACGGACAGGATCAGGAATGGACTCATCGCAAGCATTCATCAAATCGACGATGCATTGCTCATCAGCAGATCCAGGTGCAGCTTCAAGAGCCTTCAAAGCAGATCCACGGACGACAGGGCAGTTCTCTCCGTCAAATCCGTTCTTGCTCAAGAGGTCACGGACATCCATCTCAACGAGATCGATGAGTTCAGGATCATCGACTTGGTCACACTTGTTGAGGAAGACAACGATGTAAGGAACACCGACCTGCTTTGCAAGCAAGACGTGTTCACGGGTCTGAGGCATAACACCATCAGTAGCAGCGACGACGAGGATAGCTCCATCCATCTGAGCAGCACCGGTGATCATGTTCTTGACGTAGTCAGCGTGTCCCGGGCAGTCGACGTGGGTGTAGTGTCTCTTAGCAGTCTCGTATTCAACGTGAGCGGCGTTAATGGTGATACCACGAGCCTTCTCTTCAGGAGCGGCGTCGATTTGGTCATAAGCCATAGCCTTGGCCTCACCCTTCTCGGCGAGAACCTTGGTAATAGCAGCAGTAAGAGTTGTCTTACCGTGGTCGACGTGTCCAATTGTACCGATGTTAACGTTCGGTTTGCTTCTATCGAATTTCTCCTTTGCCATAAGCTTTTATAAGCCTCCTTAAAAATTGGTTTGCCAGCATTGCTATGTAGCCTTATAAATATACATTAGTAAGGCTTTTTTTTCAATAAAGGCCCATAGCTGGTGTAGAGCCATTGAAAGCGTTTTATGTAGGTTTTTAACTAACGAATCAAATTCGACTAATTGCCAGCACCTGTACGGGCTTTGACAATTTGTTCCTGGATGGACTTAGGAACTTCTTGATACTGAGCAAATTCCATAGTGTAGATACCACGGCCTTGGGTCATAGAACGAAGATCGTTGATGTATCCGAACATGTTTGCAAGAGGTACCAAAGCACTAATGACTTGAGCATTACCTTTGGAGCTTGTATCAGTAACTGTTCCACGTCTTGAGGAAATATCTCCTAAAACAGTACCGAGATATTGTTCAGGAGTGGTGATCTCAGCCTTGACAATAGGTTCAAGGATGACAGGGTCACACTTTTGAGCTGCAAGTTTGAAGGCGATTGAAGATGCCATCTTGTAAGCAGCTTCGGAAGAGTCGACAGGGTGTGATGATCCATCCATCAACTCAGCCTTGATGTCAATTGCAGGATATCCAGCAACCAAACCATGGGCAGTAGCTTCTACCAAACCATCAATTGAAGGTTTGATGAATTCCTTAGGAATACGACCACCAGTGACTTCATTCTGTGTCTCGATTCCCTTACCAGGGTTAGGTGAGAACTTGAAGATAACGTGTCCGTATTGTCCGTGTCCACCAGATTGCTTGATGTACTTACCTTCACAGGTAGCAGACTTACGAATAGTTTCCTTGTAAGCAACTTGAGGAGCACCTACGTGTACAGGAATACCGTAGTCATCTCTCAAACGGGTGCAGTTAACATCGAGTTGGAGTTCTCCGACACCAGCAATGATGGATTGTCCAGTTTCCTTATTTGTGTAGAAGTGGAAGGTAGGATCCTCTTCGCAGAACTTCATAAGGACTACAGCCATCTTATCAGTGTCAGTGTGTTTATCAGCTTCGATAGCCTCAGAGATAAGAGGATCTTGGAACTTGATAGATTCAAGATATGTAGGATTCTCTTCAGTGCAGAGGGTATCACCAGTCTTCGTGGACTTGAGACCGATAATAGCTGCGATTTCTCCAGCTCTGACTTCGGAGACATCCTCTTCAGAGTCAGCGTTCATAAGAACAATTCTGGAGACACGCTCAGTGACATTACGAGTAGCGTTGTACAAGTATGAACCATTCTTCAAGGTACCAGAGTACACACGGAAGAATGTAAGCTTACCAAATTGGTTGGTAGTAATTTTGAATGCGAGTCCAACGAAAGGTGCATTTGCATTAGGCTTGCACTCGACATCATTTCCATCCTTGTCTTTTCCAACAGCAGCAGGAATATCCAAAGGTGAAGGCAAATAGTCGACAATAGCGTCGAGCAATGTCTGAATACCTTTAGAACGGAATGAAGCTCCAGCGAGAACAGGGTGGAACTTGTGAGAAATAGTTCCACGACGTAAAGCGGCCTGAATTTCTTCGACAGTAGGTTCTTTTCCTTCAAGAACTTCCATCATGATTTCGTCATCGTTGTTGGCCAATTCATCCAACATCATTTGACGCCACTCTTGGGCCTTCTCCATATACTCAGCGGGAATTTCAATCTGAGTAGGAGCAGGAATGGAGTTAGTTCTAGGATCTACTTCATTAACCCACTTCCATCCTATCATCTTGACCAAGTCGATGACACCATAGAATTCCTTCTCAGTTCCCAAAGGATACTGAATAGCAATTGCGGTTGCACCAAGCTTTTCCTTGATTGAGTGGAAAGACATCTCGAAATCAGATCCGATAGAATCCAACTTGTTGACATAAACGATTGAAGGAACGTTGTATTTATCAGCCTGTCTCCAAACAGTTTCAGTTTGAGGCTCAACACCGTTCTTTCCATCCAAAACAGCAACAGCTCCGTCCAAAACACGAAGTGAACGCTCGACTTCAGCTGTAAAGTCGACGTGTCCCGGAGTATCGATCAAGTTAATACGATACTCTTCCTGAGTTGTTCTTTCCTTCCAAAGACAGGTAGTACAAGCGGATTGAATAGTGATACCACGCTCTTGCTCCTGCTTCATGAAGTCGAGTGAAGTATTACCATCATCGATATTACCAATCTTGTGGGTACGTCCGGTATAGAACAAAATACGTTCAGATGTAGTTGTCTTACCGGCATCGATGTGGGCCATAATTCCAATATTACGAACGTGGTCCTCGGCAATAGCTTCAAACGACTGTACGTTTGAGTCTTCCTTATTAGCCATTTTTATGGTTTCCTCTCTATATTTTGAGTCTTAGGACGACTAGTAGCGGTAGTGAGCATAGGCCTTGTTGGCTTCAGCAGTCTTCAAGGTATCTTGCTTCTTCTTTACAGCACCACCGACACCATTTGCAGCGTCGATAATTTCTCCAGCAAGCTTGTCTACCATGGTCTTCTCATTACGGAGACGAGCATAGTTGACGAGCCAACGGAGTCCAAGAGTAACCTGGCGGTCAGCAGAGACTTCGACAGGTACTTGGTAGTTAGCAGCACCGACACGACGAGCCTTGAGCTCGATTTCAGGCATGATGTTTCCAAGAGCGAGTCCGAAGACATCCATGGCGGGTTTGCCAGTTTTCTTCTCTACTTTTTCGAATGACTCATAAAGGATTCTTTGGGCAAGACCTTTCTTACCATCCTTCATGATCTTGTTGATGAGACGAGTAACAAGTTTGCTGTTGTACACAGGATCGGGAAGTACGTCTCTCTTCTCGATTGAACCATTCTTTCTAGGCATTGTTCATTAACTCCTAACTTTACTTCTTTTGGATCTCACCATTCTTCTTGGTTCCGTATTGAGATCTTGATTGCTTACGACCTTCGACACCGAAGCACTCAAGAGCACCACGGATGATGTGGTAACGCACACCAGGGAGGTCACGTACACGGCCACCACGGATCAAAACAACTTTGTGCTCCTGAAGGTTGTGTCCTTCTCCACCGATGTAAGCAGTGACTTCGTAGTTGTTAGTCAAACGAACACGAGCGTACTTACGAAGAGCGGAGTTAGGCTTCTTAGGAGTCATAGTTCCGACACGGGTGCAAACTCCACGCTTTTGAGGAGCTGGAGTGTTGTTCATCTTCTTGTTGAGAGAATCCCATCTCTTGCCTAATGCAGGAGAAAGGGACTTCTTTACGAGCCTGCGTCTCTCATGACGCACAAGCTGGTTAATTGTAGGCATTTATCTTATCCCTCTTAATTTTATGTCCACGATTCCGGGCGTTTCGTACTTGTCGCATAAAAAATACGAACATCTCCCGTTCGTGCGTTGATAATGATATCAGTTCCGGGCGTTTTGTCAAGCCTTTAAAGAGATTTTTTAATAAAAAAGTAGTTGAAAAAGCAACATATTGAATGTAAAGCCCTAACATAAAAATGTCTGCGGCAATCCGTAGACATTTTCTTTAAATAATATGTATTTATTTAGAACCTAATTTCGTTTCTTCAATTCAGTAATAAAAGCAGACCTCGACGAACATGGAATAACAGTTCCATCGTTTTCAACAATCAAATAAACGGAAGTACATTCAGAAGTACCGTTAAACAAACCACTGATATCTATATTACTGGATTGAGGACTAACATTATTGTAGTCCACCAAAACTAGCCTATCATAGTTATAGCCTTTTATTTCACCTGGTTTCTTTTTATCAAAAGTAAATCCAGGAGTGAAATGCTCTGAACCAGCTACAGGTCCTTGCCATTTCTTGTAGAAATTAAACTTTTCACCATAATTGTATGAGAAACAAGAAACAGGCTTATTGCAACCAGGAATCTTAAAATTATAAACATAATTGGATGAAATCCAACGTCCAACATCAGCTTCACTATTAGACCACATCCATAAGTGATCAAGACCACTGACCGAATAGTAAACTATGTTCTTATTCTTTGTAAGATCGACATCTTGATCAGTTCTGATTGTAAACTTGCCATTTGATGCGGCATCAATATGAATATCAAAGTGTGAGAGAGTGGAATTGATAGGAGGTAAAGGCAAAGCTAAGTACTCAGTGTTTTCATACTTGTCTTTAGGAACTAATTTTGTTCCATCATTCTTCTTAAATATAATACCTGTAGGTGCTGTTTGAGGCGTCATGATAAACCCGGTTTCATTTGTGTTCTTGAAAGAATTGTCACAATTCCAAGCGTTATAAAGAGTCCTATAATTAATATGCAATGATTTATTAATCGTGCCATCTGTACTCGTGCCATCTGTATTCAAAGGCAATGAGACTCCAAAATCTGTTCTATCATTCCAAAGCCACACATAATCTAAATCACTATAATTGTATTTGCCATTCTTAGGATCGTGTTCGCCACTTGTAGCTTTGTTATGGAAATAAATATTGTAATCACTATCTACCTTAGGAAGAGTTTCAGGCTGCTTATTATTGATCCATTTAGTATCTCTAGGGACTAAAAATAGTATTCTAGATTTAGAAAAAGGGTATCCTATTTTTTCTCTATAATCTTCAAATTTAGTAGAAGAATATGATTTGTCAGAACTAGGATTTCTATCTATTAATTCAATGCTCTCGTTTGTTAAATGATCTACTAACTTATACTGGGAATTTAATAAATCATATAAGTAAATTTCTGTCGTGCTAGTATCTGAGCCTGTCACGCTAGTACCTGAGCCTGTCGCACTAGTACCTGAGCTTGTTATGCTAGTACCTGAGCGATAAGAGACACTAGATACAAGAGATCCTAATTCTAAAGAAGAAACATAAAATACTTTCTTTGAATAGTCACCATTCTTTCCTTGGAAAATATTGCCATTATCGGTGAAATTTATTGAATTATCCAAGAATCCTGATTCGCCTTGCATAGCAAAATCAGTGTAATTAGGAATCTTGCCATCTCTACAATCTATGATTTTTAAGTAATTACTTGTATCTTTTTTAAAGTTCTCTTCTATATCATCATGATATATATTAGCGTTAACTGTCTTTGGATTTCCAGAATTAGGGAAGTACCACAAAGAATAAGCAGTAGAAACAAAAGCGGTCATCAAAAAGATGAAGAGCATTAAAACAATAATAACATTTCTATTTAATAATGTTTTTCTTCTCATCTTATTCAAACCTCCTTTTATCTTTTAATATCCTCTTCGCTATAAGGAATATATGTTTGCTTAGTAAAAGTAACAACTATGCAAAGGGATGCTTTATCACCAAATCTTTCCTTCATCAAGGCTTCATATCTTTCAGTAAGTCTAAGATCGATTCTATCATAATAGAAGATATATACCATCAACACTATTGCTATAGCAAAGACTGAAATCAATCCCGTACCAGATTGAATATAGATGACTATAGATCCTAATACTTGATTTTGATAGCCATCAAAAACTCCGACTATTCTATCCGATGTGACATTAATTTCACCCGACATAGAGGCTGGGTTTGCATCTCCTCTAAAGGTGAACAATTTATGCCCATCTTTTTCTCCTATAGATATAGAATAGACTCTATGAACTATTATCTTATCGTCCATTCTAAAAGCTACTATGTCATATACTTTTATTTGATCTTCGGATTTGAATTTATCGATTCCGATAAAAGCATACTGAGATATTCTCGTATTCATCTTATCTTTTAAATCTATACTACCATCTTTCAAATACTTGTTGTTATCGTTGATAGATGACATAGAAGAAGTCTGAACAACTAAATATGTCTTATCTCCAAAATAAGTAGTCTGGTCATTCGACTTCATCACAGTAGCCCAGACAAAGAAACCTATGAGAGCGACTAGGAATATCCCTACAATACTATTAGAAATAATATTCCCGACTTTTTTTCTCTTTTTTCTCTTATAGTAAGTATCTATAAAAGATAGTTTTTTATTTTTCTTCTTATCATACTTCTCAATATCTTTATCCAAAATCTTAATTACTTCATTATCTTCTAATTTGTTTTCTATACACTTCTTTCTATTAAAGTAATAAAAGGAGAAGATACAAATATAGACAATTGCAAAACACACCAATGATATTGCGGATACAATCAGTACCAATGTTGATAAACCCATATATACCTTCTTTCTTGTTATTATTTATTAAGGGACACTGAAAAGGTAAAAGAAATCTTTGCATTACTAAAGATTTGAACTACATCATTTAATTTATCAGTAACATTAAAACCTTCTGGAAAATTAAAAGATAGATTTTTAGAGCAAAAGACGAATGTGTCCTTAGCATTTTCCTTATCAGCTTCTCTAAGAGTAGAGTCACTCGGACTCACTACTTTTTTATATTGACCATCCTCTTCAACTCTGCCTTCATCGCTTACTGTAAACTGGTTGTAAAGATCTTTAGTAGCATCTTTAGAACTTACTAGTTCAATATCTTGTCGCCACTGAATTCCATTATAAATTACTGTTCTTCTAGTATTATCTGCTGGTGTTGTTACATCTACATCCTTTTCAGCAACATTAATAAGTTTCCCATCTGAGCTATTACCATGTGAATAAGGTAAATAGGACACATTCATAATATTTTTGACAGACATTTGGCTGGCAGCTACATATCCTGAATCAACTGTTAATTGCAAGTTAAATTTAAGTACGTTTCCTGCACTAGAAATTAATGCTCCTTTCGGAAGTAAATAATGTACATAAAAAGGATTAATCAAATGGATTCTATCAGATTCAACAATTATTTTAGAATTCAAAGAAGACGAACTAATATCTTCTACACTATCTTTATCATAATTAATGACTATCTTTCCAAAATCAGCAACACCTGTTATATCGGTAGAAATAGTTATGCTATCTTTAGTCACATCATTTACAAAGTACCATGTTGAATATCCAACACCAAATAATGATAAAATAGCAAAAAAAGGTACCACAAAACCAAATAACAATGATTTCATGTACCTTTTCATATAAGAACTCCTTTAAAACTTAAAGATTATTAGACTACTTAACAATTTCAGCTGCAAAGCTAATATCAATGGTTTTACCAGATACAGCGTTCTTCATAGCGTCATAATCAGCCGATTTAGAAGGCTCATTTGCATATGCAACAATCACATTAGTATTATGCAAATCAGAAGAAATTTTGAAAAACTCGTCAAATTTTTCTTTAGCATCGCCTTCTACGGTTAATGTATATTGTTTTGTAAGAGTTAACTTAGTAGTGGAGGAAGTTTGGTCATCAGGTTGGTCCTTGTTAAGTTGGCCTCTGAGTGTGAAATTAACATATGTAGCAACTTCTGAAGGAATAGTAATTGTAGTAGTTACTATATAAGAAGTTCCATTAACGAACGTATCAGGAGTCTCGAGATCTCCATCAGCATCTGCTATCAAAGACTCACTGAAAACTCCTTCAAAATGAACACCCATACGATCATGTGGCATTCCATCATAATTTTCATCTGTATCTTTTTTATCTGTTTGATCAAGAACTAGCTTAATACCCGCCCCACCCTGTTTGAACTTAGCACCTACAACCTTCTTTTCTTCAGGTTCTACTGTAATACCTTTACTATCAGGGTCGACAGTATTGTTGAAATACCATGTTGCATAACCAGATCCAATCAAAGAAGCGACTGCCAACACAGGAATACCAAAAGCCAAAACAAATTTTTTCATTTTTTCAAAATATCCTTTCATTGCGTAGATTTAGAAAAATCTTTCGTAGATGTAGTATTTATATAACTCAGCTATATTTAATTCAAGAAATTTCAATATATTGATTTTTTAGAAAAAAATATCTATTTTTTTATAATTTTGGATTGGATTAGCAAAAAGAAAGGAAAAAA
>ULVB01057868.1_pt1 | contig 12536 bp, 10 predicted proteins | sample 1959071 | NCBI WGS metagenome assembly ULVB01 (sample SAMEA4835776, study PRJEB28245) | human gut metagenome | biome: gut microbiome; material: fecal sample | place: Denmark | collected 2008 | reverse complement strand
ACGACCAGAGCACCCATGCCGCTTACACCGCCTCCGACCTGATGACAGCCGGAGGCTCAACGACAGGGACGGGCAACACCATCCACCTCTCTTTCGCCATGAAACACCGCATGGCGTTGGCCGTCATCGAGATGCCGAAGACCGTTTACAAGTTTATCGACGCGAATGTTCCCGACTACACCGTGGGGGCAGAAGCTACGTTCACAGGCACCGCCAAGCCGCTGCGCATGGCTGACGGCACTTACCGCTACTTGGTGCACTCGTCCATGCCGACTATCGAGGGATGTTATGACGGGGGGAACAGGGAGTTTACCATCACCACGTCCGCGTCCCATCCTGTCGTAGGGGAATACAAGAGATACAAGGTGGACGGCGCGGCGGAAACCATAAAGAACGTCACCTATGCCGAATCGGGCATTGCCCGCATCGGAGACTTCTACTGCACGAAAAATAACGGTACGACGGGGTATCTGATTCCGAAAGAGGCGGACGAAACGACGGTGCAGGCGGCTAAAGTCGTCGGCATCGTTTTCCAGACGGACAAGAGCCGTATCGGTGCAAAGGAAAAAGAGAAGTTAGGCGGAGAAGGTAATGTCCATGGCCTTGTCATGGCTGTGAAGAATATCGCGACAAGACAAGCGTGGGGCCTTTTCGGTATGGATGAGGGGCTTACAACATGCAGGACGAAAGCCGATAACTACAACGACATCAGCGGTTACGGAAATTGCGAGCATATCCGCACCAATCGCGGCAACTTCGACAGTTATCCCGCATTCAAGGCCGCCTATGATTATAACACGACCTGTCCGGTTCCTGCGACCACGACCGGCTGGTATCTTCCAGCCTCCGGCCAATGGTGGGACATCCTGCAAAATCTGGGCGGTTGTCCGGCTTTGGCGGACGTTACCCAGCAAACCTCGCCAGACATCGCTGGAGAATTCCTCTGGAAGAGCCAAGGAGATGTTCCCGCCGCTTTGAACAAATGGATGGAGAATATCGCCGTTGGGGACAAGGATACATTCAACAACCTCGTCTCGTTTTGTTCGTCTTCGGAGCACTCGAAGTACCACACATGGTACTGGATTTTGAACAACTTCCAAGGCATGGTGCGCTGCATCTGGGCAAGTAAATTCGACGGCAGTGACAATGTGCGTCCCGTCCTTGCTTTCTGAGAAACCGGTGTACTGACGACTGTTTCCAAAAGCTGTTAGGACAGTATCCGGATAAAGAAAGGAGGAAGTGTTGTATGCTCTTCTTTCTGTTGGGAGAAGAAGAATAGAAAGATATTGTTGAGTTTTGTTGCAGGTCGAGCTTGCAAGGTCTGCCGTGGTGAGAATTTGCTTTTTTAAAGGATAAGAAGTGATACGTATGGAAAAGAAACGAATGCCATTGCAGCATAAAATCATTTTCGGATATATCATCTTAGTGGCGGTCATAGGCAGTATGATCGCCATTTTGATATATGAGCGGCGGCAGATGCGGGAGGTGGAAGGCGGCGTGGCACGGCTGTGGAGGATGTACGAGGACATATACACCACCCATCGCCACGTCACCGGGCTTGCCCTGCAAGGCGAGGCTGCGGCAGGATGGAGTGATGCAGAAAGAAGGTGACGGACAATAAGGAAAACAGGATATGGAAACGGGAATGACAGACAAGAGGCAAGGGAGGCATACTGAACATCTCCGCACGAAGATAGCCGCAGGATATATATTGATATTCCTGCTGGTGGGCGGTATCGTGCATTTATGGGTCGACGAGTGGCGGAAGCTGGAGACATTCGAGACGGAGAATCATCGGATAAACGCCCTGCGTATGGAGGTGCATGACGTGTATGTACGTGTGGTGGAACTCTCCCTGCTCGGCGAGACCGTACTGGAATGGGAGGTGGCGGACGTGGAGGAATACCGGGACAAGCGGCAGGCGGTGGACAGCCTACTCTGCCGCTTCAAAAACATCTACCCTGCGGAGCGTATCGACAGCGTGCGGCGGCTGTTGGAAGACAAGGAGAAGCAACTGTGCGGCATCATGCGTGTGCTTGACGAGCAGGAGGACATCAATGAAAGGATTGCCGAGCGTGTGCCTGTCATCGCATGGAAGAGTACGCAGGAAGAGCCGAAGAAAACGAAGCGCAAGGGACTGTTCGGGATATTCGGCAAGAGGGAAAAGCCGGAACCGACCGCCACAACCACCATGCTCTACACGCTCAACCGTGACATGATAACGCAGCAGAAGGCGCAGAGCCGCCGCCTTTCCGATCACGCCGACAGCCTCGCCGCACGGAACGCGGAACTGAACCACCAACTGCAAACCTTAATCAAGCAGATGGACAAAAAAGTGCAGACCGACCTTTTGAGGAGGGAAGCGGAGATAACCTTCATGCGTGAACGCTCGTTCATGCAGATAGGCGGTCTGACAGGATTTATACTCCTACTGCTGATAATGTCATACATAATCATCCACCGCTACGCCAGACGGATAAGCCGCTACAGGCGTGAGACGACCTCGCTGATAGCGCAACTGAGCGAATCGAATAGTATGAACGGGAAGCTGACCGCCACCCGACAGAAGACGATGTACACTATCACCCATGAGCTGCGTACACCGCTGACCGCCATACACGGCTATGCGGAACTGATACGGAAAAGCGGTACGGCAGAAATCCAACACCATGCGGGAAGCGTGCTGCAAGCCTCCAAGCGGATGATAGCCATGCTCAACTCCCTGTTGAGTTTCTTTCGGTTGGAAAACGGAAAAGAGAGAATGAACATTTCCCCGTTCCGCCTGCAAAGCATAACGGACGTACTTGAAGCAGAGTTCCGACCTATGGCAGAAAGCAAGGATTTGAAACTTATCGTGGAGAACAGTACCGATGTTATTCTTATGGGTGACAAAGAGCGCATCATGCAGATAGGCGACAACCTGCTTTCCAATGCCATAAAGTACACACAAGCCGGAAGCGTATCTTTCCATTCGGGTTATGACGGAAAGACGCTTGCCCTTATCGTGGAGGACACGGGCAGCGGCATGAGCGAGGAAGAACAGCAACGGGTATTCGGTGAGTTTGAACGGCTCTCCAATGCCGCCACGCAGGACGGCTTCGGGCTGGGGCTGTCAATCGTCAAACGCATCGTGGATATGATGCACGGCAAAATCCGTTTGGAAAGCGAAAAAGGCAGGGGCAGCCGTTTCACGGTGGAAGTCCCCATGAATACGGCGGATGGCATTTCCGATGAAGAAAAGTACAAGCCGGAACGCCGTTTTGAACGGTCATTCTCGGTCATTGTGCTGGACGACAACGACATTCTTCTTTCGATGGTAAGGGATATGTACGCCCACTGTGGCATCCGTTGCGATGCGTGTGACAACACGGGTGACTTGATGGAGGCAGTACGCACACGAAATTATGATTTGCTGATTACCGACTTGAAAATGCCGGAAACCAATGGTTACGAGGTGTTGGAACTGTTGCGTTCATCCGACATTGGCAACTCCAAGACCATTCCCGTAATCGTGGCAACCGCTTCCGGCAGTTGTACCGAAGAGGAATTGTTGGTACACGGTTTCACCGCCTGCCTGTTCAAGCCTTTCGATATGGCGGAACTGATAGATGTTTCAGAAAAATGCCTTTTACAGAAAACAGATGTGGAAGAATATCCCGACTTGTCCTCCCTGCTTGCCTATGGGAATAAAACTGCCATGCTCGACCGCCTGATAACCGAAACGGAAAAGGATATGCAAGCCATGAGGGAAGCCTTTGGACGACTTGACCGCAAGGCGTTGGACGAACAGGTACACCGCCTGCGCAGTTCATGGGCGGTAATACGTGCGGACGGACCATTATGGAAACTGCATGAACTTCTGCATCGTGATGAAAAATGTTCCGATGAAGAATTGCGCCATTCCGTAAACGGAGTGTTACGCATGGGTACGGCAATAATCGAACTGGCGAGGAAGGAAAAGAAGGAGGAAGTCAGATGAAAGTGTATGTGATTGAGGATAATCCCGTCTATAACGATTACGTCTGCAACCTGCTGAAAAAGGAGGGCTTCGACACGATGCAGGCATACCATCTTTCAACCGCAAGGAAACTGTTGGCAAAAGCGGAAGATGATGACATCGTGCTTGCAGACTTACGCTTGCTCGACGGTGAGAGTATCGACCTGCTACGCTGGATGCGTGCCAATGGCAAACGGCAACCTTTCATTGTAATGACCGATTACGCCGAGGTACATACGGCGGTGGAGAGTATGAAACTCGGTTCTTCCGACTATATACCCAAACGGCTGGTAGAGGACAAACTCGTTCCGCTTGTCCGTTCACTGCACAAGATGCAGGAAAAGAAGAAACACTCCCAAGTCCCCATCTTCACACGTCAAGGCAAGGCATACCAAGAAATCAAGAGGCGTGTCCGCCTTGTCGCTCCCACACGGTTGAGCGTATTGATACTGGGCGAGAACGGAACGGGCAAGGAGCATATCGCACAGCACATCCACGCCCAAAGCAAGCTGTCGGACAAGCCGTTTGTCCCGGTGGATTGCGGCTCATTGTCCCCGACGCTGGCTCAATCCGCTTTCTTCGGTCACAGGAAAGGGGCTTTCACGGGTGCTGACAACGACAAGACAGGCTATTTTGAGGAAGCCGACGGCGGCACATTGTTCCTTGACGAGGTGGGCAACCTCTCGTTGGAAACACAGCAGATGCTGCTCCGTGCCATACAGGAACGGCGTTACCGTCCCATCGGGGCAAAGGAGGACAAGACCGCCAATGTGCGGATAGTGGTGGCGACCAACGAGGACTTACAGAAAGCTGTAGCCGATAAACGGTTTCGGGAAGATTTGTTCTACCGCCTGAAAGAATACACGATAACAGTACCGCCATTGCGTGATTGCCAAGAAGACATACTGTCATTGGCGGAGTTTTTCCGTGAAACGGCAAACAAGGAGTTGGGACGCAACATTAAAGGCTTCACAGTCACCGCCCGTAACGCCCTGCTCACCTATCCGTGGCCGGGCAACGTGCGTGAATTGAAGCAAACCATTCAGACGGCGGTACTGCAAGCCCAAAACGATACCATAACCGTGGATGATCTGGAAATCGGCAGTGAACAAACGACCTTTCCTACCAGTTTTACATTAAGGAATGATGAGGAGGACAAAGAACGCATCCTGCGTGCCTTGAAACAGGCAAAAGGGAACAAGAAACTCGCCGCCAAGATGCTCGGCATCGGCAGATCAACGCTGTATAACAAGCTGGACGAATATGGATTGAACGAAGAAAACTGACCGGATATGCCTGCAAATGAAGATAATTCGCTATCTTTGCGGCATATTTAAGAGAAAAGCAGGCGACTGGGAAGCCATTCGCCGATGATATATAGACATAAGACCGCAAGGCGTTTCTGATGGGAATCTGGAAAATTAACATCGAAAGAAAACATTGCGTGATTGCTTATGCTATGCCTACGCATAGCGTGCATTCACCTATTTTCTTTCAAGGCATTCCAGAGCCTCCATCAGAAGTAGCGTGGATTGCACGCTACTTTTTTTGCCTCGCCGCAAACGATAAAAAGGAAACCATTATGGGAAAGGTACAGATACTTGCCATACTTTCGATGGACGGATGCCTTTCGGAGCTGAACCCTAAAAAACGGTTGTTCAGGAGCCCCGAAGACTACGGTATGGAGGAGATACGGGGCAAAGCCCTTTACAGGCTGACACCCGACTACACCATTTCGATACTGCAAGACCAGCGGGAGAAAGAGGACGACACCTGCTATCTGCTGGAAGCGGATGCAAAGACAGTGGGATATGCCAACGGGCTGATACGGATGAACGCGGTGGATGAGATCATCATCTATATCATGCCGTGCATCATCGGAACCGGCGACCACTTTTTCAAGTCCGGCCTGTTCCCGACTGACTGGACATTGGCGGAGAACCGGAAATATGGTGGCGGCATAATCCGCCTGACATACCGGAGAAACAGGAAACGCCGTTGAGATACCGATGTGTCCGGCCTGTGGACACATTTTTAAGGGATGCGTGCCCGAAAAATGCACAGATGCCCAAAGTCTGGACACATTTTTCAGAGGCAAAAATCCGGGTTAAAAATATTTTTCAACCTTATACAACTGTAAGCCAGTGTGATACCGAATCATACCGGCTTTTTTCCTGCTTGTCGGTGAACACTTTGCACTATCAGTATATGTGCGCACACTGACAATCAAGTGTTAAACCCTCAAACAGGAAAAGAAAATGAACTACCTCATACTGGCGGAAACCGAGTTTTTCGCCCTGATAAACGGAGCCGGGAACGGCAACAACATGGAAGCTGCCTATAACGGCTTTGTGGAATCGGTCATATCACTGTGCTACGGGAACGGCAATAGTGCAGATGCCGCAATCGCAATGGCTTACGCCGAAAACGAATTGCAGCACCATCATACACTGTATGAAGATTCAGAGAACAGCGTGAATCTAAGCCCTCTCCTTCATACGGAAGATGCAGAAACACGCTGCCGCAGACCACATCCAAGTGCCACCACTATCCGCTATCCGTACCTCCACCAATAACACGACCGAAAACCCGGCCTCGCCCCTGCAATGGACGGGCAACGCCATCGACCTCGTGGAACTTATCTACGGCATCAATGAAATGGGCTGTATCAACAACGGTGAAATGCCGCTCAAACAGCTTGCCCCGCTCCTGTACCGGATATTCGGCATCGAAGCCAAAGACTGCTACCGTTTCTACATCGACATCAAACGCCGGAAGAACGAAAGCCGCACTTATTTCCTTGACAGGATGCAGGAGAAACTCAACCGAAAGATTCTGCGTGACGAGGAGCTGGAACGGATGAGAAGATAGTCTGTACCATAGACAAGACAGAGGGTGACGGGGTGTCATCCTCTGATTTTTTATAGGCTATCCATGCCATGCAGATACTTTTCTCCATCTATTCGCCCGAAAGCCAGCGAAAAACACTACATTTGCATTTACGTTACAGATTCATATATGATTATAGAAAACCTCGATATAGTAAAACGGCTGATTGACGAAAAGGAAAACGGGCAGGTGGAGTTCAAGGAAACCACCGGTCAGTTGGAGCGCGGCATGGAAACCCTTTGCGCCTTCCTGAACGGGAACGGCGGCACGGTGCTGTTCGGTGTGAACGACAAGGGAAAGATTATCGGACAGGAAGTGAGCGACAAGACCAAACGGGATATGGCGGAGGCCATCAACCGACTGGAGCCGGTAGCAATGGTACGAATATCTTATGCTCCACTGCCGGACAGTGAGAAGAAAGTAATTATTTTCCGTGTTGAAGATTCAACGCTCAACCGTCCGTTCTGCTATAAAGGGCGACCCTATATGCGTGTGGAAAGCGCGACAACAACGATGCCGCAGACTGCATATAATGACTTGCTGTTGCAGCGTGACGGTAACAGATACCGCTGGGAACTTTTAGAGAACAGAAACCTAACCTTGCAGCACTTGGACACCAACGAGGTGTTGAAGACAGTAAGGTTAGGTATAGAATGCGGCCGTCTGCCGGAGGATACAGGTACTGACGTTCCTGCCATATTAGGGAAGTTCGGGCTATTGAAAGACGGGGTGTTGAACAATGCGGCAGCCGTGCTGTTTGGAAAACATGAGGATATGGAATATCCCCAATGCCTGCTCCGGTTGGCACGTTTCAAGGGCACGGACAAAACTGTATTCATGGACAGCCAACGCATTCAGGGGAACTTTTTCCAACTGCTCAACGCGGCAATGGCATTTATATTCAAGCATCTTTCCTTGTCCGGCACAACCGACACATTGGAACGGGAGGAGCATCTGACCATCCCCTACAAGGCGATAAGAGAAGGAGTGTTGAACAGCCTTACCCACAGGTCGTACAAAGAAGCCGGCGGTTCGGTGGGCATAGCCATTTATGATGACCGCGTGGAGATAGAAAACCCCGGCACTTTCCCGCCCGACTGGAATGCGGAGAAAATGAGGTCAGAGCATGAATCGAAACCACAAAATCCATTGTTGGCCAATGTCCTGTACAAGCGGAAGGTTCTGGAAAGCTGGGGACGCGGCATAGGACTGATGATGTCCGAGTGTCGCAAAGCCGGATTGCCCGAACCTGAATACAGGATATGGGCGGACAGTGTAACGCTGATATTCAAATGTGAGGTTACAAACCGACCAAGCACCGACCAGGCACCGACCAAGTACCGACCAAGCACCGACCAAGTCCTTGCTTTGGTGAAAATACTGAATGAGCGTGAGTTGTCCGTAAAAGAAATAATGGAGGCATTGGAACTGAACCATCGCCCCACATTCAGGACAAACTACTTGCATCCTGCATTGAATGAGGGCTATGTCATACCATTGTATCCGGAACAGCCGAGCCATCCGAAACAGAAATACCGCCTTACAGAGAAAGGCTTGGAATTGTTGAAACAGCAATAGGCATGGCGAAAAAGAAGAAAAAACAGCAGGGGCACTATTGCCGTATCTGCGGCGACTACAAGGCGAACGAGAAGTTCAGCGGCAAAGGTCACGCGCAACATATCTGCAAGAGTTGCATGTCCGCCATGCGCAGCGGCAAGAATCCGGAGGATATTCTGCCGGAGCCGTTGCCCGTGAGCCGTGAAACGACACGTTTCAAGAAACTGGACAAAGAGGGAAAAGCCGTGTTAAAAGCGTTTATTTCCGAAGTGGTAACCGAATACTGGCAGGAAAACAGACAGATACCGTTTGCGGAAAGTTTTTCCGAACTTAAAAAGTATATTATCGGAACCTATGATGAGGAATGCGGCATACTCCTGAAAGATGACGCGGAACTGAAGACCTACTTTCAGACCCATACGATAACGACCATAAACAAACTGCTGAAAGAAGAGAATCCGAAAAACGAAGGGTAAAGATAACCGGCGGAACAAGGTATCAAACTTGCCCCGCCCGTTTTTGTCGCCTACCGGTTATTTCTGCTGCAACAGATGTTTCAGATTTTCGTCACCCGCGATACGCTCCAGCTCGTCTTTCACGATCTGTTTCACCTCCTCCTTGATGCGCCTGTAATTCGCCTGTACCGTTTCTTTCATGCAGTCGTTGCCGTTTTCGTCAGTAAAATCGGTAATGACGGGTATCGGCTTGTAGGCTTTCTCCTCGCGCTTCACCTTCCCTGCATCCACGACAATCTCACAGTGGAAAATCTTCTGCTCGATACGCTCGCCATAGTTGTCGGACACCGAACCGACAAACATTCCCTGTGTCAAGCCGGAAATCTTGCTCGGCGGGATAAGCGCGTCCATCTGCGTGTTGATGGAGGTGGAAACATCCTGCCGGTTTATGGAGATGGACTGCCGCTTCTGCAACACCTTTCCAAACCGCTCCGAAAGCGTCTTGGCGGTATCGCCCACCACCTGACCGGAGAAGATGTTGCCTACGGTATTCATCACCACGGCGGCCTCCTTGTCACCGTAGTCACGTTTCAACTGCGAGAAGTCCTGAAATCCCAGACACACGGCAACCTTGTTGCTTCGCGCGGTGGCGATAAGGTTGTCCAGCCCCTTGAAGTATATAGTGGGTAGCTCGTCGATGATGACCGATGACTTCAACATACCTTTCTTGTTGATGAGCTTGACGATACGGGAATTATACAGACCGAGAGCCGCCCCGTAGATGTTCTGACGGTCGGGGTTATTACCCACACAGAGTATTTTCGGTTCTTTCGGATTATTGATGTCCAGCGTAAACTCGCTGTCCGACATCACCCAATAGAGCTGTGGGGAAATCATACGTGACAACGGGATTTTCGCCGATGCGATCTGCCCCATCAACTGCTCGGCTGCCCCTCCGAGCCATGCGTCCATGAACGGTGAAAGATAGTTCTCCAGTTCAGGATAAGAGGTCAGAATCGGGAAAATATCCTCGTAACGGCGGTTCAGGAACTCGATGGCATGGGGGAACGTGCAATACTTGCCATTCTGAAAAATTTTGAGATACCAGATGATAGCCGCGAAGAGAATGATTGGCGATTCCACAAAGAAGTCGCCCTGCTTCTGCACCCAACTTTTATTTAAGTTGAGCATAATAGTATAGGCACTCTCGTAAGCGTCCGTTATGTCCTCCATGAAATCCGGGTGAATGGGATTACAACGGTGCGAGCGTCGCGGGTCGTCAAAGTTTATCACGTAGAACTTCGGCTTCACCTTGTAGCCCTCCGGGTGGTTCAGCAGATGGTTATAGGCAATAGTCGAAAGGTCAGGATACTTGAAGTCGTAGATGTATTGACTAAATCCCTTCTCAATCTGCTGCTTGATAAAATTATTTACAACCGCGTATGACTTCCCGCTGCCCGGCGTACCCAACACGATGGACGCCCGAAAGGGATTAACCACGTTGATCCAGCCGTTGTTCCAACGTTTCTTGTAATAGAAGCGTGTGGGCAGATTGACCGAATACTCGCTTTCGATGAGCCGTGTCTCCTGCATGAAGCTCTCGTTCTCGTCGTTGAACACATCGTCCATCAGGTTGTGCTTCAACAGGCGGCTCATCCACAGACCGCCCATCAGCAGGCAGACATAGCCCGCCGAGAGGGTGAAGATGTACAGCCCGGCGATAGCTTCCACCGGCAGCGGCAACACCAGTATCCACCAGTTGAGGAAGAACAGCACGAACCCTGCGGCAAGCATCGTCCATATCTTTTCCCAAGTGATTTTCTCCCCTTTCACGCCTTTCGTCCCCAGACAGGACAGGGCAAGCAGGAGGACGGCGAACAGCTTCGTGTAGAGGATAGTACGGAACAGCCCCGCCGTGCGGTCGAAGTTCATCAGTATCCTGTCCACCACGCCGATGTCCACACCCCACAGCCGTATGGCTTCGTAGCAGAACCAGTACACGTTCATGACCACTAAAATAATACTCACGGCACGCAGGAAATCCATGATTTTCGCCAGTGCCCTCAAATCGTCTTCTTGTGACATAAATTGAAAATTTTTGATTGTTCGTTGATACTTTGTTTACATTCCCAAGCCCTTGCGTCTCTTCTTTTTTCTCTTGCGCTGCATCGCCCGGATAAAGGCTTCCTCCTCGGCATCCACAGCCGGACCCTCGGGTGAAAGCAAGCCGACACCGCCAACCGTGTTCTCATAATCCGGAGCGGTCTGCCCGTGCTGTTCCTCCCCGGTTTCCAGCGGAATGGACAGTGGAATCGGCGGCTGTCCGGCGTAAGGCAGCGTGAAATGTTCCTGCAAGGCATTGGCCGAAAGTTCCTTGCCCATGCGAGAGCCGTTCAACACGCATCCCGTGCGGTGGTCGATGAACGTGGCCCCATAGATGCGCCCTTCCTCCGTGTAACGCAATATGGTGTCGATGCCCTTGGCTTTGAGCATGGCGATGAACTTTTCCTTGTCATACGTTGCGGCAAGTACGGAAAGGACGGTGCGCTTCGTCATGTCGGCGAGCTTTTTATCCTTGACCTCTTGCTTGGAGCGAACAAACTTCCTTTCTACGGCTTCATAGCCGACAGCCTTTCCGAAAAGTGAGGATTTGAACGGGTTGCCTACCTTATTGCCGGCATCGTCCGTAGCGGAGTACACCAATCCATAATACTCACGCCCGCGCACATTGCCCCGCACTTCCTCCACCGTCACATTATACAAGGAAAGAAGGGCGCGGTATTCGCCCATCGTCTGGAAACGGTACTGCTTGTTGAGAGCCTTGACCGTGTTCCCCACCTGCCTCTTCACATCGCCAGCCGAAGCGTCCACCTTGTGCAGCGGCGTGTCAAGACGTGGTTTCCTCCGCTCCGCATCGTGAAGCCCGTACTTCCGTTCCAGCTCGCGGGTTATCTGCTTGCTCCGGTAGAAGTTATTGCGCATGTCTATACTCCTGCCGTTCCCGTCCACCCTGACCGTCACGATATGCAGGTGGTGGCGGTCGATGTCCTCGTGCTTGAAAACAAGGTAAGGCTGGTTGCCGAACCCCATCTTTTCCAGATACTCGCGGGCGATGTCCTGCAATTCCGTGTCGGTCAGCACATCCTCGGGATGCGGATTCAGCGAGATATGCACCACCGGCTTTTCCACTTTCATCTGCGGCGGCAGGAAGGTGAGAAAGCCCTCCATCGCCTTGTTGATGTCCACCGTCCCCGTGCCGTCATTGAAGATGCGGTTGGTGGTAAGCAGCCTGCCTTTCGCTTCGTTAATCTTCTCCCCGTTGTAGGCGAGTGCGCCGTACAACGAGTTCCCTACACTGATTTTTGCGACCATTTCGCCTCCATTTGAGTTTCACTCTTCTTCAAACGCGACTCGGCAGAGTCCAAACCAGTTTGGCTCTGCTCTCGCTGCTCTTTCAGTTCCCTTGAAAGTTCCACAATCTCACGGCTCAATTTCACGAGTTCCACGGTCTGTTGCTCCAGTTTGTAGAGCAACGCCATCGCCTTTTTCTCGGAGAAATGGCAGCGCAACTCCTTCACGACTTGGTTGTAGTTCGTGCCTATCGCGCGGAACTGCGCATGAAAATCGGACAGTTTGGT
>ULVB01037411.1_pt1 | contig 12622 bp, 6 predicted proteins | sample 1959071 | NCBI WGS metagenome assembly ULVB01 (sample SAMEA4835776, study PRJEB28245) | human gut metagenome | biome: gut microbiome; material: fecal sample | place: Denmark | collected 2008 | reverse complement strand
TTTGTTAAACGGGCACATTAACAACCATAAGTTAATACAAAACCTTTTAGTAAATGAAAAAGAATCGCACTTACAAAGTAAACGCCTTTCTCATGATGCTGCTCGCCGGCACGCTGTCATTCAGCGCCACGGCAGCCGCCAGTGAGTCCGGTTTACAGCCCGCGGCGGCCGCTCAGCAGCAGCCCGTCAAGGGAACGATCGTCGATGTCAACGGCAACCCGATCCCGGGAGCCAGCGTGATGGTTCCTGGCTCAACTACGGGAACCGTCACTCAGATTGACGGAACTTTCTCACTCAATGTCGCCGAAGGCACAAAGGTAGAAATCGGCTGCCTCGGCTACACCACAGTCACCACAACCGCCCGCAACGGCATGAAGGTAGTCCTCAAGGAGGACGCCATGATGCTGAGCGACGTCGTAGTCGTCGGCTACGGCACACAGAAGAAGGCTAACCTTACGGGAGCCGTCTCTTCAGTCGATGTCAGCAAGACTCTTGACGCCAAGCCTATCGCATCAGTCGGCAAGGCCCTGCAGGGAGCGGTCCCTGGACTTACCATCACTTCCACCAGTGGTAACATCAACGATGAGCCGACAATCGTCATCCGTGGTATCGGTACCCTCTCCAACAGCGGGACATCAACCCCTCTGTACATCGTTGACGGAGTTCCGATTGACAACATCTCTTACCTGAACCCTCAGGACATCGCCAACATCTCAGTCCTCAAGGATGCGGCTTCCGCCTCAATCTACGGAACAAGAGCCGCTTTCGGTGTTGTAATGATCACCACAAAGTCAGCAAACACGACTGAAAAGGCCGTGGTTTCATATTCCAACAACATCGGTTGGAGCCGCGCCATCAACCTTCCTAACTACCCTACTGTTAGGGAGCAGGTCATGCCTTTCAACGACGCCAACAAGCGTATGGGACAGGACTGCGAGTTGTTCGGTATGTACACGGACGGTTCCGACTTCCTCAATGCTGTTGACGCTTGGCAGTCAAAGCACGGTGGAAAGGCAGGCTATCGTGAGATGATCGCCGGCGACGACTACATCTTCGACAAGAACGGTGTCGCCAACTACGTAGCAGACTGGGATGTTGTCGGCATCATGTTCAACAACGCCACCCCTTCACAGAACCACACTCTCTCAGTTCAGGGTACAAGCGGGAAGACAAACTACTACATGTCTCTCGGTGCGGTTAAGGAGCAGGGTCTTCTTAACTTCAACCCTGACAAGTCCAACAAGTACACCGCCACTGTCAACGTGTCAAGCAAGATCAAGGATTGGCTTGAGATCGGTGCCAGGGTAAACTATTCCGAAAAGAAGTACGATTACCCATACCTCCGTTCCAACACTTATCAGTACATGTGGCGTTGGGGTTCATTCTTCGGACCATGGGGCTACATCAAGGACGCCAACGGGGATCAGTACGAGTGCCGTCAGGCCATCGGATTCCGAAAGGAGGCTGGTGATGCCTACACCAAGGTGCACAACCTCCGCATCGGTGGATTCACCAAGATCGACATCACCAAGGGACTTTCCCTCAACGCTGACTACACCTACACTTACAAGACAACACGTTACAAGGGTGTCGGTATCCCTGCGCAGGGATGGAACACTTGGGGTGGATTCAAGGGTGTTGACAAGTCAACCCCAGGCACAATCGGAAGCTCAACTTCATTTGTAGAGACAAGCCGTTCATTCTACAACAACTACGTCCTCAACATCTACGGCAACTACGCCCTTGATCTTGGAGACAAGAACCATTTCAACTTCATGGCCGGTTTCAACGCGGACGAGGATGAGTATGAGTACCTCTACTATGAGAACCACGACATCATGGACTACAGCCTTCCAGAGTTGGCTCTCACTCCGACATTCTACTCCTACAGCCAGTCACACACCCACACAGGTTCCGCTGGTTTCTTCGGAAGAATCAACTACAACTACGCTGACAAACTCCTCGTTGAGCTCAATGGACGTTACGATGGTTCATCCAAGTTCCCTCAGAACTCACGCTGGGCGTTCTTCCCTTCAGCATCAGCCGGCTACCGCATCTCACAGGAGAATTTCTGGACTCCGATCAAGCACATTGTGAACAATGCCAAGATCCGCGCTTCCTACGGAGAGATCGGCAACCAGGAAATCGGCAACAACATGTTCCTCGAGACCATGTCAAAGAGGTCAAACAGCGTTAACTGGCTTGGAACCGGCAAAGAAAAGTACAGCTACTTCACAATGCCTTCACTCGTTTCAGCTGACCTCACCTGGGAAACAATCGCCACAACCAACATCGGTGTTGATCTCGGCTTCCTGAACGGTGACCTCAACGCCACATTCGACTGGTTCCAGAGAACAACACGCGACATGCTCGCTCCTGGTCAGACAATGCCGTCAATCCTCGGAACCTCCGCCGCCTACGAGAACGGTGGAGAGCTCAGGACAAGAGGTTGGGAACTCACTCTCGATTACCATCACATGTTCGAGAATGGTCTTTCCATCTATGCCATCGGGAACCTCTCCGACTACAAGACTGTCATCACCAAGTGGGACAACGACAGCCCTCAGCTCAACACAAGGTACTCCGGTAAGGTTTACGGACAGATCTGGGGATTTGAGACTGATCGTTACTTCACATCAGAAGATGACGTCAAGAACTCTCCAAGCCAGAAGCTCCTTGAATCCGGAACATTCACTTATGGTCCTGGCGACATCAAGTTCAAGGATCTTGACGGAGATGGCGAGATAACATGGGGCGAAGGCACAGAGGATAAGCACGGCGACCTTAAGGTCATCGGTAATGTTACTCCTCGCTACCAGTACTCACTCCGTCTGGGCGGTGCCTGGAAGGGATTCGACCTTGACATGTATTTCCAGGGAGTCGGCAAGAGAGATTACTGGTCAACATCCGCGTTCGTGATTCCATTCTCAAGAGGAACTGACGCCATCTACTCAACACAGACCAGCTACATTTCCGAGGAGGCTGTAAAGGCCAGCAACATCGACCAGTCCAAGACATACCCACGCATGTTCGCCGGCAACGGTGCCAGAGGACAGATGTCAAGCAACATCCAGGAATACGGTGGAAAGTACAACTTCTATCCACAGACCAAGTACCTCCTCAACATGGCATACCTGCGTCTTAAGAACATCACTGTTGGCTACACCATCCCTGAGTTCATCACCAACAAGATTTCCATTGAGAAAGTCAGAGTTTATCTCAACGTGAACAACGCTCTTGACATCATCAACCACACCAAGAAGTACGGCATTGACCCTGAAATCGGAAAGGGAGAGGGAACCGGCGCTGACGCTGGCGCGTTCGGACGTACAGATCCTTACTACCGCACTGTCTCATGTGGTGTCCAGATCACTTTTTAACTAAAAACGATCATAGATAATTATGAAAAAGAATATTATCATATCTTTGATGTTGTCTTCAGCCATGTTCATCGGTTGTGACAATGTCCTTGACAAACAGCCTCTTGACAGTTTCACCAACGACAACTTCTGGACAAAAGAGGCCAATGTCGAGATGTACGCGAACTACTTCTACGCAGAGTGGACCGGCTACGGTAATGGCGGTGGCAGCGGAAGTTACTACTATCCTACCCTAAACGACAATCAGGTAGGATCATCATTCTCCACATTCACAAAGTCTGTTCCGGGCAACTCCGGCACATGGAACTCATGCTACACTGAGATCCGCAGGGCCAACATCATGCTTGAGAAGGTTCCTGGAATATCCACAATGAATGACGCCACCAAGAACAACTGGCTCGGAATCGCAAGACTCTACCGCGCATGGCAGCACTACTGCCTTGTCCGCACATTCGGAGACTGCATCTGGGTTGGCAAGACCCTTGACGTTACTGCGGAAGACAAGGAACAGTACCTTTATGCAGCCCGTCAAGACAGGGACGCCGTCATGGACAACATTCTTGAGGACCTCAATTTCGCAATTGCAAACATCACCAAGAACGCAAGCTCAAGGACAGCCTACAACGCGACTGTGGCTCAGGCGATGAAGGCGGAGATCTGTCTTTACGAAGGAACATTCTGCAAGTACCGCAGCAGCGCTGACGGACAGAAGGCCGCTGATCCTGCCCGCGCACAGAAATACCTCCAGGAGTGCAAGACAGCCTGCGAGGCAATCATGGGCAATTCCATGTACAAACTCAATGATGACTATCAAGCCAACTACAACTCACTCGACCTCGCCGGCAACACGGAGATGATCATGTACAAGAAATATCTTGTAGGCGTTCTGCTCCACTCACTTATTGACTACACTTGCTCCTCAACTCAGATGAGCGGTATGTCAAAGGCAGCGTTCGACTCCTATCTTTTCACCGACGGTCTCCCTAAGGCCACAACCAAGATGGACACCAACGACCACGGTGTTGAGTTCAAGGGTGATGACGGACAGCAGAAACTCAACATAGAGAACGTGCTCGCGACACGTGACCCACGCCTCTCCGCACATGTTGACCCTGTACTTCTTTATCCTGGCAATGGTTACACCCGCTTCGGTGAAGGTATGGTTTCCACATCTTCTTCAGGTTATGGTGTTTACAAGTTCGACAACTCCAGCATTCCTACAAATTTCAGGAACCAGACAAACAGCAACGAAACCGATGCGCCTATCTTCTGGCTTGCAGAGATTTATCTTGACTACGCTGAAGCCTGCGCCGAGCTTGGGAATTGCACACAGAGCGATCTTGACAAATCAATCAACCTTCTCCGCAAGAGGGTCGGCATGCCTGACATGACGGTCGCTCCAGTGGCAGACCCTGCCAATAACATGGGTGTCAGCAATTTGATTTGGGAAATCCGCCGCGAACGCCGAGTCGAACTTATGTACGACAAGAACGATCGTTACTGGAGTCTTATCCGCTGGCATCAGCTTGACAAACTTGACTCACAGAAGTACCCTGACATCTTCAAGGGCGCATGGGTCGGTACACTCAAGGCAGACGCGAACGTTGACGAGAACGGTTACATCGACGCGGCAAAGGGTGACTACGGCACACGCATCTACGATGCCAAGAACTATCTTGAGCCTATCCCTTCAGGTCAGTCAGATCTTAACCCTAAGCTCCTCCCTAACAACTACGGTTGGGACAAGTAATAACTCTCCACAGAGTTAAATAGACTCTATCACAAGCGTGGCTAGGTACTCCCGGCCACGCTTTTTTATTATTCTATTGATCTTATGCAAGGTTACATCTTACAAAACACGTTCAGCCTCAAATGCCTCCGAGTGGGTTGATTCGCAGGGTTACATGAAAAAGTCTTGACTTGCCCTCGTATTTATTCATCCAATGTTCCGCTCTAAGGCCTTCCGCGGGCATTTGACCTGAAGGCATTTTGCAAAATCGCCGCAGGATCCGCCCGGGTCTTCGGGAAATGGTCTCACGGGGAAGCGGTGTCATTGATCCGCTCTATGAATATTCCTGTGCCACTACACCTCCTCGGCGACCTTCCATGAGTCCAGTGTCCTTGTGACGGAGGAGATGTTCACCCCTACCTTTACGCACCGGCCTTCCTTTTTGTATGGAATCATGTAGCCTTTTTCGTCGATCTGCTTGAGGGCATCCTCCGCTGAGCCATCTACCTTGAACTCGAAGACGTAGGTGCGGTCCTTTGTCCGGCAGACGGCGTCCGCTCGTCCGACGGCCGACTTGACCTCGGCCTGGGTGTAGTAGCCTAACAGCGAGAAGACAAGGTAGATGATTGTCTGGTAGTGTTTCTCAGTCTTGTTCTCCAGATCGTAGGGGATGCCGGCCATGAAGGTTTGGAGGAGTTCAAGGGAACCGTTCACATCGTTGTCCTTCAGAGCCTTGTTGAACTTCAGCACGAATGACGCACTCATTCCCTCCGAACTTTTGTAGTTAGCGAGAAGACCTCTCAAGAAGCCTTCCCGAACCTCCCTGTTCGGGTAGCCAAGTGTGTAGGAATGATCTTCCTTGTTGTATCCTTTAATTGTAAGATAGCCTGTTTGGTACAGCATCGGAAGGGTGTCTTCCGTCAGTTCCGGAGAGATGTCAAAGTCGCTTTGGGCGATTTCAGTCATCTTGTCCAGTTTTGTCTCGTCCATAGGATTCTTCCGTAACCTTTCCAAAAGGAATGTAGGCGTGCCGGTCTCGAACCAGTAGGAACCAAACTCCCGTGCGTCAAGGCACTTTATCAGGCTGAAAGGGTTGTAGATGTCCTCGGACTCGTGGCAGAAGTGATAACCGTCGTAGTTGTGCTTGAGCTGCAGCAACGCATTGTCGTAGGAGATTCCCTGTTTGTCGGCGAGATCACGCACAGGCTCTTTCATGTCCCTTTCTAGCTCGGATTGCGTGATGCCGCAGATGGCAGAGTACCTTGGCATCATCGAGATGTTTTGGAGGTTGTTCAGCTCGCTGAATATGCTGAGCTGGGCGAACTTGTTTATCCCCGTGATGAACACGAACCTCAGGTACGGGTCAAGGCTCTTGATCGGGCTATAGAAGTTCCTCATTATCTGCCGCATCGGGGCCAGCCTCTCCTTGTCGTTCATCACGTCCAGCAGCGGTGCGTCATATTCATCAATTATTATGACCGCCTTCTCGCCGGTATTTTCGACAGCCGCTTTGACAAGACGCTCAAATCTCGCGTTGATGTCATCTTCCGCGATTCCGGAATCCGCACCCCACTTCTTCTCGTATTCGGATAGTTTGTAACCCAATATACGTTGCAGTTGTTCTTCATTAAGATGCTTCGCTGTTGACATGTCAAAGTGGAACACCGGGTGTCGTGTCCACTCCTTCCTGAGCCGTCCCGCCTCCAGACCCTCGAACAGGTCTTTCTCCCCGGCGAAGTAGCTGTGGAACGTGGAGGAAAGCAGCGATTTCCCGAACCGCCGCGGCCTGCTCAGGAACACATAATTGTACGTATCCGCCAATTCATGCACATATCCCGTTTTGTCAATGTACAGATAGCCCCCTTCTATGATCTTGTCGAAAGTCTGCACCCCGATCGGGTACCTTATCCTTTTTGCCTCCATAGTGCCAACCTTTTTTATGTCCTACCTTCAAAGATAATGAATATTCCCGGATTCCCAATCATCTTCGGAAATGGAATAACTGATGGAATCGACGTCCGACAATTAGGAAATTAAACAACATACTTTGCCAAATTGAAGTTGCAAGATGCTGAAAGCAACACACTCGTTGGCAGCGCCTCACAGAAAGAGGACGGCCAAACTGACCGTCCCCCTTTTGCTTGTGTTATTTGAACAATTGAATTACTGCTGGTCGGAATCCCACCATACGTTGATGGTCCAGACATTAGGTTTGAGGTTCCAGCAATTCTTGCCGTCAGTCTCCCTCACGTATGACATGTCGGCGCCAGGCACCTGATTACCGATGGCCTGAAGGTTGTCGGTGTTGTAGTTAAGTTCGTGCGAGCACTGTCTCCAACGACGGAAATACTGGCCGGCAGGGATGGCCTCGGAAGCGGCTGCGTTCACGTCGTGATAGGCCGCGATGTTCCATCCAAGGAAGAGACTCCTGTTGAAGTCGTAACGACGCATGTCATTCCAGATCTCGACTGAGAACAGCAACGCTATTCTCTTCTGGGTAAGGATTCTGCCCAATGTCAGATCTCCGGAGGAACCGATACCGTTCGCGAGGAAGTTGTCGATGTCCGCCTGAGCGATAGGAGTGAATGAAGGACAGGAAGCGAGAGACGCGTCCTCATTGACCCAAACCTTAAGCTTTTCGTTCATCAGCTCGATGGAAGCCTTTATACCTTCCTTGTAAGCATCATAGGCACCGGCCTTGTCACCATTGTTGAAGAGGACCTCAGCCTTGATGAAGCAAGCCTCAGCGTATGTTCCGACGTAAGTAGGGGCGGAGACACGTGAATAGAACGATCCGGACTCTTCCGATCCCTCCTTGTTGTTGTTTCTTCTGTAAATGAGACTGCTCTTGGCGTGATAGCCTTTGGAAGTGGATGTGCTTTCAACATAGACGGTATCCCCAAGTCTGTCTGCTGACGATGAGTTGATCCAGAAGAAATCACCATTGCGGATACCCTTCTTAGCAGCCGCGTCATCTGAACCATAGCTGGCTCTGAGCGGACCACCGGTGCTGAATATGTTCGAAGACATATCCACGCCAAGGGTCCTTCTCCAAGTACCGTTCGCATTCCACTTGATCTCCTTAGGTGCGGCATCGCTCTTCTTGGACTTCGCCCAAGGAAGAATGTGGTCGGCACGCGGATCTTCGACTCCCAGACCATCGAAGTTCGTCAGGTTGTCGTAAAGCATCTTGGTGGCCATATAACCGCTGTTCATTCCGCAGACGGAGAACAAAGGAGAGTAATCCACCGGCTCGTTCCAACCAAGGTCATCGTGAGTCGTGCCATTGTCATCCGTATGGTTGATGACGGTGTTGTCAGCGTTGCTGGTCATAGCCTTGGAAAGGCAGTCCAGGATAGCCTGACGATCATATTTACCTTCAAGATAACTGCCTTCGCCCTTCTTGATGAGCTTGTTGATCCAACGGGCCTTGAGCAAATTGGCAAGTTTCGACCACTTGTTGACATCACCGTTGTTCCAGAAATCTCCGACCGCAAGTGACGGCATCTTATTGGTGTCAATGCTTCTTGACAGGAGGTCTATAGCCTCATCGATGTCCGTAAGGCAGCCAAGATAGATTGTCTTGCCGTTGTCATATTCAGGAATGGCACTCTCGGAAAGACCTTGTGTGTAAGGCATCTCGCCGTAAAGGTCGGTCATAAGCATATAGCCGTAGGCAAGAAGCACCTTCGCAACTCCGGCATAGTGCCAGTTCTCCGCGGCCATAGCCTTGGCGTACATATCCTTGAGGGTAGCACCCGCTCCGACGAGGAACCACTGGTAAGGTGTTGTTGTTATACCGTCAGCCGGTGCCCAGAAGGACATACTCCAGTAGGTACCACCACTGATGTTTCTAGTCCAATCTCCCATCGCCATCGAAGAACGCCAGGCGGCGAACTGCTGCGCGCTGTTGGTGTAGAACTCGCAATGGGCAAGTTCGAGCTGGTACTCGGCGGACTCCAGAGTAGGATTCTCAGGGTCGGTGTTCACATCCAGCCATTCGGCACAGGACACTAACGAGAGCGCCGCCGTCAAAGCACCAGTGAGAAATATTGTTTTGATAAGTTTCATACTTTTTGAATATTTAAATGATGTCACGGCTGATTAGAAAGTAAGGTTCACACCAAACGTGAAGCTTGAGACGGCAGGAACACCGCAGTAGTCGAATCCGACTGAAGAAGAACCTCCACGGCCCGCTCCTGAAGCGGCAACCTCTGGATCCCCGTCATAGTTCGTGAAGAGAAGGAGATTGTTCGCGATGGCGGAAACGGATGCCCTCTTGATGACCTTGCTCTTTTCCAAAAGCTTCTTAGGAAGATTGTAGGTGACGGAGAGGGTACGGAGTCTCAAAGAGTTGACATCGGTGATCCAGTTTGCGGTCTCGTAGTTGTAAGATCCAGTGTAGTAGTTCTTGATGATGTTGTAGCCGGATGTCTTTTGGTTGTTGAAGTCGTAAGTCTGATCTGGCTCGAAAACATAAGTCTCCGGATCAGTGTAGCCGACGACCTTTTTCTTATCGTCGAGAATCTGGTGCACACCACTGATGACCAGAGGCTGGTTCCTTACCTCGGCTGAGAACTTGCTGGTACCATTCTGTGTCATCGCATATTTGGTTCCATTGAACACGTCACCACCGATGCGGAATTCCCACAGCATATTGAAAGTCAGGTTCTTGTAAGTGAAGGTGTTGTTCCATCCTCCAGTCAGCTTGGACTCACGGTTTCCGACCTGGATGGCAGTGGCGTCAGTCTTAAGAGGCATATTGTTAGAGTCAAGTACAATGTTGCCTTTCTTGTCTCTCATCCATGTGGTTCCGCTGATGGCCATGAAGTCGCCTCCTGAGAATGAAGCAGCCTTGGCGCTTCCGTACTGAACATCGGTCACATACATAACGTCCATACCCTTAGGAAGGCCGTCCATTGTGCCTCTGTTTCCGGCGATGTTGAGAGCTGATTCCCAAACGAAATTCCTGTTCTCGATCGGGGTTCCGGAGAGTGAGAACTCGATACCCTTGTTGTAAACGTTACCGGCGTTGATCGAGCAGAAGATGTAACCTGTTGACTGAGGTCCACGAGGGCTCAGAATCTGGTTGTAGGAGTCATTGGTGTAGTAAGCGACGTCCATCTTCAACCTGTGCTGGAAGAAATGGAGTTCGAGACCAATCTCGGAAGACTTGCTCATCTCAGGACGGAGGTAAGGGTTACCACGGGTCCAGGTAGCGCCGACTCCGGTCTTGCCCAAAAGGTATGAGCCGACAGGCCAAAGAGCGGTGTTGGTCTCGTAAGCGCCGGTGTCCTTACCAACCTTTGCCCAGGATGCACGGAGTTTACCGAAGCTGAGGATGTCATCAGACATCACGCCGGTGTCTTTAAGCAGTTGGCTGAACACGAATGATCCACTTACTGAAGGGTAGACATAAGAACGGTTCTCGACAGGAAGGGTTGAAGTCCAGTCATTACGTCCCGTAACAGAGAGGAAAACTGTGTTCTTCCAGTCAAGGCGAACCTCACCGAACACACCGACAAGTCTCTTCTTTGTCGCCGAGTGCTGGAACTTCTTGTTGTTGTCCGTAGCGTTGGCGTAAGAATAGAAATCCGGAACCTCGAAGTTCCATGCCATCTTGTAGTTTCTGTCGGTGGAAGTGTCGTCAGTAGCCATACCAGCCATGATGTTTCCGTGGAAATCACCGATGGAGTGGTTGGCGTTGATCATAAGGTTGTTGGAGAGGTATGAATATTTAAGGGTGTTGTCACTCATCATACCTTTCTGCCATACCTGCTGGATCGCACCTTCCGGAGCTATGCGGGTAGAGTTGGTTGTGTTGTAGGTATCCAGGCCGAGACGGTAATTGATGAAGAGCCACTTTGTGATGTCGGCGCGGACATTGATGGATCCTGTGAAACGCTCGGTCTTGTCACGGTAGCTGTTCTTGTTGAGGATCCAATAAGGATTGTCCCTCTCTTCCCAAGGATCGAGACGGTCTCCGAACATTCTGTAACGGGTTCCGTCCTCGTTGGCCCAGTGCTCCATATCATCAGTGGTGCTCCAGCCATAGACAGCTCCGAGGGTACCGGTACCAGATGATCCGTAAAGACCGCCCGAAGTAAGGGTCCTGTCTGTCGTGGCCTTTGAATATGCGTGTTGACGCTGAACGTGAAGATCTTGAACTTCTGCTCACCGTTGAAACGGAATGTGGTCTTGTCGTAACCGGTGGTCGGCACGATACCGTCCTGAGCGTATTTTGAAGCGGAAAGGAAGAAGTTTCCGTCCTTGTGGCCTCCGGAAACACTCAGGTTGGTGTCCCACGTTCCGGCAGGAGTGAAGAAGTTACCTATATTATCATAGGTCTGTGTGCCTGCCGCCACTCTCTCTCCCCAAGAGTTGTAGGAGAAATCGTTGAATTTAGTCCCGAGGTAGGTCCCGCTTTTGTCATAGAGATCCTCCATATAGCCACGGCTGTACTCAGTCTGCGCCTCAGGAAGAGACTTTGCCCAAGATGTGATGTACTTGGTGTTGAGATTGACCTCAACGACACCGTCCTTACCTTTCTTTGTGGTGATGAGCACGACACCGTTCGCGGCGCGTGATCCGTAAAGAGCGGAAGCGGCCGGTCCCTTAAGGATTGACATGCTTTCGATGTCCTCAGGGTTGATGTCCATCACACGGTTGGAGGTTGTTGTCGAACCTGATCCGGAACCGTCGAAGGCGGAGTTTCCGACAACCTGTGAGGAGTTGTCATAGATGATACCGTCCACAACGAAGAGCGGCTGGTTGTCGCGGTTCTCTGAACCGGAGGTACCACCACGAAGGATGATCTGCGCACCGGATCCTGCGGCTCCGGATGACTGTGTGATGTTCACACCGGCGATCTTACCGGAGAGCAAGCTGATTGCGTTGGCGGTCTTGTTCTTCATCAATTCGGAAGCGTTGATGTCCTCCACGGCGTAACCGAGGGACTTCCTTTCCCTCTTGATACCGAGGGCGGTGACAACGGACTCGTCGAGGAGCTCGTTGTCCTCGGCGATGGTCACATTGACAGGCTGGCCTTCATAGACAACCTCGACCGTCTTGTAGCCGATGCTGGAGAACACGATAGTGGCGCCAGGGGCCACATTCGAGAGAGTAAAGGTTCCATCAGGATTGGTCAGAGTACCGTTTGAGGTACCTTTCACCATTACACCGATGCCGACCGTACCTTGACCGGACGCGTCAACGACTTTTCCGGTTACAGTGCGGTTCTGTTGCTGGGAGGCAGCCGCCTCTGACAACGAACCGGCCTTGGACTCAGACGCTAACGAGGTCGTTCCTGCCAGGAAAGACCCTGCAAGCATCATCGCGAGAAAGGCGTTCGTTCTGTAAGTGCGATTCTTTTTCATTTATCAGAAATTTGTATAGAAGTGAATAAAAATGAGCTTTGCATATAAATGTATTAACAATTTCCCGTAAGTGCAAGAAAAACTTGAACTATAGTTACCACAGAAGGCTAATTTTGTTAATGTGCCCGTTTAACAAA
>ULVB01006271.1_pt1 | contig 12668 bp, 9 predicted proteins | sample 1959071 | NCBI WGS metagenome assembly ULVB01 (sample SAMEA4835776, study PRJEB28245) | human gut metagenome | biome: gut microbiome; material: fecal sample | place: Denmark | collected 2008 | reverse complement strand
CCGCCACAGTCTTGCTGATATTTGCCGTCTCACAATTTACCTTTCGGTTGACAGAATTTCTCATTTCTTTTAAGATACGCACATTTTCAAGATTCATCAGTGCCACATGTGCTTCCATGATATTTAACATATCCACGATCTGGGCACCTTCCTTTAAATATACGACCTGGTGTTTCTTTCGTTCTACGATCTTTGCTTCCATCTCAAAACTGTTGATTGCATCCTGAAGCTGTTTCGCCTGCGCAATTTCCCGGCAGACAATCTCAAAATGATAAGACTTATTCGGATCACTGATCGATCCACCTGCTAAAAATGCTCCCCGGATATATGCCCGCCTGCAGCATGTCTGCTGCAGTAAAATACCATTTACCGTCTCTGTGATGTCTGCACACCTTAAAGACTGATTCCACATCTTGATTGTCTCAAGAATGCGTTCCGGTGGCAATGTATCTATCTCTTCTATATTAACATGGAACAGCTGTGCCAGTAACAGTCCATATTTTTCCTGCAGAAGCGGATTTTCCGAATCCAGCACATCTCCCGCATCCCCGATCAGCTGCTGACGCTTTCCGTCAAAAGCAACTAACGCCGCAAGTTCAGCGATCTGACAATGTCTGCTCTTTCCACTCTGCTTTGCTAACTCCTGTTTCACTTCACTTGAAAAAGACATCTTTTATTTTCCCCTTAAAGCATCTTTGCCAATATCACGATGCTCGATTTTCAGTCCATAACCCTTTTTCCCTGACAGACGTTTGTATAATTCATTTGCCAGTGTTACAGACCTGTGTTTTCCTCCCGTACATCCTATGGAGATCACAAGCTGATTCTTGCCCTCCGTGATATAATTCGGGATCAGAAACTCTAACATATCTTCAAGTTTGTCCAAAAAAACATTTGCTTCCTGAAACTGCATGACATAATCCTGAATTTCTTTATCATTTCCGGTCTTTGCCCGTAAACCCTCCACATAATACGGGTTTGGTAAAAAACGGACATCAAATACCAGATCAGAATCGACCGGTATTCCATATTTAAATCCAAATGACAAAATCGTAATAAACAGATTCTTGTAGTCCTGATTCTGTATAAATATTTTGTCCAACTCCGCTTTTAACTCTCTCGTCAAAAGCTGGCTTGTATCTATAATATAGTCTGCGCGCTCCTTTAAAAACGCCAGACGCTTTCTTTCCTCTTCAATTCCCTTGTCCACGCGCTCGCCGCCCGCTAAAGGATGATTTCTTCTCGTTTCCTTATATCGTTTTACCAGAACAGAATCTTCGGCATCCAAAAACAGGATCTCGTATTCAACCCCATTATCCTTCATGTGGTCTAATACACCATGCAGCTCATCAAATGACTGTCCGCTTCTGATATCGATGCCGACTGCAACTTTCTGCAGTTCTGCGCTCTGTAATGTTGTAAGTTCCACAAACTTTTCCAGCAATGGGATCGGTAGATTATCCACGCAATAAAACCCAATATCTTCCATCATTTTTATCGCTGTACTTTTTCCTGCTCCCGACATTCCTGTTAAAATTACGAACTTCATCTTTTTTCTCCATTTCAAAACGCTTTGCGCGCATCCAAATCCTATTTAAAATTCACCGATCATCTTAACTTCCGGCTCTAATCTGACACCAAACTTTTCTTCTACAATATCCGCTACATTCTGCATCAGGGTTCTTACATCTGCCGCTGTTGCATTTCCGCGGTTGATGACAAATCCACAGTGTTTTTCCGACACCTGCGCTTCTCCCACCAGATAACCTCTTAATCCCGCACCCATGATCAGTTTTCCTGCAAAATATCCTTCCGGTCTTTTAAATGTACTTCCCGCACTCGGATATTCAAGCGGCTGTTTTTCCACTCTCTGCTTCTTTAACTCCTCCATGCGGGCACGGATTGCTGTCTCTTCCCCGTGTTTCAGTTTGATCTTAGCTCCCGTTACAATGTAGCCTTTTTTTAAAATACAGCTTGTCCGGTAACCCAGTTCAAGCTCTTCTGCAGAAAGAATCTTCTCATTTCCTTCCTGATCTAAGACGGTCACGGCGGTTAAAATATCTTTCATCTCACCACCGTAAGCGCCCGCATTCATGACAACTGCACCACCGATGCTGCCCGGGATACCGGCAGCGAATTCCATACCGGTCAGTCCGTGCTCCGCAGCACGGTTTGCTGTCTTTGACAGCAGCATTCCCGCACCCACGGTGATACAGTCGTCCTCCACACAAATCTCATCTTCTTTTGACAGCATCTCGATCACAAGTCCCCGGATCCCGCGGTCGCCCACTAAAAGATTGCTCCCGTTTCCGATGACCTGATACGGGACATCATACTTCCTGCACAGACGGATGACCGCCGCAAGCTCTGTTCCCTTTGGCTGCACTAAAATATCTGCCGGGCCGCCCACACGGAATGTCGTATGTTTTTTCATCGGTTCGTCCGTAAAAATTCTGTTTTCTGCTGTGACTGCTTTAAGTTCTGTCAAAAACTGCTGATTCATGCTTTCCTCAATTCTGTGGTCTTACGCTTCTTTTAAGAATGCGACATAACCGTTATATGCTTCATATAAGTCTACTTTGCTGATGAGTTCCCACGGAGCATGCATGTTTAACACTGCAACACCGCTGTCGATAACACTCATTCCATAGTTTGCCAGAATGTATGCGATGGTTCCACCGCCACCCTGATCTACTTTTCCGAGCTCTGCTGTCTGGAATGACACATTGTTGTTATCCATGATATTTCTTAAATATCCGACATACTCTGCATTGGCATCGTTAGAGCCGGATTTTCCTCTCGCTCCGGTGTATTTGTTAAATACAAGTCCTCTTCCAAAATATGCTGCATTGCGTTTTGTCATAACAGACGGATAATTCGGATCAAATGCAGCGGATACATCCGATGAAAGTACTTTGGAGTTTTTCAGGGCACGTCTTAATTTTAATTCCGAATAATCTTCTGCTGCATTCATGACCTCTGCAACGGTATTTTCGAAGAAACGTGACTGCATGCCGCTTGCCCCGACACTGCCGATTTCCTCTTTGTCTACAAGCAGGCAGACACTCGTGATCTCCGGTTTTTCCATTGCAAGCATTGCCATAAAGGAAGGGTATGCACATACTCTGTCATCATGTCCATATCCCATGATGATGCTGCGGTCAAAACCGTAATCTCTTGCCTCTCCTGCCGGAACGACTTCGATCTCTGCAGATAAGAAATCTTCTTCCTCTATATCATATTCTTTTGCAAGGATCTTCATGATATTTGCTTTTACTTTTTCTTTTGCATCCTCTTTGTCATCGCCCGCTTCCTCTGCCGGAATACTTCCGATGATCAGATCAAGGTTCTCTCCCTCGATCACCTTCGCTGCCTTTTTCTCAAGCTGCTCTCCGGATAAATGGATCAAAAGATCGCTGACGCCAAATACCGGATCGCCCGGTTTGTCTCCGACATTGACTTTTACAACGGTACCGTCTTTTTTGGCGATCACACCGTGCAGTGCAAGTGGAAGTGTCACCCACTGGTATTTCTTGATTCCACCATAATAATGGGTGTCTAACATTGCGAAATCGGTATCCTCATATAACGGATCCTGTTTTAAATCCATACGCGGGGAATCGATATGTGCGCCAAGGATGTTCATTCCAGCCTCTAAGCCTTTCTTTCCGATCACGAACATGGCAATTCCTTTTCCCATGTTATTCGCATACACACGGTCGCCTGCTTTTAATTTTGTTCCTTTTTCTAATACTTCATCCAGATTTACAAAACCTGCTTTCTCGGCTCTTTTTGCAAATTCTGTGGTACATTCACGCTCTGTTTTGCACTCAGAAATAAATTTTCTGTAATCCTCTGCAAACTGAAATACCTCTTCTCTTTTTTTGCCTTCCGGGTATTTCTCCCATGCGTTTTTTCTTTCCATGACTGATATTGCCTCCATTTATGCTATTCTTTTGACTCCGGGCTTTTACTCATCATCGTCCGAAGATTTTTTTGTGAGATTTTCCTGCACACGGCGGTAAAGCTCCTGTGCTGCATTGTATCCCATCTTTTTCTGTCTGTGGTTGACAGCCGCCGCCTCACAGATGACGGCAAGGTTACGTCCCGGACGGATCGGGAGTGAGTGACATACTACCTTGTTGCCAAGAAACTCTGTATATTCTTCCTCTAATCCAAGACGGTCGTACTCATTTTCTTTCTTCCAGTCCTCTAACTTGATCACAAGGTCGATCTGCTGTTTTTCCTTGACACACTCTACACCAAACAGTGTTTTCACATCGATGATCCCGATACCGCGAAGTTCGATAAAGTAACGTGTGATATCCGGTGACGTTCCGATGAGTGTATGCTCATTGATCTTGCGGATTTCCACCACATCATCCGTTACAAGACGATGTCCTCGTTTGATCAGTTCGAGTGCAGCCTCACTTTTTCCGATACCACTCTCACCCATGATCAGAAGTCCTTCGCCGTAGACATCTACTAAAACGCCATGGATCGTAATACACGGTGCAAGCTGTTCATTCAGACAATAAATAAGCTCTGCCATGAATTCGGAAGTACTGCGTTTTGTGCCAAGCACCGGAATATTTTTCTCCTCTGCAATTTTCAGGAAAGAATCATCCGGCCGCAGATCCCTGCAGAAAATAACACACGGAATATCATATCCCATAAATTCACTGTAAATCTTTTCACGTTTTTCCTCGTCTAACTGCTGCAGATATGTGTACTCTACCGTACCGATGATCTGAACCCTCGACTGTTCAAAGTGTTTAAAATAACCACTGAGCTGTAACGCCGGTCTGTTTACATCACTGATCATAATGCGATGTCCCTTTAATTCCATATCCGGCAGAAAATTACATAAATCCATGATCTGCGCGATCTTTGCTACTCCAACACCTTCCATATCCTTTGTCCTCTCCTAAACATATTTTTCGTAACGATTCTGACGACATTTTACCATAGATACCGGAATTCTTCAACTTGAATACCCGTGTTTATCTTCCCGGAAAAAAGAATAAACTGCCCGTGCCGCCTGCTCATTCATCGACTCTGTCTTTGCGAGTTCTTCCTCCGAAGCCTCACGGATCGCCTCAAGTGACTGGAACCGGCGCATTAAGGCTTTTCTTCGTGCCGGACCGATGCCCGGAATATCGTCAAGTACGGAATGTACCTGTTCTTTGCTTCTTAAAGATCTGTGATACTCGATGGCAAAACGGTGCGCTTCATCCTGGATCCTCGTGATCAGTTTAAAGCCCTCGCTTGTCCGGTCGATCGGTATCTCTTTATTCTGATAGTATAACCCTCTGGTGCGGTGATTATCATCCTTTACCATACCGCAGACCGGAATATTTATTTTCAGTTCATCAAGCACTTTTAATGCAATGTTTACCTGTCCGCGGCCGCCATCCATCATGATCAGATCCGGAAATCTTGTAAAACTTCCATATTCCTCTGACATTTCCCGTTCTGCAAGTTCTTTTTTCTCCTGCATACCGTGCGTAAAACGTCTGGTCAAAACCTCATGCATGGATGCGTAATCGTCCGGCCCTGTGATGGTTTTTAATTTGAATTTACGATAATCACTGCGTTTTGGTTTTCCCTTTTCGTAGACGATCATGGATCCTACCGTCTCAAAACCGTTGATGTTGGAAATATCAAATGCCTCCACGCGGGAAAGTCCCTCCATCCCCAGAAGATGCTCGATCTCTTTCATCGCGCCGATGGTTCTTCCCTCCTCGCGTTTGATCTTCTCGCGATCCTGGGAAAGTACAAGCTCTGCATTTTTCTGCGCCAGCTCTACCAATTTTTCCTTCATACCTTTTTGCGGAACACGGATATAAACCCTGGCTCCTCTTTTTTCGGTTAACCACTCGGCTAAGACCTCGTGATCCTCGATCTCCTCCGGCAGCATGATCTCCCTTGGAATAAACGGCGTTCCCGAATAAAACTGTTTTAAAAAAGTTGTTAAAATCTGGCTTTTGGTATCCTCTGTCCCGACCCTGACATAAAAATGATCCCTGCCGATCAGCTTTCCGTCACGGATGAAAAATACCTGCACCACGGCATCCCTGTCATCCGATGCAAGCGCGATGATGTCTTTATCCTCACCGTCGGTATGCGTGATCTTCTGTTTCTGCGCGATCTGGCGCACACTGCCTAAAAGCTCCCGGTATTCGATTGCCTTTTCAAATTCCAGATTTTCGGATGCCTCGTTCATTTTTTCTTCTAAGGATTTTAAGATCGGTGCATAGTTTCCATTTAAAAATTCGACGGCAGCATCGATTCGTTCCCGGTATTCTTCCCTGCTGATATAACCCTGACAGGGTGCCTGGCACTGATGGATATGGTAATTTAAACACGGGCGCTCTTTGCCGGTATCTCTCGGCAGTACACGGTTACAGGTACGAAGCTGGTAAAGCTTATTGATCAGCTCGATCGTATCTTTTACTGCCCCCGCACTGGTGTATGGCCCAAAATATCTCGATTTGTCTTTTTTCTGCTGACGTGAAAAGAGTACCCGTGGGAAATCCTCACCGACCGTCACACGGATATAGGGATATGTTTTATCATCACGCAGCATGGTATTGTATTTTGGACAATGCTCCTTGATCAGATTGCACTCTAAGACAAGTGCCTCTAATTCCGAGTCTGTAATAATATACTCGAAACGTGCGATCTGTTTTACCATCTGCGCCTTTTTGATTCCCTCATCATGACTCGGCTGGAAATACTGGTGTACTCTCTTTCGTAAACTGACAGCCTTACCGATATAGATGATCGCATCGTGGCTGTCATGCATAATATAAACTCCCGGCTGATCCGGGAGTTTTTTTAATTCTTCTGCGATGTTAAACATGAAACCTCATTCCTGCTCTGATCGTTCTGTTTATACTTATCCTGCTGATATTTATCTTATTTTTCAGCTTTTATTTCTAATACTTCTGCAGCGAAGCCTCTGCTGCGTTATTTCTGGTGTTCCTCATGTGCTGCTGTCTGATCGTCTACGACCTGATCAATAAAACTGCCCTTTTCCAAAGATACAGTATTCTGATCTTCCGCTGCACGTGAAGTTTCTGCTTCTGCCTGATTTTTTATTTCTGTCTGTCCTTCCGTTTTTGCATGTTCTTCTGTTTTCGCCTGCTCTAACGCATTTTTAGCATCCTCTGCCTGCTCGAAGAATGTTTTCTTCTCCTCTTTCTCCGGCTCCGGAATTCCCTTTAATTCACGGAAAATCTTCATAAATTCTTTTCCGGTGATCGTCTCATGCTCGTAGAGATATCCTGAAATCTTGTCGAGAACCTCCCTGTTTTCTTCAAGCATGCGGTATGCTTCATCGTAGCTGTTGTTGATGATGGAAAGTACTTCCTGATCGATCTGTGCTGCAGTCTCCTCACCACAGATCAGTCCTGCACGGTTGTCTAAGTACTGGTTCTCAACCGTTGCCAGACACATCATACCAAATTTATCGGACATACCGTACTGTGTGACCATCGCTCTCGCGATCGAAGTCGCACTCTCGATATCGTTGGCTGCACCGCTCGTCGCAGAACCAAATACCAGCATCTCTGCCGCACGGCCTGCCATGTAGGTTGTGATCTTTGCAAGCAGTTCATCCTTGGTCTGTAAATATTTCTCTTCTTCCGGAGTCTGTAAGGTATATCCAAGTGCGCCCATGGTACGCGGTACGATTGTGATCTTCTGTACCGGCTCGGGATTTTTCTGCAGTGCAGTTACCATTGCATGACCGACTTCGTGATAAGATACGATCTTGCGCTCCTTATCGCTCATGATGCGGTCTTTCTTCTCTTTTCCACCGACCGCAACAAGCTCAAATGCATCAAACAGATCGGACTGGTTTACAAACTTTCTGCCATTTTTTACTGCGTTGATGGCAGCCTCATTGATCATATTGGCAAGATCGGAACCTACAAGTCCTGCCGTTGCAAGCGCAAGTGCATCAAGGTCTACGGTCTCATCCATCATGACATCTTTGGAATGAACCTTTAATGTCTCTAAACGTCCCTTTAAGTCCGGTTTATCGACAATGATACGACGGTCAAAACGTCCCGGACGGAGTAACGCTTTATCAAGTACCTCCGGACGGTTGGTCGCTGCTAAGATCAGAAGTCCCTTGGATGTATCAAATCCATCCATCTCTGCCAGTAACTGGTTTAACGTCTGCTCACGCTCGTCATTGCCGCCGTAACGTGTATCACGGCTCTTACCGATCGCATCGATCTCATCGATAAAGATGATACATGGTGCCTGTTTCTGTGCTTCTTTAAACAGGTCACGCACACGGGATGCTCCGACACCGACAAACATCTCCACAAAATCAGAACCTGCCAGTGAGAAGAACGGAACCTTCGCCTCACCTGCAACTGCTTTTGCAAGCAGTGTCTTACCGGTACCAGGAGGTCCGACTAAAAGTGCACCCTTCGGCAGTTTTGCACCGATCTCGGAATATTTCTTCGGGTTATGCAGGAAATCAACAACCTCCTGTAAGGATTCTTTTGCCTCGTCCTGTCCGGCTACATCCTTAAATGTAACACCCGTCTGTTTTTCCACGTAAACTTTCGCATTGCTCTTGCCAACACCCATGGCACCGCCGCCCATACGCTTCATCAAAAATCCGAGCAGTACCCAGATCAGTACTAACGGGATCAGATAACTTAAAATACTGTAAATCCAGGTGGAAGTGTTGTCCGGGATTACTCCGTAAATTTCTACGCCTTTTTCTTTTAAAAGCGGAATCAGATCCTCATCCGCCACGCGTCCGCAGTAATAGGTCGGCTGGTACGGACTCTTGTCCTTTGTCACCGGTGTGATGTCGATCTCATACGATCCGATCTCTACGGATTTGACTTCACCTGCTTCCACTTTTTCCAGAAATTGCGAATAGGAAATCTCCTGGGTGCTCATCTGTGAAAAGCGGTTCGACACCATGCTCATGATAAATAACACGATGAGAGAAACCAGAACAAATGCCATGATAAGCTGTCCATTGTGATTATCCCTGCCGCCGTTGCCGCCGTTATTTCCATTGCCACCGCCGCCATTACCGCCGTTATTATTATAATTATTATTTCCATTATTGTAATTATTTGGTCCCTGGTTATCCATAATCTATCCTTTCCAAACATCTGCAGCATCCGCTGCATCTGGATTTTATCTGATATTCGTCAATATCTTCTTTATTATATTGAAAACGACACGCAAAAGCAATACACAGTTCATGAACTTTTGATGTGTTTTCTAAATTATTTCTAAATTCACTTTTATCTTTTTTAAGTTATGCTGGATTTTGCGTAAACTTAGTTGTATACTATATGGGTTATAAAATACGTGAAATATTTTTTAAATTTACTATAATGATGAGGAGGAAAACCCTATGCCTGTAAAATATGTCTTTGTCACCGGCGGTGTCGTTTCCGGTCTTGGTAAAGGTATCACGGCTGCTTCTCTTGGAAGATTATTAAAAGCCCGTGGATACAAAGTGACCATGCAGAAATTCGATCCGTATATCAATATCGATCCCGGAACCATGAACCCGATCCAGCATGGTGAGGTATTCGTTACCGATGACGGTGCAGAAACAGACCTGGACTTAGGACATTATGAGCGTTTTATCGATGAAAGTCTGACAAAAAATTCCAACGTGACCACCGGTAAGGTTTACTGGTCTGTGCTCCAGAAAGAGCGCCGCGGCGATTTCGGCGGAGGTACTGTTCAGGTGATCCCGCATATCACCAATGAGATCAAGAGCCGTTTTTACCGCAATTTCACTTCCGATGAGACACATATCGCGATCATTGAGGTCGGCGGTACTGTCGGAGATATCGAGAGCCAGCCGTTCTTAGAGGCGATCCGCCAGTTCCAGCATGAGGTCGGACACGAAAACGCGATTCTGATCCATGTCACACTGATCCCTTATATCAAGGCTTCCGGTGAGCTTAAGACAAAACCGACACAGGCAAGCGTCAAAGAACTTCAGGGAATGGGTATCCAGCCGGATATCATCGTCTGCCGCTCCGAGCACGAACTTGATCAGAGTTTAAAAGACAAAATTGCCCTGTTCTGTAACGTACCAAACGGCAACGTACTCCAGAACCTTGACGTTGAGTATCTTTACGAGGCACCTCTTGCCATGGAAAAGGAAAATCTTGCCAAGGTTGCATGTAAGGCCCTGCATTTAGATTGCCCAGAACCGGATTTAAAAGACTGGGAAGCAATGGTAGATTCTCTCCGCCACCCGAACAAAGAAGTAAAAATTGCTTTGGTCGGAAAATATATTGCACTGCATGATGCATACATCTCTGTTGTGGAGGCATTAAAACACGGCGGAATTGCTGAGCGTGCTACCGTCGATCTCCACTGGATCGATTCTGAGACATTAAATGATGACAATGCAAAAGAACTGCTCGGCGATATGGCAGGTATCATTGTTCCGGGAGGATTTGGTTCCCGCGGTGTCGAGGGTATGATCTCCGCAGCAAAATACGCAAGAGAAAACAACGTTCCATACCTTGGTCTCTGCCTTGGTATGCAGGTAGCCATCATTGAATTTGCAAGACATGTCTGCGGATTCCATGATGCACACAGTGTGGAGCTTGACCCGAACACCACACATCCTGTCATCGCACTGATGCCGGATCAGAATGGTGTGGAGGATATCGGCGGTACCTTAAGACTTGGCTCTTACCCATGTGTGTTAGATCCAACCTCTAAAGCCCGCGAGCTTTACGGTTCTGAAGAGATCCATGAGAGACACCGTCACCGTTACGAAGTCAACAATGATTTCCGTGCAGCACTTACCGAGGGCGGCATGAAACTCTGCGGTACCTCCCCGGATGGAAGAATCGTTGAGATGATTGAAATTCCGGATCACCCGTGGTTCCTTGCAACACAGGCTCATCCGGAATTCAAATCCAGACCGAACCGTCCACATCCGTTATTCAAAGGTTTTGTGGAAGCTGCTGTAAAGAACAGCATGAAATAAATTTTAAACGCCAAAAGCTGACTTGCCGGTTTGCCCGGCAGTCAGCTTTTTTCATAATAATAAAATGTTCGTGCAACGTGCATTCTGTTATTTATTTTCCAAAGTAAGCATCCACTCCATCGGCGATTCCCGATGCGATCTTCTGCTGATAATCGTCAGTCGCCATTTTAAGATCCTCATCCGCATTGGTCATGTACCCCATCTCAACGATCGTGACCGGAACCTGACACCAGTTGATACCGCTCATCGTATCTGTCTCCCAGACACCCTCACTTTTTGCATCGGTTGCCGCACACAGGGAACCTATGATGCAGTCGGAAAGTTTTCTTGAGTTCTGATAAATATTGGAGCAGTACGGGTTTGCTGCGGTCGGACAGATCGTCATCGCTCCGTTTGCCGCAGAGTAGGTACTTCCATTTGCATGAATGCGGATAAATGCTGCCGCATGATTATTATTGGCAACTGCCGCACGCTCGGAATTGCTGATATTGACATCATTGGTCGTCCGGATCATCAACACCTGATAGCCGCGCGCCGTAAGTTCCTGCTGCAGCTTTAAAGATACCTGAAGTGTCAGTTCGTATTCCGCAAGCCCGCTCGCCACACCTGTTGTACCGGAAGCAACTTTCGCTTTTGTCTCAGATGCGCCTGGCCCGATCGGCTCTTTTTCGTTATTTCCTTTTGCCTGATGTCCGGCGTCGATCACAACCAGATTACCGGAAATGTTTGTCTGGGCTGTATCTGTCTGCGTGTTTTCCATCTCAGCAGACTGCTCTGTGCCAGTCTGGGGATTTCCAGCCTCAGCAGACTGCTCTGTGTCCGCAGTCTGTGATGATGCACTCTCCTGCTCCGAATCTGCTTCTCCCTTAATCACCTCTGTTGTAATGATTTCTTCTGTTTCCCGGGTCTCCGTTGGTGCCAGTTCTGCCGGCTCTGTTTCTTCCGTCTGCTCTGTTTCCTGTGTTTTTGTCTGTGCAGTTTCTGTCGCTTCTGTCATGATCTGCTCCGACTCTGCCTCTGTCTGTTCTTGTGTTTCTGTGACATTTTTCTCTTCAGCAGACACCTGGGCAGATCCGTTTTCATCCGCTTTGCTACCACATCCCGTCATAAAAGACGCCCCCGCCAGTGTCGTACATAACAATAACGCCAGTAATCTTTTCTTCTTTTTTATATTGCCCAAACTCATATATTTCTCCATTCTTTTTGCTTATTATCTGTCTGTAACATTACATCTGATGCCTTACCACCGCATACTCATCATCCAGCTGGTAGTACGGACACTCTTTATAATGTCCCTGCATCAGGCGCGCAGCATCATCCTCGTCCATATCCACTTCGCAGTAATATTCCTCATCATCTTCATCGTATACATTGTATACACAACTGTCACAGCTCGCCATAACATCCTCCAATTCTTATTGCCGTATTTTCCATATCCTGTCTGCTGCTTATCTTTCACTTCCGACTCTTCCGCAGAACATTATCTCCATGTTGAGATCACTTCGTCATAAAGCTGTTCTAAAAATTCTTTCAAAAGTGTGCGCTGGGTATCCCAGTATTTCTCAGTGATCTCGTCTCCGTCTGGTGTGTTTTCCGTCACATCCATAACTGCATCTAAGATCTCCGGGTTCAGATCATCCATCGCCTCCTGCACGGCAGC
>ULVB01026569.1_pt1 | contig 12899 bp, 10 predicted proteins | sample 1959071 | NCBI WGS metagenome assembly ULVB01 (sample SAMEA4835776, study PRJEB28245) | human gut metagenome | biome: gut microbiome; material: fecal sample | place: Denmark | collected 2008 | reverse complement strand
AAGATTTACTAATTTTCTCCCAAAGTCACAAAAGCAGTCTCGGCTTTGTGCAATTTGTCAGTCGTTATGTTGTGAATGCACTGTTTGCCCCCAACATCATTATCATACGAAATGTGTATATGTACCGCTTTTTTTGTGTATAAAAAACCCGCAAATACAGTAAAACAGGAGCTTGACAAGTCTGAACGTGAGCAATTTTAACACTTCAAACGTGACGGATATGAGTGGTATGTTTACAGGCTGCGGAACCAGTAAAGTTACTGTGAAATAGTCATAACACTCATATGTGCAAAATTAACAAAGATTTCTAAAAATCGTTGACAAAATAAGTGAGATATGCTAATTTTGATTTGTTAGGCAAAACAGATGACAAAGAGGATTCTGTTGAATGGTTATTTTATGTATTTAGGAGGTTTTTAAAGAGTTATGCAGCAGGGAACTGTAAAATGGTTTAATGCCAAAAAAGGTTATGGATTTATTTCGGACGAGCAGGGAAATGACGTATTCGTACATTTTTCCGCATTGAACATGGATGGATTTAAAGAGTTAAAAGACGGTGAACGTGTTGAGTTCGAGGTTACCGAAGGAGAAAAAGGTCCTCAGGCTGCCAATGTAAGCCGTATCGCATAACAGCAGATGATTCCATAAGTACCAAAAAGGGAGTGTAAATATTACATTCCCTTTTTAAGTTGTATAAAATGTGATATAATAAGACTGCCGAGCGAAGCGAGTGTAGATCACGATCATGTGCTGCTTTTGCGCATGATATAATGAGCGCAAGTGAGTCAACATGCTTGCTTGATTGACGAACGGCGAATTGGATTATGTGCTGTTTTTTGCACATAATATACTAGACATAAGATCATATTTTGGAGGATGATGATGAAACTGACTGATTTGGAAGCATACGAGATTTTAGAACAGTGCCCTTTGCGTGATTTGAAATCCGAAGGGTTTATTTTACGCCATAAAAAAAGCGGTGCAAGAGTTGCGGTAATTTCAAATGATGATGATAACAAGGTATTTTATATCGGGTTCCGTACGCCGGCAGAGGATTCCACAGGTGTACCACATATCATAGAACACACAGTATTGTGCGGTTCGGATAAATACCCGGTCAAGGATCCGTTTGTGGAACTGGTCAAGGGATCCTTAAATACATTTTTAAATGCGATCACTTATCCGGAGAAAACGATTTATCCGGTGGCAAGCTGCAACGATACGGATTTTCAGAATCTGATGAGTGTTTATATGGATGCGGTATTCCATCCGAATATTTATAAACATCAGGAGATTTTTAAACAGGAAGGCTGGCATTATGAGCTTGAGAGCGAAGATGCGCCGATTACGATCAACGGTGTTGTATATAATGAAATGAAAGGTGCTTTTTCGTCTGCAGATGATGTGCTGCAGCGGGAAATTTTAAATTCCCTGTTTCCGGATAACACTTACAGTAACGAGTCCGGCGGAGATCCGGAACGTATCCCGGATCTGACCTATGAGGATTACCTTGATTTTCACCGCAGATATTACCATCCGTGCAATTCCTATATTTACCTGTATGGAAATATGGATGTGGCAGAAAAACTCCGCTGGATGGATGAGGAATATTTAAGCCATTATGAGGAAATTGAACTTGACTCTACAGTAAAGGCACAGAAGCCATTTGAAAAACCAGTGGAGATCACGAAGAAATACCCAATCTCTTCCGCAGAACCGGAGGAAGATAATACCTATCTTTCTTATAATCTGGTTGTGGGGGACATTTTAGATAGAAAACTTTATCTGGCATTTGATGTGCTTGACTATGCATTGCTCGGTGCACCGGGGGCTCCGTTAAAACAGGCACTGATCGACGCGGGCATCGGAAAAGATATCGTTGGCGGTTATGACAGCAGTACCATGCAGCCGGTATTTTCCATCATTGCAAAAAATGCGAACAGTGCAGATAAAGAAAAGTTTCTTGCGACGATACAGGATGTGTTAAACCGTCAGGTAAAAGACGGCGTGGATAAGAAAGCACTGCTTGCCGGGATCAGTGCGTCAGAGTTCCGCTATCGTGAAGCGGATTTCGGACAATTCCCGAAGGGACTATTATACGGCATCCAGTGTTTGGACAGCTGGCTTTACGATGACATGCAGCCATTTATGCATGTGGAGGCATTAGATACTTACCGTTTCCTGCGGGAGCAGGTTGAGACCGGATATTTTGAAACATTGATTGAAAAATATCTGCTTCACAATCCGCATGCGTCGGTGGTTGTGATTGAGCCGGAGAGAGGTCTTAATGCAAAAAGAGAAGAGACACTGGCAGAGAAACTTGCTGCATATAAAGACAGCCTGAGTAAAGAGGAGATCAAGCAGCTTATCGCAGACACGAAACATTTAAAACAGTATCAGGAAGAGCCTTCACCAAAGGAAGATTTGGCAAAAATTCCGATGTTAAAACGTGAGGATATGAAACGTGAGGCGGCACCGCTTTACAATACGATGAAAAAATACGGTGACACGACGGTCGTACACCATGAGATGTTTTCAAATGGTATTGATTATCTGCGCATCCTCTTTGATATCCGTGATATGGAGATCAAAGATCTGCCGTATGTTGGAATTTTAAAATATATCCTTGGCTATATGGATACAGAGCGGTACGGATTTTCAGAACTGGCAAATGAGATCAACATCCACACCGGTGGAATATCCGCAAGCTGTGGTGTTTATCCGCATGTGAAGAAGACGGAGGATATGCAGTTTATGTTTGAACTGCGTGTAAAAACGCTTGCATCGGAGCTGCCCCAGGCGATGGATCTTTTGCGTGAGATCATAATGACGACAAAGATTTCTGATGAAAAGCGCCTGCGTGAGATCATTGCGCAGCTTCGTTCAAGGGTGGAGGCGGCATTTGACGGTTCCGGACATTCGGTAGCATCCATGCGTGCGCTGTCTTATTTCTCAAGAGCGGCATATTATCAGGAGGCAACCGCAGGCATTTCCTTCTATGAGCTGGTCGCTGATTTAGATGAACATTTTAATGAGAAAAAAGATGCACTGATCGCACAGCTTGAGAAAATGGTACAGACGATATTTGTACCGGAGCGCATGATCGTCAGTGTTGTCTGCGAAGAGGCAGATTATCAGGCGGTAGAAGCACAGATCGCTTTCCTGTTAAAAAATCTGTATCCGTCGAAGAAAATCGTGAAAGAGCGGAGTCTGCCAGAGCTTCATTTAGAAAAGAAAAATGAGGGATTTATGGATGCCTCCCAGGTGCAGTATGTGGCGAGAGCTGGTAACTATGTGCGCCACGGATTTTCGTATCACGGTGCATTGCGCATTTTAAAAGTCATTATGGGATATGATTATCTCTGGATCAATGTCCGTGTCAAGGGCGGAGCCTATGGATGTATGAACAGCTATATGCGGAATGGAGATACTTATTTTGTTTCCTACCGTGATCCGAACTTAAAGAAAACGGATGAGATCTATGACGGTATCCCGCAGTATCTTGCCGATTTTAAGGCGGACGAGCGTGAGATGACAAAATACATCATTGGTACGATCAGTGATATGGATACGCCGATGAATCCGAGTGCGAAGGGAGCACGTTCCATGACCGCATATTTACAGGGACTGGATTTTGCGGATATCCAGAAAGAGCGCGATCAGGTGATCGGTGCAACAGATGAGGATATCCGTGGCTTAAAGGATCTGATCGCATCCGTGCTGGAAGAAAAAAATCTCTGTGTCATCGGAAACGAAGATAACTTAAAGAGTCAGAGCGACATGTTTATGCAGCTGAAAAATTTATATGAATAATTTGGGAATGGAGTACGAATGAAAGAAAATTTTAAATCGGGATTTGTTACAATTATCGGCAGACCAAACGTTGGAAAATCAACGTTAATGAATCATCTGATTGGTCAGAAGATCGCAATCACATCCAATAAACCGCAGACCACCAGAAACCGTATCCAGACTGTCTATACGGATATGGAACGCGGACAGATCGTATTTTTGGACACGCCGGGAATCCATAAGGCAAAAAACAAGCTGGGTGAATATATGGTCAACACTGCAGAACACACTTTAAATGAAGTGGATGTGATCCTCTGGTTAGTAGAGCCGTCGAACTTTATCGGAGCAGGGGAACAGCATATCATCGAGCAGTTAAAAAAGACAAAAACACCTGTGATTCTTGTCATCAATAAGGTGGATACGGTCAGCCGTGACAAGATACTGGAATTTATCGATACTTACCGCAAAGTATATGATTTTGCCGAGATCGTTCCGGCGTCCGCCCTGCGCGCACAGAATCTCGATACCGTACTTGACATGATCTTTAAATATCTGCCGTACGGACCGCAGTTTTATGATGAGGACACAATCACAGACCAGCCGGAGCGCGCGATCGTTGCGGAGATCATCCGTGAAAAGGCACTTCATGCATTGGATGATGAGATCCCGCACGGAATCGCTGTCTGCATTGACCGCATGAAACAGCGGAAAGGACAGAACATCATGGACATTGAGGCGACAATCGTCTGCGAGAGGGATTCCCATAAGGGCATCGTGATTGGAAAAGGCGGGGCAATGTTAAAAAAGATCGGTTCAAACGCACGTTATGAGATCGAACGACTGTTAGAGGAACAGGTCAATTTAAAACTTTGGGTAAAAGTTAAAAAAGACTGGCGTGACAGCGATTCCATGATGAAGAATTTTGGTTATAACAAGGATGAGATCTAAACTTACCATTTTTTTGCTGGTATAAGCGAAGCTGTCTGCGGAAATCCTAACATTATCAAGTGATGGATGATGGGAGGATGAGACCATGGATGAAGCCTGGAGCAATTTTATGATAACAGGAAGAGTAACTGATTATTTAAAATACAAAGAGTCGCACGAAGGCAGCTTTGATACCACAGGGAGAGGATGGGAGAACAGACCGGATGGGACAGAATATCGTAGTGACCGGGATGGTCTTAAAGGTAATGCCGATTGGCGATTATGACAGAAGAATCACGCTGCTGACAAAGGAACGGGGCAAGATCACCGCATTTGCAAAGGGTGCAAGAAGACCAAACAGTGCACTTGTTGCTGCGGCAACCCCGTTTTCCTTTGGAGAATTTGAAATGTTTGAGGGAAGAAGTTCCTACACCGTAGTCAGGGCATCCATTCAGAACTATTTCAGGGAAGTTCAGGAAGAACTTGAAGCTACATATTATGGGTGTTATTTTCTGGAATTTGCCGATTATTACTGTCAGGAAAACAATGATGAACGGGAAATGTTAAAGCTGCTTTATCAGTCACTCAGGGCATTGACGAGCGCTGCCTATGATAAGAGGCTGGTCCGCTTTATTTTTGAACTGAAGGCGATGGCTGTCAACGGCGAGGCGCCAAACGTTTTTTCCTGTGTCAGATGTGGTGAAAAAGAAAATTTGCGCTGGTTTGTGACAAGGCGTGGCGGATGTATCTGTGAAACGTGTAAAAAAAAGGATCCGTCACCGGAGGAATCCGGCAGGTTTTTACTGGAAGAGTCGACGCTTTACACAATGCAGTACATCATTTCGGCAAGGGTGGAAAAACTGTATACTTTTTCCGTCAGTGACAGTGTGTTAAGACAGCTGCTGGCGATCATGAAAAGTTACCGTGCAGTTTATCTGGATCATTCGTTTCAGACGCTGAAAATGTTGGAGGGACTATTTACTGGTTGAAATCGGGAATGGGAAATAGTATAATGTAAAACATTGGATATGTAAGACGAATGGAGAATTATAAAAATGAGAAAAGCATGTATGGCAGGTATCAGCGTACTGATTGGCATTTCGATGCTGGCTGGATGTGGAAAATCTCTGGATGCGGATACGGATACGGTGTATGTACAGAAAAACGGAACCGTGCTTTCGGTGGATGTTGAAACGTTAGACAAAGATTATTATGATGAGACGGAGTTAAAGGATTATGTGACGGATGCCGTTTCCACATATACCGGGGAGCATGGAAAGAGTGCGGTCAAACTGGAAAATCTGTCTGTGAAGGACGGTACGGCAACACTTAAGATGAAGTATAAGACGCCGGAAGATTACACAGGATTTAATGGCATTGAACTCTATGAGGGAAAAGTTGTTAAGGCACTCGCAGCAGGATATGATTTCAAGACAGATTTTGTCAGTGTGGAAGATGGAAAGGTGACAGGAACCGCCACAAAGGAGGAAATTTACTCCGGAGAAGATTTAAAAGTAGTTATCATCAAGGCAAACAGAGATGTGAAAGTAGACGGTACAATCTGCTATGTTTCAAGTGAGAATGTAAAACTGACCGGAACAGACAGTGTGTCCATCCGGGATGGTTACAGTTTAAACAGTGGCAGTACAGCCGATGAGAGTGATTCAGATGAAAATATCGCTGATGGAACAGAGAGTATTGGCGGGTCAACAGAGGTGTCTGACACAGACGTCAATGACGATACAACTTATGTAAAAGATGATGGGGCATTTGAAACAGATGTCTACACATACATTATTTATAAGTAAGCATACAAAAGAGGCAGTTTACTGCCATTTTATAGAAAGGTGAGGAATTATTTATGGAAAAATCAATGGACAAAATTGTAGCACTGGCAAAATCAAGAGGATTCGTTTATCCGGGATCTGAGATTTACGGCGGTCTTGCAAATACATGGGATTATGGTAATCTCGGCGTTGAGTTAAAGAACAATGTAAAAAGAGCATGGTGGCAGAAATTTATTCAGGAGAACCCATACAATGTTGGTGTGGACTGTGCGATCTTAATGAACCCGCAGACATGGGTTGCATCCGGACATCTTGGAGGATTTTCTGATCCTTTAATGGATTGTAAAGAATGTCACGAGCGTTTCCGTGCAGACAAGATCATCGAGGATTTTGCGGAAGAGAAAAAAATTGAGTTAAAGAGTTCCGTAGACGGCTGGACACAGGAAGAGATGCGTGATTTCATCGAAGAAAATCAGGTTCCATGTCCGACCTGCGGCAAACATAACTTTACAGATATCCGTCAGTTTAACCTGATGTTTAAGACATTCCAGGGGGTTACTGAAGATGCAAAAAATACCGTATACTTAAGACCGGAGACAGCACAGGGTATTTTCGTTAACTTTAAAAATGTACAGAGAACATCCCGCAAAAAGATCCCGTTCGGTATCGGACAGGTCGGAAAATCTTTCCGTAACGAGATCACACCGGGTAACTTTACATTCCGTACCAGAGAGTTTGAGCAGATGGAGCTTGAGTTTTTCTGTGAGCCTGGCACTGATTTAGAGTGGTTCCAGTACTGGAGAGGCTTCTGTCGTGACTGGCTGATCTCCCTTGGAATCAAAGAGGATGAGATGCGTCTGCGTGACCATGATCCGGCTGAACTTGCATTTTACAGCAAGGGAACAACCGATATCGAGTTCTTATTCCCGTTCGGATGGGGCGAGCTCTGGGGTATCGCTGACAGAACTGATTATGACCTTGGACGCCATCAGGAGACTTCCGGTCAGGATCTTACTTATTTTGATGATGAGAAGAATGAAAGATATCTTCCGTATGTCATCGAGCCTTCACTCGGTGCAGACCGTGTTGTTTTAGCATTCTTATGTGCTGCTTACGATGAGGAGAATATCGGAACCGAAGAAAAACCGGATATGAGAACAGTTCTTCATTTCCACCCGGCTTTAGCTCCGGTTAAGATCGGTGTGCTTCCATTATCCAAGAAGTTAAATGAAGGCGCAGAAAAGGTATTTGCACAGCTTTCACACAAATACAACTGTGAATTTGATGATAGAGGAAATATCGGAAAACGTTACAGAAGACAGGATGAGATCGGTACTCCGTTCTGCGTAACTTACGATTTCGAATCTGAAAATGACGGTGCGGTAACGGTTCGTGACCGTGATACCATGGAGCAGGAGCGTATTAAGATTGAAGATCTGGATGCTTATTTCGCAGAGAAGTTTAATTGGTAGGAGATAATGAAAACATTTACAATCGGAAAAAAGAAAATTGTGTTGAAAGAAGAATGGATGGTCGGATTTATAACAACATGGATCGTTGGACTTTTGGCACATGCCTATCGTTTCTTTAATTTTCTTCCTATATGGGATAGTATTTATAATTTTACGGGAGTCGGTTCTACCTATACCCTGGGACGCTGGTTCTTAGGGTATGCAGGACTGATTACTTCGATGTTTGATCTTCCGTGGGTCAACGGTGCATTTTCTCTTTTTTATATCAGTATCGTTGTTATTTTACTCACTGAAATGTTTGAAATAAAAAATAAGGGAATGATCGTGCTTTGTGCGGCAATTTTTGTGTCCTTCCCGACCGTTGTGTCTTCTTTTGCTTATATGTATACGGCAGATGCGTATCTACTCGCATTTTTGCTGGCTACGCTTGCAGTTTATCTGACTTGGTGTGTCAAAAAGTGGGGAACGATAGCAGGAATGGTCTGTCTTGCATTTGCAATGGGGATTTATCAGGCATATGCAACGGTGGCAATCGTGTTGGTATTGCTTTATATTATCCGGCAGTTTGTCATTGAGAAACTTGACTTCTTAGAAGCAGTAAGAAAAGATTTAAAATATCTTGGAATGCTGGTCGGCGGAGCGGTACTGTATGCGGTTATTTTAAAGATCACATTGATCCGTTATAATATTACACTGCCAGGTTATCAGGGAATCGGTGCTTTGGGGATTATGTCGTTAGGACAGTATAAAGCAGCACTGCAAAAGACACTGTATCATTTCAGGCTGATCCTTGGAATGGAACATGGTGTGGAAAAACACGTTTATTCCTTATTAAATGCAGCGGCATTGTTGCTGATCGGACTGATCTTAATATATCTTTTAGTACGCAATCAGGTTTATAAGAAAAAAATGTCAATGTTAGCCTCCATTGCAGCTGTCTGCCTGATCCCGGTTGGAGCATACTTTATCAACTTTACTTCACCGGACGTGCAGTATTATACGCTGATGGAAATGGCTGTCTGCCTGATCTATCTGCTTATGATCATTATGTTGTTGCAGTTAGACTGGAAAACCTGGATCTCAAAGATACTGAAGGGATGCGGTATTTTTGTGCTTTGTGGACTGGTGTATTATAATGTGATTAACTGTAACATTGCATATTTTAATATGAATCTGAGCTATCATAAATCCATTTCTATCGCAGAGGATGTTTTGCAGCGTATCGAGCAGATGGATGAGTTTCAGAACCAGCATGATAAGGTCGTTATCATGGGTGATTATAATTGTGCAACAGAGAATCTCCAGATTATGATGCCGAGCATTATGGGAATCAGCAATGACTCATTTCTGAATGATTCTTACCATTACACTATTATCTGGAATTATTGTTTTGGAGTCCAGATGGAACAGGCATCCTACGATGAAATGATAGGAATCATAGATACAGATGAATATAAAAATATGCCTGTTTACCCATTAAAGGGGTGTGTAGATTATATCAATGGAGTCATTGTGGTTAGAATGCAGGAATAGGAGGTAATGGATTATTCCATGTTTGTTTTAACAATGGTGTGGATTGCAGGTTTTGATAGTTTTGGCACACGTAATTTTCAGTGGCAGACTGACAGGTTATACAATTTTTTGAAATATGGATTTCATATGTAAGAGAAAGGGGGGACTAAAGACGAGGGGCTTTGGTCCCTTTGTATGTGAGGATTAAAAAATGAGATTCCTAAGGAATAAAGAGGAAAATGTCAGTAAAAAAGTCTGGTTCTTTCTGGCATATACCGTTTGTTTTGCAATCATTGCGGGGGCAGTGTTCTCCGTATTTATCATAAATAAAAAGAGTTTTATATGGGTTCCGGACGGTTTGCAGCAGCATTTCAATGCGCTGCTTTATTACCGTTCCTGGCTGTTATCGATCCTGGATACGCTGGCCACGGAACATAAGATCTCAGTCCCTCTCTGGGATATGCGGATTGGACTTGGATCAGATGTATTGACGACACTTCATTATTATGTCATTGGCGATCCGCTCAATCTTTTATCGGTGTTCGTGCCGGATGAAAAATATATGGAACTCTTTTACAATACGATGGTTCTGGTGAGAATATATCTTGCAGGTCTCGCGTTTTCTGCATACTGCAGATACCATGGACAGAAACCATATTCTACACTGCTTGGAGCAATGGTGTACGATTTCTGTTTCTGGGTTATTATTGCGGTGCGGCATCCGTATTTTTTAAATCCGATGATCTACCTGCCGCTGATTCTGGTCGGGGTGGATAAAATTTATAAAAAACAGAAACCATGGTTATATATGGGGATGCTTGCGGTAGCGACGGTCAGCAGTTTTTATTTTACATACATGATCTGTATCTTTGTTGCCATCTATGCTCTGCTTCGTTATCTGATGTTATTTGGAAAACCGGTTTTAAAGACGGTATGGTACTGGGTATGGCGTTTTGTGGCATACTCACTGGTGACACTGGCATCTGTTTCTGTCATATTACTCCCGGTTGTTGCCATGACACTGTCTACGGGAAGGGCAGGAGCGCAGCATACGTTTTCGATAATGTATCCGTTATCCTATTACCGGAAATTACTGTATGGCTTTCTGATCGGAGGTTCGACCTACTGGAGTGAACTTGGATATACGGGAATCGTCCTCTTAGCGGTGTTGTTACTTCTCTTTGGCGGCAGAAAAAACAGGGGGCTGCGTGCCGGATTTGTACTTATGACACTGTTGCTGTTGTTCCCGTTTGCCGGAAAAATGTTAAATGGAGGCAGTTATGTGGTCAACCGCTATATGTGGGCATACTCCATGCTTGTGTCTTTTATCGCGGTAAAAATGTATCCTCAGATGATGGAGATGCATTTTAAGAAAAAAATTGCACTGTTCTGGGCGGGGATCACCTATATCTGCCTGTGCTTGGAGATGCTTGGAAAGCATCAGAAACAGTATGTATTAGTGGCATTATTATTATTTTCCGTGCTGTTAGTTCTCATTGTCGGAACCGGGAAAAAGATGAAAGAAAAATTTGTTTTTAAGGCGGCATTGTTAGTGGTGGTGATGCTTGAACTGATCTATCAGGGATGGGCAGAATATGCGCCACAGGCGGGCAGTTATGTGGAAGAATTTGCCACGCAGGGGGAGGCACTTTCCATGCTGACAAAAGATGCTGCGGGTAGTCTTGTGAAAAATCATGCGAAAGATACGACATACCGCTATGAGTCCCTGCAGTCTGAGGAGTGGAAAAACACGGCGATGCAGCTTGGAATCAATGGTACCTCCTATTATTTCAGTCTTGCAAACCCGGATATCAACCAGTTTCAAAGAGAAATGTACATCAATCAGACCAGGGATTTCTGTTATTCCGGATTTGATGCGCGCACGATGTTAGAGGTGCTTTCCGGCGTGCGTTATTATGTGGTGCCGTCCGGGAACAGCGGACTGCGCCCATATGGTTATAATGTCTGCTTCAATCGCGGAACGCTTGGCGCCGGGGGACAGTATGAGGTAAAATGCGATGCCTATGAAAATGATTCGGTACTGCCGCTTGGCTTTGCAAGTGATGCGGTAATTCCACGGAGCACATATGAAGCGCTGGAGGTAACGGAAAAACAGCAGGCACTTTTACAGGGCATTGTCGTGGAAGATGATAAGATTCCATCTGCGTTAGCTGATACAAAGACGGAAACGGAATTTACGGATGAAGATATTTCTTATATGATCACAGATATGCACAATGTGGAACTGACCGACCAGGGATTTACTGCGACGGAAAAGAAAGCGTCAGTAACACTTTCCTTTGAGGGGATACCGGAGAGTGAAACTTACTTCATATTAAAAGGGCTTCAGTTTTCGGAGGAGGGAAAGACGTTAACACAGTCGAAGAGCCGTCTGCACATTGATGTGACCTGTGGAAAAATCACCAAAATGATCACATTCCTGACCAGAAAAAACAACTTTTACAGTGGTGTGGATGACTATCTGATCAATGCCGGATATCGTGATGAAAAAGCAGATGAGATCACACTGACCTTTCATGAAAAGGGAACTTACCGGTTTGATGAGATGCAGATTGTCTGCCAGCCGGTAAAACAGATTGCCGGTTGGACGAAAAGTCTGAAACAGGATATTTTAAAAGATGTTGTCATGGATACAAATCACATATCCGGTACCCTTACGGCAGATCAGGAAAAACTGCTCTGTATGACAATTCCGTACAGTAGCGGCTGGCGGGCGTATATAGATGGTGTGGAAACAGAGATTTTAAAGGCGGATACGATGTATATGGCAGTTGATGTGCCGGAGGGAACACATCAGATCGAATTTTATTACTGTACGCCGTATTTAAAAACAGGTGCTGGTTTGAGCGGACTTGGAATCCTGTCGGTGATCGGGATCGTTATTTTCAGGTATCGGAACGGAAGGAAAAAACAAAAAGAAATGGAATAGAGCAGAATAAGGAAAGGATCTGGGATGTCTACGATATATCTATCGGAAAAAAAGGAATACAGAGCACTTGATTTCTCAAAATTTGTGGCAGCATTTTTGGTTGCTGCCATTCATATTCCTCCGTTTGAGGAAATCGCACCGGTATTTTCACACGAATTTCAGCAGGTGATCTGCCGTATGGCAGTTCCGTTCTTTTTTGTGTGCACCGGCTATTTTATCGGAGAAAAAATAACAGACAAAGACAGGGTAAAAAAATATCTTTTCCATATTATAAAGATGTATGTATGGTGGAGTCTGTTATATCTGATACCGATCATTGACCGCTTCTGGGAGAAAAAAAGAAGTGCTGCCGGAAACATATTAGAACTTGCAAGAAGATTTTTTCTGATAGGATCTTACATACAGCTCTGGTATCTGCTTGCGACTGTTGCAGCGGTGCTGTTTTTGTATCTGTTGGTA
>ULVB01007025.1_pt1 | contig 12934 bp, 6 predicted proteins | sample 1959071 | NCBI WGS metagenome assembly ULVB01 (sample SAMEA4835776, study PRJEB28245) | human gut metagenome | biome: gut microbiome; material: fecal sample | place: Denmark | collected 2008 | reverse complement strand
TTACCTATAATATTATATAATAGTAAATAAAAGAATTTTGAAATACACATACGGAGGTAGAATAAGTGAAATTATATGAAAATGGTGCTTACCTTTTAAACGGTAAGGAAGTAATAATTGATGGACCGGATGCTCAGGCAGCTGTCAAAAGCAAGACCGGCATGGACATCGATAAACAGACAGCTAAGCAGGAGACAATTGCTTACGGTATTTTAAAGGAGCACAATACATCCGGCAATATGGACAAGCTTCAGATTAAGTTTGATAAGCTTACATCGCATGATATCACATTTGTAGGTATCATCCAGACAGCACGAGCTTCAGGACTTGAGAAATTCCCTATCCCGTATGTACTTACAAACTGTCACAACAGCCTTTGTGCAGTTGGTGGAACAATCAATGAGGATGACCACATGTTTGGTCTCACATGTGCAAAGAAGTACGGTGGAATCTATGTACCACCTCATCAGGCAGTTATCCATCAGTTTGCACGAGAGATGCTTGCCGGCGGCGGAAAAATGATACTTGGTTCTGATTCACATACACGTTATGGTGCACTTGGTACTATGGCAGTCGGCGAGGGTGGACCTGAGCTTGTTAAGCAGCTTCTTGAACAGACATATGATATTGATATGCCTGAGGTAGTAGGCATTTACCTGACAGGAGAGCCAATCAAGGGCGTTGGACCACAGGATGTCGCACTTGCAATTATCGGAGAGGTATTCGGAAACGGATTTGTAAAGAACAAAGTTATGGAGTTTGTAGGATCGGGTGTGTCTAATCTGAGCGTTGACTTCCGTATAGGTGTCGATGTTATGACAACAGAGACTACATGTCTTTCTTCTATCTGGAGAACAGATGACCAGGTTAAGGAATTCTTTGAGATTCACGGTAGGGCTGAGGACCACAAGGAGCTTAATCCGGGTGAGGTGGCTTACTACGACAGATTTATTGAGATTGATTTAAGCCAGATCCGCCCAATGATAGCTATGCCATTCCACCCAAGCAATACCTACACTATCGATGAGCTCAATGCAAACCTCATGGATATTCTCGATGACTGTGAGAAGAGAGCTGAGGTAAGCTTTGACGGCAAGGTGAAGCTTGATTTAAAGAGTAAGGTAAGAGACGGAAAACTGTATGTAGACCAGGGAATCATCGCAGGCTGTGCAGGCGGTGGATTTGAGAATATCTGCGATGCGGCTGACATATTAAACGGACATTCAATCGGAGCAGACGAGTTTACACTGAGTGTTTACCCGGCATCTACTCCAATATACATGGAGCTTGTGAAAAACGGAGCTGTAGCAAAGCTTCTTGAGACAGGTGCAATCGTAAAGACTGCTTTCTGCGGACCTTGCTTTGGTGCAGGAGATACACCTGCCAACAACGCATTCTCTATCCGTCATTCAACAAGAAACTTCCCTAACAGAGAGGGTTCTAAGGTACAGAACGGACAGATCAGCTCAGTGGCACTCATGGATGCACGTTCAATCGCTGCAACAGCAGCAAACAAGGGCTTCCTTACATCAGCAGCGGATATTGATGTCAACTTTACAAAGCCAAAATATTTCTTTGACAAGACTATATATGAGAACCGTGTATTTGACAGCCATGGAGTGGCAGATCCTTCAGTTGAAATCCAGTTCGGACCAAACATTAAGGACTGGCCGGCAATGAGTGCGCTTCCGGAGAATATGCTCCTTAAGGTGGTTTCAGAGATTCATGATCCTGTTACTACAACAGATGAGCTCATTCCTTCAGGAGAGACATCTTCATATCGTTCAAACCCTCTTGGACTTGCAGAGTTCGCACTTTCAAGAAAGGATCCTGAGTATGTAGGCAGAGCAAAGGAAATCCAGAAGGCCCAGAAGGCTATAGAGAGTGGTGAGTGCGCAGGAAAGGCTGTTCCTGAGGTTGCTGAAATCATGGGAGTAGTAAAGAAAAAATTCCCTGAGGCAAGCCATGAGAATATGGGCTTCGGAAGCACAATTTTTGCTGTTAAGCCGGGTGACGGCTCAGCAAGAGAGCAGGCTGCCAGCTGCCAGAAGGTACTCGGAGGCTGGGCAAATATCGCAAACGAGTATGCCACAAAGAGATACCGTTCAAACCTTATCAACTGGGGAATGCTTCCATTCATCATCGATGAGGGAGAGCTTCCGTTCCACAACCTCGACTATATCTTCCTTCCGGGAATCAAGAAGGAAATCGAGGATGCAAAGACGGAGTTTGAGGCATATGTTGTCAAGGATGGTGAATTAAAGCCATTTACACTGAAGATGGGTGAGCTCACAGATGATGAAAGAGAGATAATATTAAAGGGATGTCTCATCAACTATAACCGTAAATAAGGAGAGTTTAATCCGATGGAAGAAACCGGAAAAGCTGGTAAAAAATCAAACATTGAGATAAATGCAGATAAGGGTGCGAAGCAGAATTCGCACCCGGGGCGTGAGGAATGGCCACATCTGATCAGAATAGGTGTCATGGTATTTGTCACGTTTGCAGTCAGTATACTGTTTTTCTTTGCACTGTACAGATTTGAGGGCTTTGCAGGCATATGGAGCAAGCTGCTTGCGGCAGCAATGCCTATTATAATGGGACTTGTGCTTGCATACCTGATGAATCCTGTCATGCTGTGGCTGGAAAGATGCTTTAAAAAGCTTCTTTCCAAAAAGATGAAAAGCGAAAGCAAGCTGCGAAAGGTTTCAAGAGCTCTTGCAATCACAGGCTCGGTTATTATTCTGGTAGCGATTATTTCGCTCCTCATTGCGGCTATTGTGCCTTCTGTCATAGCAAGTATATCAGGACTTATGAAGACACTGCCAAATGATGTTGCGGCATTCATCAACATGATAAAGAACGGCAATTTCGGGGACAGCAAAATTGCTGAGCTCGCGAGCACAGGTTTACAGAATGCAACCGACTACATTGAGGATTATGCCACAGAAAAGCTGATTCCTGAGGCACAGAAGTATGTTGCACAGATTACAACCGGTGTGATTTCGGTAGTCAGAGGCTTATTTAATTTTATTATCGGAATAATCGTGATGGTCTATGTGATGAGTATTCAGGAGACTCTTGCAGGACAGAGCAAAAAGATAATATATGCTGTCTGCAAGCCAAAGACAGGCAATATCATCATTGAGACGATCAGAAAGACAAATGAGATTTTTGGAGGCTTCATAAGCGGTAAGATTATAGATTCACTGATTATAGGTGTGATTGCATATTTCGGATGTCTGATTTTAAGGATTCCATCATCGGTGCTCGTTGCAGTGATTATCGGCGTCACAAATGTGATTCCGGTATTCGGACCGTTTATCGGTGCAATTCCATCGTTACTCATAGTAGTAATTCAGAGTCCGTGGCATGCGCTTTATCTTCTGATATTTATTGTCGTGCTGCAGCAGGTGGATGGTAATATAATAGGGCCTAAGATACTTGGCTCATCTACCGGTCTTTCGACCTTCTGGGTTATGTTTGCCATACTAATCGGCGGAGGAATGTTTGGTTTTCTTGGAATGTTACTTGGTGTTCCAACCTTTGCTGTGATATACTATATTGTGAAAAGAGTTGTTAATTATGCTCTCAGGAAAAAGAAGCTTCCTGAGGACACAAGGGATTATACAAAGACAACAGGCGTAGATACCAAAAATAATAAGCTTAAATACGAGTAGGTGAAATAAGTGGATAAATACGAATACAATCTCAAGCTGGATCAGATAAAAGCCCTAAGCGCCGAGGAGGGCTATATGAGCGCAGCAGAGATTGCGGATAGCATAAATTGGAACAAAATTAAAAATGTAAATACACTCGTTAAAATCGGCGAAATCTACGAGAAGGCCGAAAGATACCAGGATGCAAGGGACATACTTTTAATGGCCTATGACCGTTCACCAATCGGCAGGATGATTATATACAGACTGGCTGAGGTCGCCATCAAGATGGGTGATTATGATGCTGCTACAGAGTATTATGATGAGTTTGTTGAGATAGCGCCTCATGATGATATGAAGTATGTATTAAGATATGCCATCAAAAAAGGGCAGGGAGCTTCATTTGATGAGCTTATCACTATTCTTGAAGAGTACAAGGATGAAGAATACACTGAGGAGTGGGCATACGAGCTTGCATATCTATACCACAAGGCCGGAAAAGCCGATAAGTGTATAGATGCCTGCGATGAGCTCATTCTGTGGTTCGGAGACGGACCATATGTGGAGCGTGCGCTGGAGCTTAAGATGCTTTATCAGCCACTTACCAAGGCTCAGGAGGAAAAGTACAGACGATTCAAGGCAGAGAAGGAAAAGCCGGCTAAGATAAAGGATGAGGCTGAGGTCACTGAGATAGGTGCCATGGAGATGGTAAAGGGCGGAGAGATAGTGCATGATGACGTAACTATTCCGCAGATTACTGTAAATCAGGAGAAGTTCAATACTGTAAATTTACAGCAGGAGATTGCCAAGGGTATGCAGCAGATCATGGAGGCCAAGGGCAAGAATGAAGTTGCTGATACGATGGATACCATCAAAAAGATAGTTGAGGATATTCCTTATCTCAAGCTCGAAAAGGAGCAGGAAGAGTATGTACAGCAGCCGGAAGAGACAGAGCATATCGCTACAGATGAAGAGATAGATGGTTCACTTAAGTTGAATTTCAAGGAGCTTTTGGGTGAAGACGCTGACGGACAGATGTCTATGGTCATGAGTGAAAAGACTCAGCTTGAGCATCAGATTACAGGACAGATGTCTATACAGGATGTGCTTGAAGAATGGGAAAAGACCAGACATGCGGCTGAAATTGCACTTAAAGAGGCTGAGCAGCAGAAGCTTGAGTCAGCTAAGGCAAGAGCACTTCAGGAGGCAGGAGACATCATGGAGAGACTAAATGATGTCATTCCAAAGCTGGATGCAGGTGTCACTCCGAAGGAACTTCTTGAGGAGGAGTATTTGAAGGTCCCGGTTGATATTATAGAGCAGAAAGCTGCCGTGAAGGAGCCTGAAGAAGAGCAGAAACCGGATATGCAGGAGCTTTATGCAGAGGAGACTGTGGATGAAGTACAGGAGCCGCAGGAAGCACCGGAAGATACTATAGACGAAGCACAGGAGCCGCAGGAAGCACCGGAAGAGGCTATAGAAGAAGCTATAGAAGAAGTGCAGGGGTCACGGGAAGTACCTGAAGAGGCTGCAGATGAAGCCAGGGAACCGGTTGGAGAGCCGGAGGATATAATTATGGCAGAGGAGTCTGAGAAAGACGAGATACTCATGCAGCCGACTACCATGATGCCTGAAATAACAGATGATATGTTAAATGTCGATGATGATACATCAGATGATGAGACTTCACAGGAGAAAGAAAACGTTTCTGAGAAGAGAGATTTTGATCATGTGACATCATTTATCGAGCAGGAAATAGCCAAGATGACAGCAAAAAATCCGGGACTGGAGAAGAAGCTGGATATGGCTAAGACAAGAAAAATGCCGGATATTTCATTGCCGGAGGATTTAGACAGCGAAGAAGATGACTCGAAATTGAAAGAAACAAAACATATAAAAGAGCTTACAAGCGAACAGAAAGCTATATTTTCATATTTCATACCGGTAAAGGGTATGGAGGATCAGATCTGCAAGGCATATAATGCAGTGCTTGATCATTTCAACAGGAAAGAAAACGCATCCACAGGCAACCTCATTATACAGGGAGAGCAGGGTTGCGGAAAGACAATGCTTGCTACAAGCTTTATAAAGGTATTACAAAAAGATGGTGAACAGCTTACAGGAAAGATGGGCAAGATTGATGCTGCCGCACTCAATAAAAAGGATGTGCAGCAGGTAGTCAGAAAGATAACAGGAGGCTGTCTCATCATAGAAAGAGCCGGTGATATCGACCGCAGCATAGCTGCCCAGCTATCATTTTTGATGGAGCATGATATTACAGGAACACTCTATATACTTGAGGATACATCAAAGGGTATAAAGAAGGCTCTCTCAATGGATGAGGGCTTTGCATCCAAGTTCACGGAAAAGATATCGGTTCCTATTTTTACAAATGATGAACTCGTATTGTTTGCCAAATCGTACTCTGCAGAGCTTGGGTACAAGATAGATGAGATGGCTATTCTGGCATTGCATAACAGAATCAGCAATATTGAGAGGATAGACCAGGCTACCACTCTGACAGAGGTCAAGGATATAATTGACGAGGCCATAGACAGGGAGGCTCACAGCGGACTTAAGAAGGCTATAAGTATTCTGACAGCCAGGCGATATACAGATGATGACCGGATTGTACTCAAAGAGGATCATTTCAGGGAAAAATAAATACTTATGGGGGGTATATATATGTGTAATTTTACAGCAATGGATTGTTACCTGTTCGGTCAGGCAACACACTATGATATCTACAAAAAGATGGGTGCTCACTTAGCTGAGCGCAAGGGAAAAAAAGGAGTGTGCTTTGACGTCTGGGCGCCACATGCGAGGGAAGTATACGTGTTTGGTGAGTTTAACGACTGGAATGAGACCAGTCATGAGATGAAGCGCGTAGAGCCGGAAACCATGGGAGTGTATGAGCTTTTTGTACCGGGAGCGCAAAAGGGTCAGATGTATAAGTTTATTATAGTCACTGAACAGGGGGATAAGCTGTACAAGGCGGATCCATACGCAAACTACGCAGAGCTTCGTCCGGGAACAGCGTCAATCATCACAGATATCGAGCACTTCACATGGACTGACAAAGAGTGGATGGATAAGAGAGCAGCAAAGTCAGATGCTGATGTATATTCTTCACCTATGGCTATATATGAGTGCCATCCGGGCTCATGGATGAGACATCCGGGCAGGGATGATGAGGGCTTTTATACATACAGGGAGCTTGCAAAATCACTCATATCCTATGTGAAAACTATGGGATATACACATATTGAGCTTATGGGTATTTCAGAGTATCCGTTTGATGGCTCATGGGGATATCAGGTGACAGGCTACTATGCACCTACATCGAGGTATGGAAAGCCTGAGGATTTTGCATACTTTGTTGATCAGTGCCATAAAAATAATATCGGAGTAATCCTCGACTGGGTACCTGCACATTTCCCAAAGGATGCGCATGGACTTGCCAATTTCGACGGAACAGCCACATATGAGTATGCAGACCCAAGAAAGGGAGAGCATCCCGACTGGGGCACAAAGATATTTGACTACGGTAAGAATGAAGTAAAGAACTTCCTTATCGGAAGTGCACTTATGTGGATAGAAAATTACCACGTAGACGGACTCCGTGTGGATGCAGTTGCGTCAATGCTTTATCTTGACTATGGAAAGAACGACGGACAGTGGGTGCCAAACAAGTTTGGAGGAAATAAGAACCTCGAGGCAGTAGAGTTTTTCAAGCATATCAATACACTCATACTTGGAAGAAATCACGGAACTGTAATGATAGCCGAAGAGTCTACCGCATGGCCAAAGGTAACAGGCAAGGTAGAGGAAGACGGACTGAACTTCAGCTACAAATGGAACATGGGATGGATGCATGACTTCCTTGATTATATGAAGCTGGATCCATATTTCCGTAAAAATAACCACAACAAGATGACATTTGCGATGAGCTATAATGAGAGTGAGAAATATATTCTGGTACTGTCACATGATGAGGTGGTACATCTGAAGTGTTCTATGCTCAACAAAATGCCGGGCTTAGAAGGGGATAAATTCAAGAACCTCATGGCAGGATATGCATTTATGATGGGACACTGTGGAAAGAAGCTTCTTTTCATGGGACAGGAGTTTGCACAGAAGCAGGAGTGGAGTGAGGAAAGAGAACTCGACTGGTATCTGCTTGAGAATCCGGAGCATAAAAAGATCCAGAACTGGGTAAAGGAGCTGCTTCACCTCTATAGGAGAAACCGCTGTCTGTATGAGCTGGATTCAAGCTGGGAAGGCTTTGAATGGATAAATGCAAACGATGCAGACAGAAGCATCTTCAGCTTTATCAGAAAGAGCAAGGATGGCAAGAATAATATGCTCTTTGTCATCAATTTCACACCGGTAGAGAGACCTGATTACAGAGTCGGAGTGCCAAAGCGCAAGACATATCAGCTTGTTTTAGATAGTGAGGATCCTAAGTTTACAGGCAAAACGGTACAAGAGCCTGTAAAGAAGGCTGCAAAGGGCAGAGGCAAGGCAGCAAAACAGTCATATAAGAAGCTGGACTATAAGGCAGTCAAATCAGAGTGTGACGGCAGACCATTTTCATTTGCTTATCCACTTGCGCCTTACGGAGTTGCTGTATTTAAATACTAATATACCGGTAAATAGCAGGGTAAAGGACCGCGCCAATTTAAGGCGCGGTCTTTATTTTTGCGTATTATATGTCGATATAAAATAAAAAGATAACTATTCAGAACCACTGAGAACAAAAAAACTGATGCGTCATGCTTGCATGTAAGCAGCAGATTTTCTTGTTCTCAAGGTGGCTCTGAACAGTTGGATAAAAAATACGAGGTATGAATATCCATAAATAAAGGCTGCAGAGATGGTATATATGCAGGTCACGGAGCAGGAAATATGCAGATAGAGAATTTGATTAATAAAAGCACAGATACGAAAAATACGGACACAAAAACCATAAATGACATGACAGCGGGTATGCGTGTGTCAGACTACATAAAGACAGACAGCAGTGACAATATGTCAAAAAAGGCGGCTGTTGTCGGTTCGTCAAATTCTGTTGATATGTCGGATACGATATATGCAAGACCGCAGGCTAAAAACGAAGCCGGGAACAACAATGGCACAGATATGGCAGAAAATCTGCTAAATGATATGAATCAGACCTCAGAAAACAGGCGAAATGATATGATTGTCACTGCAAGCACTACCACGAGTGATGATTACAAAGCTGCAAAGGATGACGGCTACGATGTCATTGTCACTGAGACCGATAAGATAAAAGCAGTGCTGGCAAAGGCAGGTGTAGATATATCCATATATGGAGATGATCTGAGCATGGAGCAGCTTACAGACATCACGGGAAGCCAGACTGAAGCGGCCATGCTTGTCAATCAGATGAAAGCATATGATATTCCTGCTACAGATGACAATATAAAGGCAGGTACAGATGCCATAGACCGGGCAAAGAGCCTTACAAATATATCCAATGAGACAAAGGCATATCTGGTCAGAAATAACATGAATCCGACGGTTTCCAATGTATACAAGGCTACGTACAGCAGCAGTCAGGTACAAGATTACAGGCAGAAAACCAAAATGACGGAGATATCAGATGAGCTGTTTGAGGAGCTTAAGCCACAGCTTAAACAGATATTAGAGGAAGCTCATATAGACAGTAGTGATGAGAATCTGAATCAGTGCAGATGGCTGATAGATGAAGATATAGCCGTTACACCTGATAATGTGCTGCTTGCGAATCAGGTAGACTGCATCAACGCAGCAGAAGAAAATGTGAGCAGTGATTTTTATGCAAGGGCAGTGACAGAAGCACTGGCAATGGGAAAAAAGGCTACAGAAGCCACTATGTCACAAGATGGCCTGACATTTGACATGGCAAAGAAAGCCTGTGATGTATTAGGTGAGGCGACCGCAGATGACATTGTCACATTAGAGTCAGATAACATACCTGTCACGATAGAGAATCTGTCAAAGCTTATAGCTGCAAGGGGCAAGGATAGTGCAGCATCGCAAGCCTCAGCAAATAAAGCTGCGGATAATCAGATTACAGACAGCCGGGAAGCAAGGCTTGTGACAGCTCAAAGAAAGCTTGAGGAAGCGAGACTTTCCATGACAGCAGAAGCCAACCTTTCACTCATAAAAAAAGGAGTTTCAATAGACACAGAGCCTATTGAACGTGTAGTGGAGCTGCTTAAGCAGCAGGAAAATAAATACTACGGAGCGCTGTTTGGTGAGAGCAGTGTAGAGGCATCTGATGATAGGGTACGTATGTACAATAATGTATGTGATATTTTCAATCAGCTGAAGCAGCAGCCGGCTTATGTACTGACCCTGGAATCCGCTGATGACACTGTGTATGAGCTGTATACAGCAGGCAAAGCAATGAAGCAGTCATTAGAAGCAGCAGCCTCAGGATATGAGACTCTTATGACATCACCGCGGGCAGATATGGGAGACAGTATATCAAAAGCATTTCAGAATGTGGATGATATACTTAAAGAACTTCAGATAGATACATCTGAAAGCAATCGCAGGGCTGTGCGGATACTTGCGTACAATAGTACCGACATCACAGAGGACAATATAAAGCAGATAAAGTCTGTAGATGAGCAGGTGCAGAGAGCATTCAGCGATATGACACCGGCGGTGACGATTGAGATGATAAAAAGAGGCATATCACCGCTTGATATGAGCATGAGTGACATAAGTGACACTGCCAGACGGATAAAATCAGAAAATCCTGACGAAAGGGATGAGAAATTCAGCGAGTTTCTCTGGAAGCTTGAAAAGAAAAATGAAATCTCAGAGGAGGAAAGAGACTCATATATAGGCATATACAGGCTTATTTCACAGGTGGAGCAGTCAGATGGTGCTGTGATAGGCTCACTTGTTAATCAGGGAGCAGATATTACAATGAAAAATCTGCTTACAGCGGTCCGGGTACGAGGAAAGAGTGCCATGGACTATAAGGTGGACGATACCTTTGCCGGAGTGGACAGTGTAAGCAGGGGCATTAAAATTGACTCACAGATAGAAAGCGCATATCATACAAACTGCCTAAGGGATGTGCTTGATACACTTTCACCTGAGAAAATGGAGTTTGTGCAGTATGACAGCTGGCTTGATACGACTCCGGAGCAGTTAAGGCAGGCTGTATATGAGGCCAACGAGGATGACGCACTGTCAGAGCAATATGCCACAGAACAGCTAAGACAGTTCAATCAGGCAGTTTCGGTGCCTGAGAACGTATATGCTTTTCTAGAGAAATATGATGTAAAAACAACCGCGGTAAACCTCATGGCTGCGTCACGGCTAATGAAAAATCCGTCAGAGGCAGTAAGAAATCTCTGGGAGCGTGGAGACAGTGCTACGGCAAGGGCTCTTTTGGATGAGACTCTCAGACGGTTTTCTGAGTCGGTCAAAAATCCAAAGGAGCTTGCGCAGGCGCAGGAAACGCTAGCTGATACAGCAGAGCATGTTATGGATTCGATGATTATAGAGGATAGGCACACAGGTTCAATAGACCTCAGACAGATGAAGCTATTATGCAGTCAGCTAAGGATAGCTTCAAATATGTCGAGACAGGAAAACTATATTGTACCAATAGAGACTGCAGACGGGGTCACAGGTATGAAGCTTCGCATAGTAAGAGGCGAGGATAAAAAGGGACTGGTTGACATATTCCTTGAGGATAAAAAATGCGGCAGGGTAGCTGCATATTTTGAGGCAAAGGAAAACTCAGTATCTGCTATGATAGTCACAGACGATGAGCAGACTAAAAAGCTGTTTGAAGACAATATCACTATGTTTGAGGCAGGAATAAGTGATGGTGAACAGCGTGTGCGCATAGATGTGGCACTGGAGCATGATATATCTGCAAAAGAGTCTAAGATGTCAGATATGAAATCGAATACTGAGTCAGATAATGAGACAAAAAAGCAGCTTGATGGCGGTGAAAGTGTCCAGACAACCAGACTATATCACATCGCAGAGCAGTTTATTGTAAATGTCCAGAGGGTGATTGCGCAAGATAGTCTGTAACACCGATATATATTGCATGTGCCAGGTCATCCTGATAGTTTTTGTCAGTAAGAAGAAGTGTCTCAGCAGGATTACTCAAGAATCCACATTCTACGATTACGGTCGGGGATGTGGATTTTTTAAGTATAAAGTATTCTTTATTGGGCTTAATGCTTCGTGGCTTTGCGACACAAAGAGAAGTGTTTAAAGCTCCAAGAACAGAGGATGCGAGCTCTTTTCCTGCATCAGAGGCTTCATAATAGAATACCTGTGGACCGCAGCTTGAACTGTCCTCAAAGCTGTTTTGATGGATACTGATGCTGACTGCCACATTGCTTTTAGACATCAGGGCAGTTCTCTTTGTGAGATCATCTGTCTTTGGATGCTTGGAATTATCCGGGGCGAGGTCGCAGTCGGTGGTTCTGGTCATGACAACAGTAAAGCCTCTGTTTTCAAACAGCTGTTTAAGAGCCATTGCAATACTGAGGTTGACATCCTTTTCCATGACGCCGGAGGTGGAAATCTTACCGGGATCACTTCCACCATGTGCTGGTTGTAGTTTACGCAAATTGTGATATGTATTCCCCAGTATATATGGGGAGTTAGAAATGTATTGAGATTAGATAGCCTTTTTCTCCAAGTCCTCACAGTAAACGCTTGAAAATAAATGTTCCAGTTCATTTCCGAAGTTGTATGAGATTTTAAGTTTGCGGTTTTCATAAACTGTTATCTGGTCTATCATTTCCACAATAATATCTCTGTCTAATTCTTCAATGTCTTTCAGTTCCAACAACCGCCTTAACCACGGTGTTTCAAAAACATCTTCTGTTACACTTTCTTTTTTCTTTTCTTCCAGCGTTTCAATCTGTTTGGAGTAAAGCGTTTCTTTTTGTTGATAGTCCTCTCGATAAGAAAGAAATTCTTCTTTAGAAATCAGTTCGTCTTTGTAATCTTCATAAATTGACTTTTTCAGTTTCTTTACTCTTTCAAGTTCTGTTTTTAACTTTGTCAGTTCTATGTCAGTTGATTTTCTGATTTTTGTTGCTGTGAAAGATTGTGATTTTACAAGTTCCTGCAAATTCTCTACATTGCGGATAATCTGCTTTAAATCGCCCAGCACAATATCATTCAATACTTGAAATGGGAGAGTATGCGGAGTGCAATAGTCCTTTCCACTTCTTTTGTAAGTTCCACAATAGAATGAATAAGACCTGCTTCCGTCT
>ULVB01072407.1_pt1 | contig 13075 bp, 9 predicted proteins | sample 1959071 | NCBI WGS metagenome assembly ULVB01 (sample SAMEA4835776, study PRJEB28245) | human gut metagenome | biome: gut microbiome; material: fecal sample | place: Denmark | collected 2008 | reverse complement strand
CTATTAGGATTGTTTATAGCATTAAGCAATACAATCTTTTCATTACTATTAGCATTTTTATATTCAGGAGAATTTATTACTAAAGTTTTTAAAATATTAGAATCAGTAAAAGCTGTAGAATATATATTGTCTTTTACAGCATTACTAGGTGTAATACCTTTTTGTTCTAGAGCAAATAGATTTAATTCTGCTTCTTTTAATAAAGCATTTTTAAATTTACTATTGTTAGATACAATGGCTTTAGCAACATTTATTAATCTATCATCTCCTATACCTTCAATAGTTTTAGTAAAACTTTGAAATCCATGAAGAGTAGGATTAGATAAAGTTTTTAGAGTAGATTTAGTAATAGCATCAATTGTAGGATTATTCATTAAATCTATAGCTTGTTTACGGAATTGTTCACTATAAATAACTTTTTCATCAGATTTCATAGCTTTAAAGTATTCAAGCATTTCTTTACGTAAAGCTTCTCTATCATGACCTGAACCAAGGGCTGTACCAAAAGCACTAATAGATTGTTTACCATTACCTCCTAAACTACCTCCTGCATCATTAAACCGTTTAAGAATCATAGCTCTATTTAATGCTTTATATTCTTCTGAAGCGTCAGATTGTTCATTAGCTTGCATCATAGCATCAAATTGAGTTTTATTACCAAGAATAGTTTTAATTCCTTCATCAGTTAAAAATCTACGAGCACCATCGCTAACAGCTGTATCAGCAAAGAACCATCCTCCATCTTCATCAACTTTAGCTTTAATGTGTTCTTGAGTTTCATTAATTTTACCTGCAAGAGCTTCTTCATCTGCACCTTGAATCGCATTATATTCAGACATCTTAATAGCCATTTCATTATATGCATTTTCATTACGAATAGCACGTTCTTGCAGATTATCAGCGGCAGCCGTTATAGCTGCACCAGCTTCTCTAAATGACGTCAAGTCCAGAGGTCTAGCATCAGGTTGCTTGACATAAGTAAGATCAGCATATTTTAGTCTAACTGCCATATCATGTAAGTTATTATAAACAACAATACCCTCTACCGAATTAACGATAGAGGGTGTAGGATTTAAGTCAATATGTATAAAACGTATAGCATTATGCAAAATTATAATAGTAATCCGGCATAGTAACAGCATCAGGAACAACAGAACCTCTTCTGTTTAAACGTTTAGTACGAAGTGAACGTTTAGGAACAGTAGAACTACCTTGAATCTTTTTAAGATCTTTAAGACTACTAATTCCAAACATTCGCATAAGAATATCTTTAGGCATATTATCAAAAATATAATCCCTAGATTTATCATCTTTAAGAACACTAATAAGATTAGCAGTTTGTAAGTTCTCCATATCAAATTTAGATTGATAAGCAGTACCAATAGAGCGTCCTAAACTAGCAATCATATCGCCAATAGCAGCTCCTTGTTGACTTCTACGTTGAACAATCTCCATTTGATGATTAAACTTATTAGCTTCATTCTCAGCTCTAATTTGACTATTTCTAGCAGCAATTTCAGCGTTAGCCATACGAGAACGATTACGAAGCTCAACTTCTTTATTATGTTCATCTTGTTTAACTCTACTACGCATACGAGAACCTTGAGTTCTAGCAAGCAATATAGACTGACGAGCAACTTGAGAATTAGAACTGTTACTTGTAATATATTTCTCAAGACTACGAACAGTATTATTAATATCTCCAATTTCAGCGTCAGTATTTATATCAGTTTCTAGTTTTATACGATCCATAAGAGGAGTCTCAGGGACTCGCATACTTTCCATGCGATTAATTAAACCTTTATTAGTGATAAGCTGACTTATACCACCAATAAAATTACCACCAACTTCAGAAACAAATCCCGGACTTATAAAACCACCAACTTCAGAAACAAATCCTGGACTTATAAAACCACCACCAGCATATTTGCGAGTTCTACCACCACAACGCAAACCTTGTTGAATAGTAGTTAAAGGATTTTGAATTTGAGTTTTATCATTAGATGTAAAAGTTACTTCTTGTCCCGTAGTAGAACCCAGACTATTATTCCGTTGAATATCATAAATAGGAACAAGGCTATTAACAATTTGACCACCATCATAATATCTTCTAATTTTACCGCCACAACGTGCTTCAATAGGTTCAGCTTCCATACCAGATTCAGCTTTTATACTTTCTTGAAGATTATAGAGTTGTGCGAGTTCATTTTGAATTGCAGCAATTTGTGCATTAGTTCTTTGAAGATCAGCATTAGCTTTCTCAGCGTTACGACCATTAGTATTACGATCAATTGCATAAGTACTACGGTCAGTTAGAGAAAGCATTCTACCAAGCATCATAGATTTAACTGGAAGAGAACTTTCAAGATAACCTTTATGTTTCATAAGAGGTTTAGCAAGATCAGCAAATGTAGTTCCATTATACTTTAAAGTATCAGAGAATACATAAGCATTATTTGCGTCAGTCATAAGAGCTTCACCACCTTCCACTTCAGCATTAGGTCCATAAGGAACACCACCTTGTTCATGAGAAGGACCATTAACTTCTGCGGTATTAGAAGATGTTTCTTCAATCATACCACCGTCGATATAACGTCTAGCTTTACCACCACAACGTTTACGTTTAAGTCTTCCACCGCAACGAGCAGCAATTCTACCAAAAGCAGAACTAGGATCAACATCACCAAATGGAGTACCTTGAACAGTAGGTTGAACTAAGTCACTACCGAAACTAGCATCATCTTGATAACCAGTAATACCTGTGATATTAGAATCACCATATATATCAAGGACATCTTCTTGTTGAGCAGTGTTGGATAATTTAAGTTCATCTTGAAGAATACGTTCATTGCCTGCAACAATCTGACGTTGCCTATCAGCTTCTTCAGCAGCTTTTTTAGCCTTACGTTTCTTACGACGACCTCTAAACAGTCCAATAATACCACCAATAATAGCACCTGCTGCTATACCAATAGGACCTGCCCAAGCTCCAAGAGTTGTACCAGCTAAAGCAGAAGATCCAGCGGCAGCCGCGGCAGTAACTCCAGCCCCAAGTCCTCCGCCAATAGTAGCACCGGTACTTAAACCAGACATTGTAGAAGCTCCTTGAATACCTTTCTCGATTCCATAACTATGACCTTGAACATCCCCGAATCTATCTCTAAATGCAACTTCACCTCCACCAGCGTATCTACGTCGACGAGGGTAAGCTTTAAGAGTTGAAATGTTTTTAATCATACCACCATTATTAAATTCAGATTTAAATAAGAAGTTAGCACGACTTCTAAGCGTTTTAGTTGTAGAATCATCAACAGTAAAACCCGGTTTTTGATTCTTCATAAAGTAAACAGAAGCCTCTTCAGCCGACATAGCATTGACTTTATCTGTACTAAATTTACTATCTTTAGAAGGTAAATAAGTATCAAGATAATAATCAAATTGAGATTCTAAACTATCTTTACGTTTATTAGCTTTAAGATAAGATTGATAACTACCATAAGTATAATTAGGATCTTCAACCCAATTAGTTTTAGGTTTACCTTTATCTTTTTTATCATTCCATTTACGTAGATTCTCAAAACTAAATAAACCATGATTAACAATTCTATTATCACCTTTAGCAGTAGCTCTTTGAGTTTTATTAAATGAAAATAGATCATCAATCGAATCATTTAACGTCTCACCATAAACCATAGACATTAAACCAGTAGCAGCTGCATGATTAAGACCACGCTTCTTAGCATATTTGTAAAAATCACGCATACGTTTAATAACACCATCATCAGCTAGTTGTCGAGGTGTAAAGATTTTAGTATTGTAACCTTTAGTACCAACACCAGTCTCTGCTATATACTTAACAACTTCACGAGCAGGTGCACCGACTTGATAAAGAGAGTCAATCTTATGAATCTCAGGACGACCTATAAGACCTTTAGTATTACTCTCGTTATCAAGAGCTTGAATAGCTAAACCTAGAGATCTATTATTAATATCTTTACTTTGATGATACTTAGTAAAAATATCAATAAGAAGACTTCTAGCTTGAGCATCATCAGCGAGCTTAGTACGTTTATATTTATTTGGCATACTAATAGTATTTGTAGAGTGTTGCTCCTTACCACAAGCTCTTTCCCTACCGGGGTCTGGAAATCGTTAAAGAGCAACACTAATTATAAACGAGTATCTTTATCAATCATAACTTCAATATTAGTAAGTCTTAAATCAAGTTGAGTAGCATCAGGATATTTAGTAATATCATCTACATAATCATCAGCTTCTTGACTAAAGAACTTATTCTCATATATCATAGTTATATAAGTCCAAGCATTATGAAACTTAGCAATATCATACCAAGGCTTTTGATATTTAGCTGAAAGTTCAATAAGAGTGTCAATAGCATCTTTATCCATAAAATTAATAAGATTAGGATTAGGATTCCATTGATCATGATCATTCTCAACGAAATCTTCAATGCGATTCCAAAGATAACGACCAGCTTTATATTTAAGAGTTTCATTATCCCACCAAATAGGACTAACACTCATAGGCATAAGACCTGTGCACTGAACATCAGTATGAAACATCAGCCAATCAATAGTTTTATTATAGAGATAACGTATATTATCTTCATTATTCATAAGACCATTAATAAGCTGACTACGCCATTCAATATGCTTAAAGAGTTTACTTATAGTAGGCTCAGTAGCATAAATGAATTGAACAACACTAGGATGAATAACATCATCAAAGTAAATACCTTTATTCTTAGCATCAGTCTTAAAAAGAGAACCTTTAGTTATATAGAAGATTCCATGCCGGTTAATGTATGAATAATCTCCGATATACGAGTGAAAAGACGTCCATAAGTTAGTCTTTAATGAGTAGGAAATAGAATAAGACTTATACAAGTCAATAGCACCGTTTTTATCTATAATCTTATTAGTGAATATAAATCTTTGGTGCATTTCATCGTATGTAAAGAAACATCCACTATGCGACAATGGATTAGTAGCATTAGCGTAGATATGCTCTTTAAACCATTCTTTGAAGCCCAAATCGGATAATTCACTTACGCTTTGATCGTTCTTAACAAGATAAATCTCACCTTTTTCAACATCACAAACAAGATAACCACGATGCGTAATAATAGCACTAAAACGATTGTTACAACCAATTTTACCAGTAGTACTATAAATAATTTCTTTAGGTTCACGTTGAAACAAATCAGAAGTACCTACATAAGTTGTATTTTCATCATTGTTACCTAGAGTATCTTTAATTGCAGCTACAAGTAATGTATATTGTTGCTGAATATATAAAGCAATATCATCAGATAAAACATTCTCGATAGCACCTTTTTGAATTGAAACATCTTTATAAGCATCAGCTTTATATCGACGCCAACCAATATCAGTAGATTCACTAGGATTAACATCTGAACGTATAATGCGAGAAGGAAAGGTTTTAATATCGTCAATCTTTTTAATAATAACTGCATCTTTAAAACCATCCCAATTCATAGAAGTCTCATAACACTTACCATCCTCAGTATTCCAAAAGTTATCAATAGGATAACTAACATGACCTAAGTTATCAGCTTCTTGATAATAATTATTCTTAGGAGCCCAACGAATAGCTTTTTCAATATCATTCTCGGCAGTATTAGAAATATTACGTTCGAATATCTTATAAGCACTACTATTAACTCCAAGCCCATCATGACGACATTGAAGATTCATACGACTAAATATGAAATAACTAATGATAATTCTATGACAATTAGCGATAGTAGCACCAGCTCCTTCATGTTGGAAACCAGCCGCAGGAGCAACACAACGTTGAGTTATAAATGCAACAAAAGTATCACCTTTGAGATATTGAGCTTTTGTAGTAGCAGTATATGTTACGGGATGATATTCAACTCTAACAATGGGAGATATACAAGAAAGATTCTGAGCATAAACGTCAATAGTCTTGAATATATCATCTGCATTACGATCATGATAGTAACAATCTATAATAGCACGGTTATTTTCAATAATAGAATACCATTGAAATCTTGCAGCAGTTCTATCATCTCCATGACTATTTGGATTATCATCACCTTTCCACTCACCAGCAGCAGAATAATCTTTACATATCTTGTTATATTCAAATCCGGGATCTAGTAAGTCACCATTGCTATAAGTAATAGTAACACGTTGATAACTTTTATTATTCCATGCATTCGGATAGTATTTACTATCAAACATAGCGTTATCATCGAGACCATCATTTTTACTAAATTTATAACTAGAATCAGCAGCTATATTTGAAACAGCTGAATTATTATTAGCAATAAATTCAGGTTTAATAGTAGGTCCATTAAGTCTACTATTAACAATAAGTGAATCAGAAAGAAGAACTGATTGAATCAAATCGCCACCTTCATCCCATAAATCAGAACCATCTCCTTTTTCATTTTTAGTATCATTTTTCTGACGATTGAAACAATGCCTCCAAGTCATACGTTCATAAGCACTACGAACGCTATAAGCTTTAACTTGTGGCATAGTCTTCTTTTCAATCAGATATTCAAGAGGATATAATCTATATCTATCACGAGAAGCAAAAGCTCCTTTATAGTTATTACCAACTACATTAGAATAAGCTAAATCTCGAACAACAAGTGATTGACAACACCAATTACTATTAGAGCTATTAGGTTGAGCCATGTAAACAACCCAAGATTTGATTTGTTTACGAGCAATAACTCCAACTTCTTCAAGACCATCAGCAGTTTTAATTTTAGTAGTATCTTTAAATAGTTTAGAAAAGAAATCTGTAGGATCGAATTTAAATCTAAACATACGATGTTTAACAGCACCGTCATTACCGGTCATATTGAAGTTAGAAGTCTTAAAGTAATAACTACGCTTTTGAGTATTATAAATAGGATAAACATTAATAAGTTTACCTTTATAATCAATAAGACCTAAATATAAGAAGTAATATTCATTATCTTTGATACAAGTATCATTAGAAAGATCTTTCTTTTCAAAATCGCCTTTATCACCAACAGATTTGAATAATTCTTCTTTAATTTTAATATTACCAGTACCATTAAGACCATTAGCAGTACATAGATTTTTATCTTTGATATGCTTGTCAAGACCGGTAATATCATTCATACTAACATTAGCACGAATAAGTTGTGAATTAAAATTAGTATGAGCTTGATCTTTAATATATGAAATATTACCAATTACAATATCATTAAGAGTAACTGTATTTAAACTATTGATACCACTGATATAAACCGTTGTACTATTTTTACCTTTAATATCAATATTCTCATACTCATAAGCTTTCTCTTCATCTTCGCCTTTATAGATAATACCAAGTTTACATTCATCAAACTGAGAATCTATATTAGTAATATTAATTTGAAACTTACGAGAAGTAAGCTGACCAGCTTTAATACTTTCATTGTATTTAGGTGCAGCAAAGTATGTAGAAGATAACAGAGAATAATCAGTATAATCTCCGGTTTTAAGTTTATATGCAACAGCAAATTGATATGAGCCTGCAAGTAAACCACCACCATCAATAGACTGAACTATTAATGTAGGATATTCAACATCAGGTATAAGATTCAATAGTTTCTCTTTAGTTAAATCAGTACCTAAGCTGTAAATAGTCGTAGTATCATCAGAATAGTCTTTTGCAAGATTATAGTCATCACAAAAGGTATTAAGATTCATCAAACGAGTTTCATTAGCAGCAGTCGAATTACCTTCTGTAAAAGTAATAATCAGATGATTATTTTTATTATAAGAATAAGCACCAGTAATAGGACGATCTTCACTAAAGTTTAAAACTGTACTATTACCAACTAGAGGGGCTTTATAAATAATATCTGAATACTTTATATCACCTTCAATAGTTTCATCACTATGCCATATAATATAGTCTCCGTCAGGTACACTAGGATTAGCACCGTTTCTATTAACGAAAAAAAGCACCACTCCAACGGGAATCGGAATGGTGCCAATACACTGACCATAATCAGAATAATCATGATGTTTCTCAAATCCATTTTCATTGATAAGAGTCTCACCATCCTCGTTATATAGAACATTAAGTGCATAAGACTTAGTATCACTATTGACTAATGACGGATTCGCGTTAGGATAAAGACCTGCGTTTACTTTCATAGCCGTTCACATAATGATTTTTCATATTTAAGAAGTTTAATAACGACCTACTACAATCATCACGTTTATCTTTAGTAAGTCTATTACAAGCATTGCGAACTTTAATTTTAACATTATCGTAAGCAAGTGCCGGATTAGTATAAGGATTACTATTTCTAAGATTTAAAACAGGATGCCTGTAATTACGTTGAAGAATACGCATCATAACAAAGTTCTTTAGAGCATCAATAAGAACATCATTATTAGGTATAAGAGGAACATTGATTTTAAGAATCTCGTCAAGTGTCATTGGCAACCCATGAAATAAGACGCCTAGCGTGCCTTTTCTGACATTCAGATGCAAATACGACCCGTTAATCGAATACGTGTATAAACTGCCGGAGATCGTCCGTATGAAGTCAAAAACGACATTCTCTGTAAGGTTTACTCCTATCGGGAATGAAACGGCGAGCGGTATATAATTTCCATCATCATGCTCAAAAGGAGCAGGATTAGTAGTAAAATCCGCACGTTTACCATTAATTGTAACAAGACGTATATTCTCACAACCCTCTGGAATCTCACAACGATACTCATCAAAATCGATAACTTTACCAACATTAATAAGATGCTGTTGAATATTTAAATCAGCAAGAGCTTCACATATCCAAGTAGGAATACGAGTCATAAAGTCCATAGAATGAACATCATAATCTTCTATAATCCTATGAATAACAACACTAGAACTAATCAAGTTTTGGTCTAATGTATTCATCTACTTCATTGTTTTTAATACGTTCTCTTTTGCTTTTAGTAGGCGGATACCTATCCATAATAGTTTTATCATGTTCAATCATGTATTTGAGTTTAGCATCAAATGCAAGATTATCCGCTTTAATAACTTCTTCTATAGATTTATGCCTAAGCACCTTATCGCTAGTCATAATGTTTACATGACAATGATTAGGTTTAAATTTATAGAATATTTGATTAGGTACAACATCAACACCCATATTATGACGTATCCATTTACAGAACCAATAATACGGATTATCAGATTTAACGTGCCAATTCTTACCATAAGGATTAAGAAAACTCTTAACTTCAATACCAGCAGCAATCATCTCATCTCTAAGACGAAACGAAGCAGCCCAATCAACAGATTCTCTAGCAACAGCACGTTGAACTTGAAACCTACCAATGTAAGTACCTAAAGAAACACTATCACCACGAATAAGATTCTCAATTAGAGACTTATTAAGACCTCTTTGTATTTGATTAAATATCGGATAAGGAATACGACACATCCAATCGTAATATCTAATAATAGCAAGAAGTTTAGGAATACGAATAGTAGATAGATAAACAAAACGATTGAACGTAATACGAAGAGATACTGCTTTAGCTTCGTCACTCCAATTAAGTTTACGTAAGAGCTTAACACCTTTAACTCGTTTACCTAAAATAAGATCATCAATAATCTCTTTAGTTATTCCATTCGATTCAAGAAGATTCAGATTAGCATAACAGATATTAGCTAGATTATTACGTCTAACATAAATGTTATGAAGATCAGTACTTAATTTCTCGATAGTATTATAACATTGTTCGAGATAGTCATGGTAATAGTGCATGGATTCCATATAGTTTATTCTACTTTATTATGGATTAAACGTTGAGTACCATTAGGATCATTAGGAGCATAAGTTGCATCACTAATAATCTTAACTTCGTGTTCTGTAGGCTTAATACCGAATTCAGTTCTAAGAACCTCATAAGTTATACGTTCTATCATATCAGCTGGAAGTGGAAGTTCAATATCTTGACCATCATCTTCCATATACATAGTGATAACTTCAGCAGGATTTTCAGCTACATACACGATTGTTACAAACTTATAATTTTTAGCATCAATCTCAAAGTTTTTGAGAGTATTTTTGATAATAATTTTAAGTTTACCATTAACGATTTGATACGCTCCCCAAACCCCAGTAGGGGAATAGACTGTGGTAAGGAGCGGAACTACGCTATTATTAGCGTACTTATATGTAATAAGACTCCCATCATCATGTTGAGTATAAACATGAAGAAAAGGTGCATCATTAGGCATACGTAAAGGTGTAGGAACTCGATGCTCAGTAGTAAGAACCATATCTTTAGCACCAATTCCCGCATATGTGTTTTCTATATCGGTAAGCGGAACGCAGATAAGAGGAACATTAAAGCTAACTTTAAGCACCTCATCTACACCATTGCGCTCAATACTCTGACGAATAAAAGTAACAAAGAGTGCCTTACAAGCATCTTTAGCTCTCTCTTGAATGCTATGATCACCGGGCTTACCTAATATATTAGAAATCTTACTTCCTAATTGATTAAGTGTTGCCATAATAATACATTAAACAATTCGCCAAGATTTATTAGTAGTAATACCAAGCTCCTTAGTTTCACCTCTAGGGATAAATTTAAGAAGATTAGTAGACAATTTAAGTTCAGGAGTATCAGAACCACCTATGATCATAATAGGACGATTCTTAACTGGAACAACCCCGTGCCACGGACCAGCATTAGTATACCGGTTAGTAACTCTAATAACGTTCTTTTGATTTTTGAAACCTCTACCATACCTTGATGGCAGACTAGTTCTTGCGTAAATAACAGTCATGGTATTTTAGTTTTTAATGGTATCTTCTGTCGCATCTATAACCATAGTCATATTGCGAGAAATACGATTGTGATTTTTCCAGAATATTTGCATTATTTCAGCGTCAGGTTCAAAGTCAAGTTCGAACTCAGCACTAAGAAAGCCAATAGGCATATCAGTTTTCAAGTCACGAATAAGAATGCTAATAGCAGTATTACATCCACGTGAACGAAGATCTCCAACATACATATTAGAATGATACTTTGTCAAAGCACTCATACGGAAAATGTACTTACTATCTCTGTATAAGCGTAGAATAGTATAAGGCATAATAGAAGTAAGAACATTCTTATAACGATTCTTATAAGGATCTGTAATACTAATATCGTAATCTTCTGCGATAACAGTAAACTTATCCATATTAATACCATTACAGAACTTACCACCATTATGAAAGTATGCAATGTAAACACCTTTAGCATTAAGAGATTCTCTAATGTCTGAGGCTATTTTATCGAGTTGCATCCAACATTCTGCTTTAGATGTAAGAAGATTAGTAACAATCTTACGTCTCTTCTTAGCAATCCATTCTTTTACGAAGACAACACCAATAGATGAAACAATAACACCAATCAAGTTCAATATAGCAATAAAAATACCACTCATTACACAACGTGTTTTATAATTCATACTTGCGTGTTTGAATAAGTTGCTATAAACAAAAAAATCCGACTACCAGCGAAACCAGTAGTCGGATTAGGAATAATTAAAATTGCCTTAATGTAATTCATAAAAGTTACATAACCAATATGATATACGTCAGCAATTTTGTTCTTCCGAATCCAACGATAACTTCTATCATCATTGATATAAGTTTTAGCAATCTCTTGAATATCTCTAATTAATAAGAGCTTATTCAAATTAGTATAAGTCACAGGTGTCATACCTAAAGGAATTTAAATCATTAATAGAACGTTTAGTTGATGATTTAAGCGAGCAACGATTTTCCTTGATATGACAAAAAGGAGTACTACGCAATTTAGCAGTAACACTCCTTTAGTCCGCGATCATACGCTTTTAGAATCAGCAAAATGCCGTTTTATAGCTTTGAGTATAGGTTTGATAATTAAATCATACCCAAAGGTACATATCAGAAAAGATAGCAGCACCGTTTCCAGTGAAGCATCTAATTTGTATAAGTAAAGCCCCATAGTTGCAATACCTACGATTAAGCTAACAAGAGACTTGAAGTATCTCGGTAGTTTCTTCTTAGCAATCTTAGTAGCAATCTCGTTAATACCATAAGTAGTTAAAAGCACAATGGCAATAAACGCAAAACTTATAGAATTAAAGAGATTAAAAACAATTGTTTCTTCCATAATTTAAACCATATAAAATCTAAAGCCATAGGTAGTATCACCACTGGAATTTTTAAAACTAACAAGGTTATTTTATGCTATTACAAGATTACAAGTATCACTAACATTAGGCTCGGATTTTTGTCTCATCATTTTCACAAACAAAGGAGCAGAAGCATAATCATTAGCATACCTCTTAAACTTAATCCGATTGTTTTGATTATTATTAATAATTTCAACCGTCCAACCAAGAATTTGTAGATATGCTTCAAATTCAGATATATTAGGACTACCTGTAGCAAGTCTAAGTTGAAAATCATTAACACATAATTCACAAGTACTAGAATCACCAGTATATAATTCTATAGAATCATTATTAACAATATCTCTATTAAGAACAACACTAAAGACCCAACAACCATTAGTTTTTATAATATTATCATTGAGTTTATAATTATAAGTTTTATTAGTTGCAATAGATCTATTAATTTGTCTATTACTTGCTAAATCTATAAGAGCGCCAGGTATACTAGGACTGAGCTTTGATATTTTTCCATTATAAATCCAAACATTATCAACAGGAAACTTTATAGGTTGTGTTGTAGTACCTTTACCATAAAAGACATCAGGAAATATAAAATCACCTTCAAGACTCCAGTTAGAATCAACTCGTTTAGCCCAATCAGCATAAACATCAACATAACCTTTTTGAAGTAAATTAATTGATTTATTTATACCTCCCCCTGTAACAACAATTGTTTCTTGAATATCATTAATATCAGTATTAGCTTTAGCATTAATACTTATACTACCGTTATTACTTCCTGATTCAGGTGTGACAGTAAATGTTTTAGTCATATCTTTAGATATTTGTTTATACGACAAAAGGTCTAATAGGC
>ULVB01072006.1_pt1 | contig 13092 bp, 6 predicted proteins | sample 1959071 | NCBI WGS metagenome assembly ULVB01 (sample SAMEA4835776, study PRJEB28245) | human gut metagenome | biome: gut microbiome; material: fecal sample | place: Denmark | collected 2008 | reverse complement strand
CTGCTTAGCACATTATTGAATTATTAACGAACTATTGTTTTCAAATAGGTTTTATTAATTTAATATTATTGTTTGTTATTTCGGTGTCTTCTGTATCACATTTAATGCGATTATATGGACAGCCATCCCCACACACCGGCAGCAAAAGACATACCTTGCACTTATCATCATCAAATGGGGCCGATGCTGCCAAATATAGGAATAACAACTATGAAGCGGATAATATCTTCTTCTAATGGAAATAGTATTTCCTGCACGATCAACATGTTTTTATCATTAGGGAAAATATTCGTTCAAAAGTATTGAACACACATTCAATACTTTTGAACGGAGATTTTCCCTAATAACAATTACTTTTTCCTCTAGGCTTTTGGAGTTTTTAGATACGGAATAAGTCATCCATAGTGATAACTTTCTGTATTCTTCCTGCATACTCATTGAACTTTAAGCCATATGTTGTGATGAGTGTCAGATGAAGAGCATTCTTGCATCGGGTTTCTTCCTGAAATGTGCTGAGCTTATGTCGCAAGTTCTTGTCGTAGCTGGGGTTGATGGAGAAGTCATCTTCGCAAAACTTCATTTCGCAGATATTACAGATGTGGTCTGCTCGTTCGATAACCAGGTCTATCTGTGCTCCATCCTTTTCTTTTCTGCTCTTCCATGGGCTTGATTCTGTCTGTACTCCGCTAATGCCAAGCGCCTGTTTGATTTGTGGCAAATGGTAGATGCAAAGTGATTCGAAGGTGAAGCCTCGCCAAGCCGTAAGGGAGGGTGTCAGTAAATTATCCTGCCAAAGCTGGGATTGGTAGTCTTCTTGCCATCAATGAAGGAGAGATAGAATTTGCTGTAGAAGTCGGTAAGACGATAGTAAACCTCTCTCTTCGGATAGTCGTATTTGACATACGAGGTGATGAAGTCGCTCACTTCCAGAGTCTTCAGAGTTGTGGAGAGACCGCCACCATCTGTAAGTTTCGTCAGTTCCTGTATCTCTTTTCTTGTGTACCCCTGTTGCTTTTTTGCCAGTAATCGTACAATCTTCTTGCAGTCTTCTGCATTGGTAAAGAGAGAAGAGTAGAGACGGTCGAATTCTAACTTGAGTTTGGCGTTTGGCTCGAAGAAGAGGCGGTCTATGTTTTGCGCCAGGCTCTTTCCCTTTTGGAGCATAGATATATAATAAGGTATGCCACCAGTAGCCATATAGCATTGTACCTGGTCGAATTTAGACATTACGATATGGTTTGCCTGGTAAAATCTCTCACATTCCCCCAAGGTAAAAGGGCGGAGCTTGATTTCATCTGTAGTTCGATCGAAGAGTCCTCCCTTGTTGTTGAGGAGTTTGTCTGAAATCCAAGAGGTAGCAGAGCCACAGACGATGAGCATTAAGTTCTCCTTGCCTGCTCCCCATCCATTCCAAAAATGTTCCAAGGCGGTAATGAAGCCAGAACGGGGTGTATCCATCCATGGAAGTTCATCGATGAATACAACTTGTCGCTTCTTGGTGTCTTTTTTTTCCAGCAAGGATATGAGCGCATCAAATGCTTCCAGCCAGTCGGTTGGAACTCGTTTGATATCGCTGCCATACTTGATGAGCGAAGAGTAGAAATTGCTAAGTTGCTGCTCCTTCAGTTTCTTGCCTTGTAATTCGTATGGCGAGAGTCCTGTGTGGTAGAATGCAAACTTGTCGCCTAACAATTCTCTTATCAGAAAGGTCTTGCCGACTCTTCTTCTACCATAAACTACTGCAAAAACAGGTTTGTTTGTTTGATATAGAGCCTCAATCTCCTTGATTTCAGGCTCTCTTCCTATAATCTCTTGTGCCATAATGGATGTCGTTATTTTGCTGCAAAGATACTAAAAATATCGTTTCGCGCAAAATAATGAGTTACTATTTTGCGCGAAATGGGGTAAAAAAACATTTCGCGCAGAATAGTGATAGGGAGGATAGTATTTATTAGTCGTGGAAATGTGCGAAAAAACAATGGATTTCCACGACTAATCATACTAATTAACCATTTTTCAGTTCCTCGGCATACTCCTTCGGGAAGATGCCGAACTCCTTCTTGAAGCATTTGGAGAAATACTTCGGAGTGTTGAAGCCCACCTGGGTTGCCACTTCACTGATCAGAATGTTAGGGTTCGACCGGATGATGTGCTGAGCTTCCTTCAGGCGGATGCTGGTGATGAAGGCAATGACCGTTTGCCCTGTTGTGGCTTTCACCTTATTATATAAGGTGGATTCGCTCATCACCATATCCTTGGCAAAAGAATCGCGGTTGTAATCGCCATCTGCAAGATGTTGCATCACTACCTCTGTGGCACGAGTGATGAATGCCTGATCTGGGTTGCTCAAATGTAACGCAGTCTGTGTTTCGCTCTCCGTGCTGGTTTGGAGCGCAACTTCTGCCTGAATCTTCTCTATCATCTTCTTACGGTTGGCAAGAAGGGCATTGATCCGGACTTCCAGCTCCTCAAACTTGAAAGGCTTGGTGATGTAGGCATCTGCTCCTGCGGCATAAGCCTCGGTCTTGTCCTCTTCCTTGCTCTTGGCGGTGAGCAGGATGATAGGCAGCTGCCAGAAACTCTTGTCAGACTTCAGCTGCTTGGTCAGTTCGATACCATCCATGATTGGCATCATCACGTCGCTCACCACGAGGTCGAGTTTCTCCTTCATGATGATGTTTTTCGCCTGCTTTCCGTTCTTTGCCGTAAACACATGATAGTTCTTGCTCAATACCTGCAGCATCAGGGCGAGCAGTTCCTCGTTGTCCTCCACCACCAGGATCTTGCTTGCATTCTTTCTGATGAAGATGCTCTGGCGGACAGGTGCCAGCTTAGGTTTGTCTTCAGAAGCAGGTTGGAATTCCAGCTTCGTTTCCTGGCTTGCCTGTCTGATGGCTTCCCGATTTACTGCATTTGTTTTTTCAGAATTGTCTATTTCATCTGGTGCATACGCACTTTTTCTGATAGACAGGGTGATGGTGAAGGTAGTGCCTTCGCCTTCCTGACTTTCACATTGGATATCGCCATGATGCAGTTTCACCAGGTCGTGGGTCAACGACAGTCCGATGCCGGTTCCCGGCATGTTCTGCTTGCGGTAGTCGCCATCGAAGAATCGGGTGTAGAGATGCTTCATCTTCTCTTTCGACATACCGATGCCATTATCCGCGATGGTGATGATAGCCTGTTCCTTGCTGAGGCTGAGTGATACATCAATCTTGCCTCCCACCTTATTATATTTAATGGCGTTGGAGAGCAGGTTGTAGATGATCTTATCCATCTTGTCGGCATCAAACCATGCCATGCCTTCAGTCTTCGGCTTCTCCAGGGATAGGGTAATCTTCTGGTGTTCAGCCATCGGACGGATATTCTCGCAAGCTTCTTCTATGAACGAAATCAGGTTTCTGCGGCTCACGAGCAGATGCAGCTGTCCTGCCTGCGACTTTCTCACTTCCAGGATCTGTTGCAGGAGTCGGGTGGTGCGGTTGATGTTGCTGTCTATCACCAGATAGTCTTCCTCATACTGTGGTGCTCTTTCCTTGAGCTTGTAGATGGTGGCAGAAATGACGGTGAGCGGGGTGAGCAACTCGTGGGTGATATTGGTAAGGATAACACCCATCTGCAGGCTGTTTCTGGTCTTCACCTGCTCCTTATACCATCTGGCAGCAGCAAAGATGCCGCCTATCAGCATCAGGATATAGAGCATGAAGGCTATTCTGGATGCATACCATGGCGGCAGCACCTTGATGGTGATGGTGTAGGGCAGTTCCTGCCACTGACCATAGCTGTCGGTGGCCTTCAGACGCAATCTGTAGGTTCCTGCGCTTAGGTTCTGGAAGGTGGCTTTGTGAACATCAGGCTTGCAGTATTGCCAGTCTTCATTATAACCTTCCAGCTGGTAGGCATAGACATTCTTGCTGGCATTGCCGTAAGTGAGGAGTGCAAACTCGATATCAAACTTCTTCACCTTTGCCGGTATGGTAATCTCCTGGGTATAGTGAGGCATTTCTTTCGAAATATCACTTTTGAGAACAGAGTCCAGCATGGCAAATGGCACGTCGTCTATCAGCAGGTCGGTAATGATGAGCTTGCTGTTCTTCTTGTGATGCTTCATTCCCATAAGAGGAGATGGAGTGAAGGAGAAGAAGCCTGTTCTTCCGCCGAAGAAGATTTCCTTGCCAAACTGATAACTGGCATCCGCCGAAAAATGGACTTCTCCCAAACCGTCTTCCCGGGTAAAGTAAGTGATGTTGCGCAAGTCTTCCGCATCCTGACTTTTCCAGGTAATATAAGCCAGAGACTTGTTGAGCGCTACCCAGATATTGCCGAAAGCATCGCCTTCTATGGAGAAGGTCTGGTCATCCGGAAGATGAATCTTTCGGTTCTGGTATTCAAAACGGTCTTCCTCCTTATTATATAGGAAGAGTCCGCCACTGTTTGATATCGCCCAGAGTCTGCCCTGCTTGTCCTCCATACATTTCTGGGCATCATTGATGGCAAACAGCTGGTTTTTAAAGCTGTATTGCTTGTATTTCAGCGATCGGATGTTCTTGGGATTTCCCGAAATGCGGATGATGCCTTCATTATTGGTAGAGACCCAGATGTTACCCTGCCTATCCTGGCAGATGTTACGGATGTCACAGCTGCTGAAGTCGTTTTTACCTTCTTTCATGGTCAGGAAGTAGCCTGTATTGTCTGGATACACGATACTCATACCATTGCGGCTTCCTATCCACATGGTTTTATCCTTTGATTCGAAAACAGCATTGACAAAGTCTTCTTGGATGTATTTGGTATTGCTGCGATTCAGTTCGAAGGCATTTCCCTCCTTTGGTTTGACTACGATACCATAGTTGTTGACCGCAAACCAGATTTCCCCATTGCTTCTTTTGGCAATGCTGGTGATACTCGTGGTTAGCGTATAGTCGTGCAAACTGCCAAAACCTGGAATTTCACTATTATAATAGGTGGCACCGGTGTATCTGTTGTAGAGCGCTACTCCGTATGGGTTGAGCCCCAGCCAGAACCATGCTCCATCGGTGGTTAGTATGGCATTCACGTAGTTGATGGTAGGGGCATTCTGAAGATTTCCCAGATGCCACTGCCTGAAGAGCGATGGTGTGGTAGTAATCTGCAGGACTCCATCATTCTGCGTGCAGAGCCAGATGTTGCCCCCCCCATCTGTGCAGATATCATTGCAGTAGATGAGTCGGCTGTTGCCTATCTGGGTATATTTCTGCCAGCTGGCCTGCGGCAGGTTTTCGTCGAGAAAGCAGATGCCTTCTCTTGTGCATGCCCAGAGAGTATGCGTAGTAGGGTCTTCTACGAATTTATAGAAGATGTCGAAATTATTGGTTGTATAGGGATATTGATGATATTGCGGATTCTTCAGATTGTCCGGATTGCTGATGCACAGCACTCCGTATCCCCAGGTTCCTACCCAGAGACGATGGTTTCTGTCGAAAAAGAGCGAGTAGGCAGAATTTATGTCATTCAGCTTCGGGTAGCTGCGGAATACGTTGCTGCCACGTTTCAGACGCATCAGTCCGGAAGACCAGGTACCGATGAGAAGGTCGCCGTTTTTGTCTTCAGTTACACATTTTACGCTGAAAGAATTGAGGCGCTGTTTCTTTCCGTTTTCATCGATGCGCCAGGCATTCCTGGAAGTATAGGTATAGAAGGATTCATTTTCCGGATTGAAATAAGATAATCCTCCATCTGTACCAACCCAGAGTGTACCATCTCTCGAAACAAAGAGATGGTAGATGATTCTCTGATCTTCGCTTGGCAGGAAATAGGTCTTGAAAACGCCAGTCTTCCGGTTTATCTTTACCAGGCCGTTTCGGGTTCCCAGCCAGAGGTTCTGTTCGTGGTCTTCTGCCATGGAACGGATGTCGTTGTTGGGTAGAATACCTGGAGAAAGAGCATTCGATTTATACGATTTCACGGTATAGCCATCGTATGATTTGAGTCCGGAATTGGTTCCCACCCACATCATTCCTTCGCTATCTAGTATCATGCAATGGCTTTCAGACGCTGGCGAAATGTTAAAAGATGCAATGCTGCGGTATGGAAATGTTTCCGCTTTAGCAATGATGCAGCACACAAAAGTCAGTATCAAATATATCGTTCTCATCTTGATTATTAGTATTTCTTTGTATTTTGGGTACAAATTTACAGCTTTTTCCCGAATTTTTCCCTTATTTTCTCGAATTTTTCCCTAATATATGATAAAAAAGACCGAATTTTGCAATTGTGAAGCAATAAAAGTTGCCTTGGCGAGAGCGAAGGCGGCACTTTACATTTTTTTTACATAAACAGTATAATATAAACTAATAAATTAAAATACAACTTAAAATGGAAAATCTTAAGCTAATAACATCGTCTAGAAGATTGATGGCTTTGGCAGCTTTGGCAACTGGCGTTGCTTTGCCTCCACAATCTATCATGGCAGCTTCTACAGCTCAGGTTGTTCAGCAGTCGGGTGTCGTTAAAGGGCAGGTTCTTGATCCTTCTGGTGAGCCGGTAATCGGTGCTACCGTAAAGGTTAAGGGTTCCAAGACGGGTACTGTTACCGATATTGATGGTAATTTCTCGCTCAGTGCTGCTCCAGGTGCTATGGTCGAAGTGTCTTATATAGGTTATAAGACCATGACGGTAAAAGCTGGTAATGGTCCGTTGAACGTTACTTTGGAAGACGACAATCAGGCTTTGAGTGAAGTAGTTGTCGTAGGTTTCGGTACTCAGAAGAAGGTAAACCTCACTGGTGCTGTCTCTGTAATCGACAGCAAGGAGATTGCTTCCCGTCCTGTTGCCAATGCTACCCAGGCATTGCAGGGTCTGGTTCCTGGTTTGCAGATTTCCAGTTCATCTGGTTCTATGGATGCTACTCCTAATGTAAATGTACGTGGTACTACTACCATTGGTGAGGGTTCCAAGGGTACTCCATTGATCTTGATTGATGGTTCTGAGGGTGATTTGAATACCATCAACCCACAGGATATCGAAAGTGTATCTGTATTGAAGGATGCTGCTGCATCTTCAATCTATGGTTCCCGTGCACCTTTCGGTGTAATCTTGGTTACTACCAAGAAAGGTAAGTCGGGTAAGGTTACAGTCAACTATAATAACAGCTTCCGTTTCAGCGGAATGATTCGTGGCAAGCACATGATGAACTCTGTTGACTATGCAGCATGGGTAAACGATGCTCATACCAATGGTGGTAGTGGTGTGTTCTTCGATCAGGAGCGTATGGATAAGATTGTGGCTTATCACAATGCCACTCCTGTAGGTCCTGGTACCCGAAAGGATGCCAATGGTAACCTGCTCTACGGTATCGATTCCAGCAACGGCACAACATGGAATGATGGCTACGCCTATGGTGTAGATGACGTAGATTGGTATGATGCCTTGTATAAGAGCACAGCCTTCTCTCAGGAGCATAACGCAAGTGTGAGTGGCGGTAATGATAAGTTTAATTTCTATGCTTCTTTCAACTACCTGCACAATGGCGGTTTCATGAAGCTGGATAAGGATAAGAACGACCGTTACAATACGGCAGCTAAGATTGGTGCGCAGATTACCGATTGGCTGCACCTGGATTACTCTACCCGCTGGACCCGTACCGATTTCCAGCGCCCTGCTAATTTGACCAACAGTCTGTATCAGGACTTGGCACGTCAAGGTTGGCCGGTATTGCCTTTGCAGGATCGCAACGGTTACTATTATTCTGCACCTTCTCCTGCCCTCGGTCTGGCTACAGCAGGTAAGGATACCAAGGAGCGTGACATCCTGAACCAGCAGGTGAACCTGTTGATTGAGCCTATCAAGAACTGGAGAACTCATATCGACTTCACCTATCGTTCAGAGAATACTGCACGCCACTGGGACAAGAAGATGCTCTACAACCATGATGTTGCCGGCAATCCTATCGTTTACGACAAGGGTTCCAATGTTCATGAGGATGAATATAAGGAGAACTACTATAACTTCCAGGCTTATACCGAGTACAACTTCTCTCTGGCTAAGAAGCATAACTTCCACGTAATGGGTGGTTTCCAGGCAGAGCAGTTGAGAAAGACCGAATTCGGTCTGCAGCGTAATGGTATCTTGGATGAGTCTCGTCTGGAGGTGGATCTGACCAATGGCTTGAGCTACGAAGGCAAGGAAATCGTTCCTTCCGTGAATGGTGGACGCAACCAGTGGCAGACAGCGGGCTTCTTCGGCCGTTTGAACTACAACTATGATGAGAAGTATCTTTTCGAGTTCAATATCCGTCATGATGGTACATCCAAGTTCCGTAGAAACAATATGTGGAAGACCTTCCCATCTTTCTCTTTGGGTTGGAACATCGCTCACGAAAACTTCTGGAAGCCATTGGAGAATACTGTAAATACCTTGAAGCTCCGTGCATCTTACGGTTCTTTGGGTAACCAGAATGTTGATAACTGGTATCAGACCTATTCTACAGTAGCTTATAATTCTGTCGCAGGTGCCTGGCTTCAGGGTGGTAAGAAGACCAACATTACTGCAGCTCCAGGTCTGGTTTCTGCAGCCTTGGGTTGGGAAAAGGTAGAAAGCTATGATGTCGGTCTCGACTGGGGTGCTTTCAACAACCGCCTGACTGGTTCCTTCGATTACTATGTACGTAATACCAAGGACATGGTAGGTCCTGCTCCTGAGTTGCCTGCACTTTTGGGAACTGCTGTTCCTAAGACCAACAATACTGACCTCCGTACCACTGGCTGGGAGTTGCAGATTGGCTGGCGCGATCATCTGGAGAATGGCTTGAACTATGGTGTAACATTCAATGTTTCAGATGCTCAGGCTAAGGTAACCCGTTATCCAAACAACCCTACCGGTTCCTTGTCTAGCTATATCGAGAACCGCAAGGTAGGCGAAATCTGGGGTTATGAAACCATCGGAATTGCCAAGACTAATGATGAGATGAACCAGCATCTGGCTACCTTGCCAAATGGTGGACAGAGCCAGCTTGGCGACAAGTGGGCTGCTGGTGATATCATGTACAAGGACCTGGATGGCGACGGCAAGATCTCTAATGGAAGCAATACATTGGCAGACCATGGTGACTTGAAGGTTATCGGCAACAAAACTCCTCGTTATCTCTTCGGTCTTGATCTCACCGCCAGCTGGAAGGGGTTCGACTTCCGTGCATTCATGCAGGGTGTCATGAAGCGTGATTATTCTGATGCGAGAGAATTTCTGTTTGGAGCTACCGACTCTGGTGTATGGTGGGCTGCAGGTATTACCGGCGTTCAGGACTACTTCCGCGATTCAGAAACCTGGTCTGTCAAGAATGGCTACGAATCAGAGAATCTGAATGCCTATCTGCCACGTCCGCAGTACAGCGGGAAGAACATCCATACCCAGACACGCTATTTGCTCAATGCAGCTTATTTGCGTATGAAGAACCTTCAGATTGGCTATACCCTGCCACAGAGCTTGGTTTCAAAGGCAGGTTTGGGCAATGTCCGCTTCTTCGTTTCAGCAGAGAATTTGTTCACTATCACCGATCTTCCAAGTCAGTTCGACCCAGAGACCATCGATACCGATTATGGTAATGGTTATCCTCTCTCTCGCACTTTCTCTTTCGGTGTTAACGTTACATTATAATTAAAAGGAGATATTAATATGAAATTCAAACATATAGCACTTATGTCATTGGCACTTGCTGCATCCTTCTCTTCTTGTAGTGATTATCTGGAGCAGGAGCCACCATCAAGCTTACCTTCTGATGGATTCTTTACTTCAGAGGCAAAGGTGAAAGCTGCTGCCGATCAGTTCTATGGTGATGTCTTGCCAGGACACGCCAACTGGAGCTATGGTCTCTATGCCGGAGATGTGAATACCGACAACCAGATCAACTGGAATGGTGATGGCAAGTTTGCCACAGGACTTTGGAAAACAGCCAATGATAACGGCAACTGGTCTTGGAATAATATCCGCAACATCAACTATCAGCTCAATTCTATCCTCGAGGCTCAGAAGGCTGGTAAGATTTCAGGTAGTGAGGCTATCATCAACCAGTATATTGGTGAGATCTACTTTATGAGAGCATACTGCTACTTTGATATGTTGCAGAAGTGGGGCGACCTTCCTATTGTAACCGAGGCATTCCCTGACAATGAGGAAATTCTGGTGGCTGCCAACAAGCGTCAGCCTTGCAACGAGGTGGCTCGTTTCATCATGGAAGACTTGGACAAGGCTATCTCGCTGATGCAGGATGGTTTTGACAAGAACCATACCCGTATCTCTCCAGATGCAGCCCGCCTGTTCAAGAGCCGTGTAGCTCTCTACGAGGGTTCTTGGCTGACTTATTTTGCCGGCACAGCTTTCGTTCCTAACGGCGAGGGATGGCCAGGCAAGGCTAAGGAGTATAATGCCAACTATCAGTATCCTACAGGTTCTGTTGATGCTGAGGCTAAGTATTTCCTGCAGGAGAGTGCCAAGGCTGCCGAAATGGTAGCTGACAAGTATAAGGATCAGTTGATGGTGAACACCGGTACTATTCCTCAGAAGGAAGGTGATCCTCAGAACCCTTACTTCAATATCTGGGGTACTACAGATATGTCGGGTACACCTGAGGTTATCCTTTGGCGCCAGTATAGCAAGGAGTTGGGTGTAGTCAATAATGTGGAGGTTGGTGTCCAGCATGGAGACTTTGGTGTAGGTCTCACCCGCTCTATGGTAGAGGGCTATGTGATGAAGGATGGTAAGCCTATCTATAATTCAGCCTATACCTATAGCGACCAGACTATCGCCGATGTAGCTACCAATCGTGACCCTCGTCTCACCATCTTCCTGAAGGTTCCTGGACAGAAGAATGTATTCAAGAATATGTCTGCTCCTGAGGATCACTATGTCATCGACGAGCCATATCCAACCATTACCACACGTAATGCCGAGAATGACTATTCTACAGGTTATGCAATCCGTAAGGGTGGTACCTTTGATAAGGCTAATACAGGTAATGGTAACTGCTACAATGCAGCTGAAATCTTCCGTGCTACCGAGGCGCTGCTGAACTACATGGAGGCTGAGTATATGTTGACCAACAGTCTTTCTGGCAAGGTTCTGGAGTATTGGAAGGATGTACGTAAGGCTGCCGGCTTCACAGGTGATGCTGTTAACCCACAGGTTACCATCGATGCTACTGAGATGAGCAAGGAAACTGCCGACTGGGGTTCTTACTCTGCAGGCAAGCAGTTGACCGATAAGATTCTCTACAACATCCGTCGTGAGCGTCGTTGCGAGTTGATTTCAGAAGGTCTTCGTGGTATGGATTTGCAGCGCTGGCGTTCATACGATCAGTTGATGACAACTCCTGCTCACATGGAGGGTATTCATCTCTGGAATACTCCAATGCAGAGCTGGTATAACAACCTGAATGCAGATGGCTCTTCTAATGCCAACGTATCAAGCTCTTCTCTGAGCGAGTACTATCGTCCATTGGAGACGAACATGACAGCTACCAACAGCTACAAGGATGGTTTCACCTGGCACATGGCTCACTATCTGCAGCCACTTCCTATCAAGCAGTTCCTGCTCACCGCAAGTGATTATGCTTCTGTAGAGAAGAGTCCATTGTATCAGAACCCATATTGGCCAACATCAGCAGGTCAGTCAGCAGAGAAGTAATCTTCTAGACTAAATAAGTATTCTAATAAATAAAGGCTCAGATGAAATTGTCCATTGATGGATAATCTCTTCTGAGCCTTAATACAAACTCAGAGCATATATAAAAAGATAGGAATTCGAAAAGGAGATAATTAGGTACTGTTAAGCGGGGTTAAAAACGTTAATAAATAAATATAAGTTTTTGGGGGCTGAATTTTTTATATAAATTTGCGTCTAAAAAATAACAAAAACGATGAATAAACAAGTAATAATTAACAATCTAAACACGTCAAAAAAGAATTGTGTTATTGTGTCTGTTGGCGATGGAAGCTTGCATCGTCAATTGTGCTATGATACTGCTAATTTTGATTTGCATTTGCTTGTTTATGACGATACTTATAATAAGTATCTTGGGGATTCAAAGTTTGTATGTAAACTGAAAGGTTACAAAATGGATATGTCTTTTCAATATTTTCAAATGCACCCTCAGTTTATAGAACAGTATGATTATTTCCTGTTGTTGGATGATGATATTCAAATCTCAGTAGATTCGGTCAATAAGTTATTTGAATTGATGAAGGAATACAGGCTTAAAATCGCTCAACCTTCATTGAGTACTTCTTATTATACGTATGAACATACATTGCACAATCCAATGTGTACAATACGATATACTAATTTTGTTGAAATGATGATGCCTTGCTTTTCACGTGAAGCTCTTATGGCAGTGATGGGTACATTTGAAGATCATGTGCGTTGGTGTGGTATAGAGTATCATTGGCCTTTATTGATAAATAGCAATAAAAGAGATATAGCCATTGTTGATTCTGTCCAGGCAGTTCATACCCGTCCTGTACAGACTATAACAAACGAGAATTATCAAATTATGCTAGAATATTTACAAAAAAACAAACTTAAAAAAGAAATTGCTATATATATGGAATGTACCTGTTCCGATACAGATTATGAGGATTATAAGAAATTGAGGAAAAGAGTAGATGACATAATAGTAGAGCTTACAAATGGAAAACTATATAGGATGTTGACTTCCGAGTTGGTTCCTGTAGTATGTTTTTTCTGTTTATATTCTATGGTTTCAGAAAAGAGAATATATTTGGATATGGCAAAAAGAGCTGTTGATGAAATATATTTCAAGCATCGTGCTGATATTGAATCTTCAGTAACGGAACAGGAAATTCGAAAATTATCAGTTTTTGTCGATTATTTACGGCAGTATGATATTTCTCTGTGTGAAATTATGAAGTTTCTGCCAGAAGTTGATAAACGGGCTACTAGCTTTGCTGACGTATTAGCTATACTCAATATCAATGATGATTATGTAGATACAGATGTAATGGATTCTGTAAAAAAGGGGGTTAAAATTTGTTTGGAACTCTTGACGGAAGAAAAGTATAAATATAAGTTTTTTTCACTAGTGTCCCGTTAAAACGAGACGTT
>ULVB01027007.1_pt1 | contig 13149 bp, 10 predicted proteins | sample 1959071 | NCBI WGS metagenome assembly ULVB01 (sample SAMEA4835776, study PRJEB28245) | human gut metagenome | biome: gut microbiome; material: fecal sample | place: Denmark | collected 2008 | reverse complement strand
CGAGTGCTGCAGCCTGCTAGCCACATTCCTTTGCTGGCAGATGTTCTGCTGCTAGATGTCAAGCTTTTCTGATGTTACAGATGGAAATTCATGCAAATTATTGGGCTGGTTATTTGAAGAACGATGGACGGCTATATTAATCTGTGAATTATTCTGAATAGTTACCTGAAAAATAAAAGGGGATGTGAAAAAACTCGATTGATTTTTTTCACATCCCCTTTTATTTATGGACATAAGTAACTATTCAGATCCACACATATATGAGCAAAATCAGCTGCGCAGCAACGGCTGTATTATTCCATAGAATCCGGAATACCATCATGATCCAAATCTGCCATGTCTGCTCCGTGCGCACCGATATCCACAGTGTTTAAGGTGCGTCTTTTAAGTCTTGCGGCCTCAGACTGCTTGAGCAGATAGCTCTTTATCTCGCGTGAGTGCTTTACGTGAACGAGCTTAAGCTCAGGGTTTGTGACGTCGCCTGTGTAGCAGACTATGGTGCCGAGCTTAAAAATGCGCTCCATCAGTGATGTGGTGAGCTTTACATCAGCTACTTTATACATGTAGCAGTCATCCTCTGTGGTGCTCAAGAGTCCGGACTCTACAGTGATAAAGGACGGTGTGACGGTATATTTTGTGAAAGTCCACGGCAGACCGAGAAACAGCAGTCTCTTTCTTTCCTTAAAGATTACGGCATCGTCATCATCGATTGCGCCGGCTGTGGTGTTTTTGATTTGTGATTCATTTACAGACATATTATTCTCCTTTTTGATGTTGAAATTGTCGTAATTGTATGAAAACTTCAATACAATTGCTAAACGTTCAGAACAGTTATATTCTGTCATATATTTTACAACAAAAAAGTGTAAAAGCCAACTTGAATATTGCGCTAAGTTATTATATGATAGAAAAAATGTAATAAAAATTGTTACGCGAAAAAGAATGGAGGCAAATTATGCGTCACTTAATGAGTCCGTTGGATTTTTCTGTAGAAGAGTTGGACAAGCTTCTGGATCTTGCAAATGATATAGAGGCTCATCCTGAGAAATATGCACACAAGTGCGATGGAAAGAAGCTTGCAACCTGTTTTTATGAGCCAAGCACGAGAACCAGGCTTAGCTTTGAGGCTGCCATGCTTAATTTGGGAGGCTCGGTGTTAGGTTTTCACAGTGCTGATTCGTCATCTGCGTCAAAGGGCGAGAGCGTTTCAGATACTATCAGGGTTATTTCCTGCTATGCGGATATCTGTGCCATGCGTCATCCTAAGGAGGGTGCACCGCTTGTGGCTTCAGAAAAATCGCGTATCCCTGTAATCAATGCAGGCGATGGAGGTCATCAGCATCCTACCCAGACACTTGCGGATCTCCTTACAATCCGTTCCATCAAGGGCAGATTGAATAATATCACAATCGGCTTTTGCGGAGATTTAAAGTTTGGACGTACAGTGCATTCACTGATCAATGCACTTATCAGATATGACAATGTGAAGATTGTGCTTATCTCGCCTGAGGAGCTTAAGGTGCCTGACTATGTGCGCGATGATGTGCTTCGTGCCAACAATATCGAGTTCAAGGAGGTAGAAAAGCTCGAGGATGCCATGGGAGAGCTTGATGTGCTCTACATGACACGTGTCCAGAAGGAGCGTTTCTTCAATGAGGAGGACTATGTGCGCCTGAAGGATTTCTACATTCTGACAAAGGAGAAGATGGAGCTTGCAAAGGATGATATGATTGTACTTCATCCGCTCCCACGTGTGAATGAGATTTCTGTTGATGTGGATGATGACCCGAGAGCATGCTATTTCAGGCAGGCACAGTATGCAGTTTACGTGCGTATGGCGCTTATTCTGACATTGCTTGGACTGGCTGAGGACTAAAGGAGGATAATATGCTGAATATAAGTGGAATACATGAGGGCTTTGTGCTCGATCATATCAAGGCAGGTATGAGTCTTCAGATTTACAGGGATTTAAAGCTTGACAAGCTCGACTGCACAGTTGCAATCATAAAGAATGCAAAGAGCAGCAAGATGGGCAAGAAGGATATCATCAAGGTAGAGTGTCCGATAGAGTCGTTAGACCTCGATATCCTTGGATTTATCGATCACAATATCACTGTAAATGTGATAAAGGGTGACAAGATTGTGGACAAGATGGAGCTTAAGCTGCCTCATCAGGTTAAAAATGTCATCAAGTGCAAAAATCCAAGATGCATCACTTCAATTGAGCAGGAGCTTGACCAGATTTTCGTGCTTTCTGATGAGAAAAACGAAATCTACCGCTGCAAGTACTGCGAGGAGAAATACGAAGGAGTTAAATAGTATCAGTTATGTATGCCAACGTGATTGTGGATATATCCCACGAAAAACTGGATAAGACATTTCAGTACAGCATCCCGGATGAGCTTTTATGCGACATCCGTCCGGGTGTGTGCGTGGATATTCCATTTGGCAGCCGCACTATCACAGGCTATGTGATTGAGGTCACGGATAAGCCTGAGTACGACCCGGCAAGGACAAAGCCTCTTATCGGGATAAAGGCAGACTCTGTGGCTGTGGAGGCAAAGCTCATCGCACTTGCGGCATGGATACGGCGCAATTACGGCTCTACCATGAATCAGGCGCTTAAGACTGTTATACCTGTAAAGAAGCAGGCTAAGGAGCAGGTGAGCCGCAGTATTGCACTGAAAATAGACAAGGTAAAGGCAAGGGCGCAGCTTGCGCTTTGCGAGGCAAAAAAACAAAAGGCAAAGGCCAGGCTTTTTCGTGCGCTGATTGATGCTGATGATGGGGCGCGCCTTGAGTATTCCTTTGTGACAGGCAAGCTGTCGGTGTCGGCTGCCACTATAAGAGCGCTTGAGCAGAGCGGCTTTATCGAGGTCATCACACAGAGCGGTTACAGAAATCCTGTGGAGCATATGAGTGTGGACACCTATGATAAGGTACTGAATGCCGCGCAGCAGAGTGTGGTTGATGCGATAGAAGGCGACATTGCCGCCGGTCTTAGAAATACTTATCTGATTAAGGGTGTCACCGGAAGCGGCAAGACAGAGGTGTACATGGAGCTTATCGCACACTGTATACAGTCCGGGCGTCAGGCGATTGTGCTGATTCCCGAGATTGCCCTCACTTACCAGACCGTGATGCGTTTTTTTGCAAGATTTGGGAACAGGGTTTCGATAATCAATTCAAGACTTTCAAATGGTGAGCGTTATGACCAGTTTGAGAGAGCTAAGAATGGTGATATTGACATCATGATTGGCCCGCGGTCGGCGTTGTTCACACCTTTTTCAAATTTAGGACTTATCATAATAGATGAAGAGCACGAGAATTCATACAAGAGCGAGTCGGTGCCACGCTATCATGCCAGGGAGGTGGCGATAGAGTACGCGCGCATGTCCGATGCCATTGTGGTACTTGGCTCTGCAACACCGTCGGTGGATAGCTATTACAAGGCAAAGACAGGCGTTTACAGGCTTTTGGAGCTGGATAAGCGTGTGGACGACAGACCTCTTCCAAAGTGTGAGGTTGTCGATTTGAGGCAGGAGCTTCGTGAGGGAAACCGCTTGATTCTTTCCACCAGGCTTCAGGAGCTTATGGAGGAGCGGCTTCTAAATGGCCAGCAGACCATGCTTTTTTTAAATAGAAGGGGCAAATCGGCATTTATGTCGTGCAGAGCGTGCGGTTTTGTGGTAAAATGTCCTCATTGCGATGTATCACTCAGTGAACATAGCGGCGGAGTGATGGTCTGTCACTACTGCGGCTACAGACAGCCGGTGCCTAAGGTGTGTCCGAGCTGTGGCTCGAAGTACATTAGCGGCTTTAAGGCCGGCACACAGAAGATAGAAGCGATGGTGGCAAAGCGTTTTCCACAGGCGCGTATACTGCGCATGGATTATGACACCACGAGGGCGAAGGATGCGTATGAGAAGATTCTGCAGGCATTTTCCAATCATGAAGCCGATATACTTATCGGTACGCAGATGATTGTAAAGGGGCATGATTTTTCAAATGTCACGCTGGTTGGTGTGCTGGCGGCGGATATGTCACTGCATGTGAATGATTTTCATGCGGCGGAGCGCACCTTTGCTCTGCTGACCCAGGCGGCAGGGCGCGCCGGCAGAGGAAAGCTGCCCGGCAATGTGGTTATCCAGACCTACGACCCTGACCACTATGCCATCCGGACTGCCAAAGAGCAGGATTATGAGGCTTTTTACGATAAGGAGATAGAGTACAGGAGGCTTATGAACTATCCACCTGTATGGAATATGCTTTTAGTCCATGTCACATCACCTGATGAGAGTGAGTGCAGCAGCATGGCACAGCAAGTGTACGATATAGCGTTGCAGATGATATCGCATACAGATGAAAATCAAAGCCCTGATGATAGGCATCTGATTCAGCTCATCGGTCCTGCGGATGCGACCATCGCCAAGGTAAATGACATATACCGCAAGGTGATTTACATGAAGACATCTGACTATGCGGCGCTCATTTCAATAAAGGATGTCATAGAGCAGGCTGTGAAAGCTGATACGGCAATGAAACATGCTAATATCTCATTTGATTTCAATCCGATGAGTGGATTTTGATAGATATAGAAGGAGGCAATTATGGCACTTAGAACTATTAGAGTGGAGGGAGACCCTGTACTTGGCAAGGTCTGCAGAGAGGTTACGGAGGTGACTCCAAAGATAGTAACACTTATTGATGATATGCTTGAGACTATGTATGAGGCTAATGGTGTAGGACTTGCCGCACCACAGGTTGGCATATTAAAGAGGATCGTTGTTATCGATGTGGGCGAGGGTCCAATCGTGATGATTAATCCTGAAATTATCGAGTCTGACGGAGAGCAGACCGGCGATGAGGGCTGTCTTTCAGTACCGGGAAAAGCCGGACAGGTGACCCGCCCGAATTATGTAAAGGCTCGCTTCATGGGCGAGGATATGAATGAGTATGAGATAGAGGGAGAAGAGCTTTTGGCCAGATGTATCTGCCACGAGCTTGACCATCTCGACGGACATCTCTATGTGGAGAAGGTTGAGGGCGTACTTCACGATGTGACATATGAGGATACACAGGAGTAATCATTAGGATGACATTTGTTATCTGAGCTTGGAAAATATCTGGGAGGCAGTAAGATGAGAGTAATTTTCATGGGAACACCGGACTTTTCGGTGGGAACACTTGAGGCAATTATAGAGGCAGGGCACGAGGTGGCACTGGTTGTCACACAGCCCGACAAGCCAAAGGGCCGCGGCAAGACAATGCAGTATACACCGGTCAAGGAGTGTGCGCTTTCGCACGGTATTGAGGTATTCCAGCCGGTTAAAATAAGAGAGACTGCTAATATAGAGTATCTCAGAAAGTTTAATGCAGATATAATAATCGTGGTTGCTTTTGGACAGATTCTGTCAAAGAGTATTCTTGATATGCCTCGATACGGCTGTATCAATGTGCATGCTTCACTTTTGCCAAAGTACAGAGGTGCGGCTCCTATCCAGTGGGCTGTGATTAACGGTGACGAGTTTACAGGTGTCACTACCATGAGGATGGATGAGGGCGTCGATACCGGCGATATGATTGCAAAGAGTACAGTCAGACTCGCACCTGATGAGACCGGCGGCAGCCTGTTTGATAAGCTCTCAGCAGAGGGAGCAAAGCTGTGTGTGGAGACCATGAAGATGATAGAGGATGGCACTGCAGAGTATACTCCTCAAAACAGCGAGGAGGCCACACATACATCAATGATCAGTAAGGAGCTTGGCTTTATCGACTGGACAAAGCCGGCTGTTGAGATTGAGAGGCTTATAAGGGGGCTTAATCCATGGCCGAGCGCATACACCCACCTGAATGGTAAGACATTTAAGGTGTGGAGTGCAAAGGTGATTGACGGCAGCGATGATTATGAGCCGGGCTGTATTTATCATATCGGAAAAAATGATATGTATGTACAGACAGGAAAAGGAGCATTATCTTTAGTAGAGGTACAGCTCCAGGGCAAGAAGCGCATGGATACAGGTTCATTTTTGAGAGGCTGTCATGTGGAAGAGGGCTCATTTTTCACGTTATAGTTATTCATTATAAGTAACTAAAAACATAATTAAATGTGAGTCAATGTTCTCAAAGATACTCAAAATCCAGAGTATTCGTTTGTGCTAACGTCAAAGCAGTCGGAAACGTTGAGAAGTAGCCAGTGCAAGTTGAAACAGTCTTGCTAATTATAGGATAGAACCTTGATGGTAGCGTTTAGACAATGGTAGAAGCCTACGAAAACCAAGTAGCGAAACATAAAATATTAAGAAAGGAAAAGCTATTTAGATGAAAACCTATATCTAATCAATTTAAAGAATTTATAGGTATGTACCGATGGCTTAGTCGGGAATTTACGACTGTGGAGTGTACAAGAACTTGTGAGTAGCGTATTGTTTATAATCGCCAAAGCATACACATTGAAGCAGTAACTACAAATCGTGAGATTGTAGCGAATCATCTAGCATATACACATTTGTATATGTTTTTAGTAGCAGAGATGATACATGGGATATTATTACTGGGATCCGACATATATACTCGTTGTGATAGGTGCAGTGATATGTATGATTGCATCGGCAAGAGTTAAAGGTACATTTAATAAATACTCGCAGCTAAGAAGCATGTCAGGCATGAATGGCGCACAGGTGGCTCAAAGAGTGCTTCAGGCGGCAGGCATATATGATGTGCAGGTGCGTCATGTGTCCGGCAGTCTGACGGACCACTATGATCCGCGCACCAAAACAGTGAATTTATCTGATCCTGTGTACAATGCCACATCGGTCGCAGCACTTGGCGTAGCAGCCCATGAGTGTGGACACGCTATACAGCATGCAAAAAGCTATGCACCTCTTTCAATCAGGAGTGCACTCGTACCTATAGCTAATTTTGGCTCAATGCTTGCATGGCCGGTCATACTTATCGGCTTATTATTTAACACACGCTCGTCAGGGCTTATTATTGATATAGGCATATTGCTGTTTTCGGCAGCAGTGCTTTTCCAGCTCGTGACATTGCCGGTAGAGTTTGATGCTTCAAGACGTGCGCTTGTCATGCTTCGTACACAGGGCATACTTGCAGATGACGAGCTTAGGTACACAAGAAGGGTGCTCAAGTCAGCGGCACTTACCTATGTAGCCAGTGCGGCGGCTGCTATTTTACAGCTCCTTCGTATCATACTTATCACAAACGGACGCAGACGGGACGACTGATATTGTTTTAGATTCTGTTTGCCTGTGATTTTACAGGGTGGCAGTTCAAATTGGATATATTAGTTAGAAAATTAAATGTATATGTAACTATTCGGAAACATCATCATGATAAATAATCATAGTAAAAATAATCATAATAATAAAAATAGCCAAATAAACAAAAATAATATACCGGGCAGACCGGCAAAATCAAATGTGGCAGCGCATAATGAGCACTCTGTAGATACGCGTGAGCTTGCCCTTGAGATGCTTATTGAGATTAATGAGCGTGGAGCATTTTCACATATCGTGCTTCGCAGTGTGCTTGACAAGTATCAGTATCTGTCAAAGCAGGACAGAGCCTTTATGACGAGGCTTGTTGACGGCACTATCGAGTATATGCTGCAGCTTGACTACATCATAGACTCTTTTTCAAAGACAAAGGTAAGGAAGATGAAGCCCTTCATCAGAAACCTTCTTCGCATGAGCGTCTACCAGATAAAGTACATGGACGCGGTGCCGGATTCAGCTGTATGCAATGAGGCGGTGAAGCTTGCAAAGAGGCATAAGTTTGCACAGCTTTCGGGCTTTGTAAACGGTGTACTCAGAAATATTGCAAGAAATATAGATTCAGTACAGTTTGATACCTTAAGCATCCGATACTCCATGCCACAGTGGATAGTGGACAGATTTGTTGCGGCATACGGAGAGAAGAAGGCAGAGGAGATTTTCAAGGCCTTTCACAGTAAGAGCACCATAAGCATCAGGACAAACCTGACCAGGTGTACTCCGGATGAGCTTTGCGCGATGCTTGAGGCAGAGGGTGTGACGGTCACAGCGGTTGATGAACTTAATTATGCGTTTGTTATATCTGGATTTGATTATTTGAATGGCTTACAGAGCTTCAGAGATGGGCTTTTCTATGTGCAGGATATAAGTTCAATGCTTGTCGCCCAGACGGCTGCTCCAAAGAAGGGCGACTATGTGATAGATGTATGCGCAGCACCGGGCGGCAAGAGCACCCATATAGCTGAGCTTTTGCAGGGAAGCGGTCATGTGCTCGCGCGTGACCTGACCGATAACAAGGTCGATATGATTGAGGAAAATATAGAAAGGCATGGCCTTAACAATATGTCGGCAGAGGTGTGGGATGCCACAGTGCCTGATGTTGATTCGGTGGGAAAGGCAGATATACTCATCTGTGATCTGCCGTGTTCAGGGCTTGGAGTGCTCGGAAGAAAGAAGGACATCCGCTACAAGATGACGCCTGAGTCTGTAGATGAGCTTGCCGCTCTTCAAAGACAGATACTTGATACCGTGCATACATACGTGAAGCCAAACGGAGTGCTCGTGTACAGCACATGTACGATAGATGAGGCTGAGAATGAGGACAATGTGAGGTGGTTTATTGAAAAGCATCCGGAGTTTGAGCTGGATAAGAGCTTTGCTGAGGGCACCGGAATGAAACAGATACTGCCCGGTGAGCATGGAAGTGACGGATTCTTTATTGCAAGATTCATAAAAAGTAAATTATGATATTAAAATAAATCATGAATTAATAAATATAAATTGGTTTAAAAACAATAGTTAAATGCAGATTTAATAAAAATGATATGGAACAGATAAAAGAACAACTAACTGACATCAAATCAATGAATATGGACGAGCTCACAGAGTTTATCATATCGCTCGGAGAGAAGAAATTCCGTGCGAAGCAGATATATGAGTGGATTCATGTGAAGCATGTGGACAGCTTTGATGAGATGACCAATATTTCAAAAAAGTTCATACAGGTATTAAAGGACAATGCAATACTCATCTCGCTAAAAAAAGAGGAGGTGCAGGTGTCAAAGCTCGATGGCACGAGAAAATATCTCTTTGCACTCGATGATGGCAACGTCATAGAGAGTGTGCTTATGAAGTACAAGCATGGAAACTCTGTATGCATATCTTCGCAGGTTGGCTGCAGGATGGGGTGCAGATTCTGTGCATCCACTCTTGACGGTCTCGTCAGAGGGCTTAGGCCGTCTGAGATGATTGACCAGATTTATCAGATAGGCAAGGACATAGGAGAGCGCATCTCAAATGTGGTTGTCATGGGCACAGGTGAGCCGCTTGACAATTACGACAATCTGCTGCGCTTTATAGAGCTTCTTACTGATGAAAACGGAATCAATATCAGCCAGCGCAATCTGACAGTTTCCACATGTGGTCTCGTACCGCGCATGAGACAGCTTGCAGATGAAAAGCTTTCTATCACGCTGGCGCTTTCACTGCATGCCTCCAATCAGGAAAAGAGAAAAGCTCTCATGCCGGTTGCAAACAGCTATGATATACATGATGTGGTCGATGCATGCAAATATTATTTTGCACAGACCGGCCGCAGAGTCACCTTTGAGTATAGCCTGGTAGGCGGAGTGAACGATACAGCCGAGGATGCAGCAGAGCTTTCGGCACTCGTACATGGCATGAACTGCCATATAAATCTGATTCCTGTAAACCCGATAAAGGAGCGCGACTACGTGCAGTCCAACAAGGGTGTTATAGAGGCTTTTAAAAATAGGCTTGAAAAAAACGGAATTAATGTTACTATTAGAAGGGAAATGGGCAGAGATATAGACGGTGCCTGTGGACAGCTTCGCAAGAAGCATATAGATAAGGAGAGAGGAATAAACTAGATGAAGACGTTTTCCATTACGGATGCAGGTGCTATTCGTGAGATGAATCAGGATTTTTATTTCTCGTCTGACACTGCAGTAGGAAATCTTCCGAATCTTTTCATCGTAGCAGATGGAATGGGAGGACACAAAGCCGGTGACTATGCTTCCAGACACACTATAGAGCGTGTGGTTGCATCGGTATCGAGAAATGCCGGGGATGAACCGGTATCCATCATAAAAGAGGCTATCAACAAGGCAAATGAGCTTTTGGTGGCTGAGTCTCGTGAGGATGAAGCTAAGCGTGGAATGGGTACCACCTTAGTCATAGGAACTATTATAGGAAACAAGCTTTTTGTGGCCAATATAGGTGACAGCAGGCTTTATATTGTAGGTGGCACAGAGCAGATCAGACAGATTACCAGGGATCATTCACTGGTTGATGAGATGGTCAGGATGGGCGAGATAAATGCCGACGAGGCGAGAGTTCATCCGGACAAGAATATCATCACGAGAGCTGTCGGGGCAGCAGATCATGTGGAGGCAGATTTCTTTGAGGTCGAGCTATGTGAGGACGACAGGATTCTTCTGTGTACAGACGGACTTACCAATATGGTGAGAGATGAAGAAATATGCGATACTATTAGGCAAAATGATAATATCGAGACAGCAGCGTCACAGCTTGTCGCCATGGCCAATGCAAACGGTGGCCGCGATAATATCACTGTAATGATTATTAAACCATTTTAAGACGAGGTAATAACAGATGTTAGAGATAGGAAGTTTTTTATCGGATCGATATGAGATCCTAAGCAAGGTTGGCGCAGGAGGCATGTCCGATGTATACAAGGCAAAAGACCATATACTGAGCCGTTTTGTAGCTATAAAGGTTTTAAAGCAGGAGTTTTCGGAGGATAGTTCATTTGTGACCAAGTTCCGTGCTGAGGCACAGTCAGCAGCAGGACTTGAGCATCCGAATATCGTAAATATCTATGATGTAGGCAGCGAGAATGGTCTGTACTACATTGTCATGGAGTATGTCGAGGGTATCACACTTAAGACTTATATCGAGAAAAAGGGCCAGCTGTCATTCAAGGAGTCTGCAAGTATTGCAATCCAGGTGGCAAGGGGCATAGAGGCCGCTCACAATAAAAATATCATCCATCGTGATATCAAACCGCAGAATATCATTATTTCTACAGATGGCAAGGTAAAGGTGACAGACTTTGGAATTGCAAAGGCTACATCTTCAAATACAATAAGCTCAGATGTGATGGGCTCAGTACACTATGCATCTCCGGAGCAGGCAAGAAACGGCTTCGTCGATGGCAGAAGTGATATTTACTCACTGGGAATCGTAATGTTTGAGATGGTTACAGGCCGTGTGCCGTTTGACGGTGATACCACAGTGGCAGTTGCACTGCAGCACTTACAGGAGGAGATTGCAAGGCCGAGCATCTACGCACCGGATCTGCCGATCAGCTTTGAGAAAATCATCTTAAAGTGTACACAAAAGACACCGGACCGCAGATACCAGACTATTGAGGAGCTTCTCACAGACATAAGGCGCTCTCTTGCGCATCCTGATGAGGATTTTGTCACAATAGCACCACTCGTTGACGGTGGCAAGACCAAGGTTATAAGCCCGGATGAGCTTGACAAGATAAAAGAGGGCAGAGGTGTCGCAGAGGACTTAAACGATGATGATACCGATGCAGATAATGATGATGAGTATGCTGACGGTGAAGACGATGATGATGAATATGATGAGTCACTCTTAGACGACGATGATGACGACGAAGACGAAGACGATGATGATGACGGCAAGCTTTTAAATCCAAAGATGGATAAAGCAATCACAATCATGGGTATAGTAACAGCCGTAATCATTGTAATAGTTATCATATATCTTGCACTTTCAGTGGCAGGAGTGTTTAAGTTTGGCGGCAAAAAGAACTCAGAGTCACAGCAGACAGAGTCACAGACACAGACCGAGTCTGAATCAGAGTCAGAGACACAGACTGAGACAGAGGGCCAGATGATTGACATCAGAGGCATGTCAGTGGATGATGCTCAGAAGGCAGTAGACCGCTTAAAGCTTGACCTCACAGTATTTGCATTTGAGACAAAGCAGTCAGATAAAAAGGACGGCACAATCCTTGAGCAGGATGTCAAGGCCGGAGATACAGTAAAGCGTGGTTCACAGATTAATGTAGTTATCGCAGGAAAAGGTGATAGTACATCAGAGATGGTCAAGATACCAAGTGTAATCGGAAAGACCAAGAGCTCGGCAAAGAGCACACTCGAGTCAGCAGGCTTTAGTGTCACCTTCGAGTATGGAGATTACAATGACAGTGTAGCAGCAGATGTAGTAACAGCACAGTCACCATCAGCAAAGAAACAGGCCGCAAAGGGCAGCACAGTAACAGTCACCCTCTCACCGGGCCAGAAGCCAATCATCGTGCCAAACGTAGTAGGTGCCTCACAGTCACATGCAGAAAGCGCCCTCGCAGGAGCAGGGCTCAAGTACACCTACGCAGACTCACAGTATAGCGACACCGTACCAGCCGGCAGCGTAATCAGCCAGACCAAATCCGGTGAAACCGTAGCCGCAGGCACCACAATCACACTGACACTCAGTAAGGGTAAGCAGGAGATATCGACTAACGTAAGTAAAGGAATTAGTTATAGTGGAGAGGGAACTGTAGTAAAAGCAGAGTATAAGCTTGTAGGTAAAAGTGGAACTGTATACGATAAGGGTTCATATGAAAATACGTCATCATTTACAGTTTCCGGAACAATGAAAGAAGCTACAGGAAGTATTGTGGTTACTTGGACAGTTCAGACAGGGGAAACAGATGAAGCAGGAAATCCTGCAACTGTCACACTTGATCCAGTAACGTATAGCGTGCCATAAGCATAAGAGACGCTAAATAATTATTATAAACCGGAATAGCTAAAAAGAGGTAGATATTGCCATAGCTTGGGGCAGCACAAGGAAAACGAGCCGTAGCGCAGCTACGTCAAGTTTTCCGTATCGCCATCATATTTGTAAATACACACAATACACATATAGCGCATAAAGCAGCAACCCAATATATGTCCTTATTGTAGCCACCGGATAGCACCCACGAAGTGGCGTGCTATCCGAACCCCAACCACACCAACCCGCGGACGAAAACCTGAACTCGCGGAGAGAAACTAAGGAAGCGGGGCAGGCATGTGTTCCGAGGGAAAAATATGAAATGCCCCGGGGTGCCATAAACCTA
>ULVB01014922.1_pt1 | contig 13233 bp, 8 predicted proteins | sample 1959071 | NCBI WGS metagenome assembly ULVB01 (sample SAMEA4835776, study PRJEB28245) | human gut metagenome | biome: gut microbiome; material: fecal sample | place: Denmark | collected 2008 | reverse complement strand
CTTAATCAATGGGTCCAGGGTTCGAATCCCTGAGGGCGTACAGAAGGCAACTTTAGGGTTGCCTTTTTTGTTGACGGACGTCCGGTTTGTCAAACTGTCAAACTGTTAAAATGTACATAGAAGAAGGAAACGGGTACCATATTGTCAAGCGGGACGTTTTGCTTCCCCTCGGCCTGTTCGGTGAATCCGTCCGTTGGCGGCCGCACGTGCTGTCATATCGTTCACGGGAATCTCCATTAAATTTCTACCGCACTATTTTATAGGCTGATTTGTTGCTCATTTTATGTTGAAATGCTATCTTTGCATGAATTTCGAACAAATAAAAACAAAAAAGAAAAGACATGCCTAAAATATCCGTTCGCGGTCAGGAAATGCCGGAGTCGCCGATTCGCAAGTTGGCTCCGTTAGCCTTCGAGGCTAAAAATAGAGGGATACATGTGTACCATTTGAATATCGGCCAGCCTGATTTGCCGACTCCGCGAGCGGCCATAGATGCCATCCGTAATATCAACCGGACGGTTTTGGAATACAGCCCGAGCCAGGGATATTTGAGTTATCGGGAAAAGTTGGTCGGATATTATGCCAAATATCATATCAATCTTACGGCGGACGACATCATCATCACGTCGGGAGGTTCGGAGGCCGTGCTGTTCGCTTTTCTGTCCTGTCTGAATCCGGGCGACGAAATCATCGTTCCCGAACCGGCATACGCCAATTACATGGCATTTGCCATTTCGGCGGGAGCGGTCATCCGTACGATATCCACTACGATAGAAGAGGGATTTTCGTTGCCGAAGGTCGAGAAGTTCGAGGAGCTGATTAACGAACGTACGCGGGCCATTCTGATTTGCAATCCGAACAACCCCACGGGATACCTCTATACGCGCCGTGAGATGAACCAGATTCGCGACTTGGTGAAGAAGTACGATTTGTATCTTTTTTCGGATGAAGTGTACCGCGAGTTTATCTATACCGGTTCTCCGTATATCTCGGCTTGCCACTTGGAGGGGATAGAAAACAATGTGGTGCTGATAGATTCCGTGTCCAAGCGGTATAGCGAGTGCGGCATACGTATCGGTGCGTTGATTACGAAGAATGTGGAGGTCCGCAAAGCCGTGATGAAATTTTGCCAGGCCCGTTTAAGCCCTCCCTTGATTGGACAGATTGCGGCGGAGGCTTCGCTCGACGAGCCGGAGGAGTACGGACGCGAAGTGTATGACGAATATGTGGAGCGGCGCAAATGTCTGATTGACGGGCTGAACCGTATCCCCGGCGTGTATTCTCCCATCCCCATGGGAGCTTTCTATACGGTGGCCAAGCTCCCGGTGGACGATGCAGAGGAGTTTTGTGCTTGGTGCTTGAAGGACTTTGATTATGAGGGGGAGACGGTGATGATGGCTCCGGCCGCAGGATTCTACACTACGCCCGGTTCGGGTAAGAACGAGGTGCGCATAGCTTACGTGTTGAAGAAAGAAGATCTGATACGTGCCCTTTTCGTGTTGCGCAAAGCATTGGAGGCATATCCCGGCCGTGTGGCGGAATAAGACGGCAAGAGGAATGAATTTCAATCTGTTTATAGCCCGAAAGCTGTTCCGTGAGCACGGCGATGTGAAAAAAGTATCGCGTCCGGCCATATTGATAGCTACGTCCGGAGTGGCTGTGGGTTTGGCCGTGATGATTATTTCGGTGTGCGTGGTGCTGGGCTTCAAACAGGAAATCAGTTCGAAAGTCGTCGGATTCGGTTCTCATATACAGATTCAAAACTATGCGTCGGTCACGACAAATTCCCCGCAGCCTATTGCGGTGCCCCCTGCTTTGATGAAGGAGGTCGGGGACGTGGAAGGGGTGGCGCATGTGCAGCGTTTCTGCAATAAGGAGGGAATACTCAAGACGGATGCCGATTTCAAAGGTATTCTTTTGCATGGCGTGGGGGCGGAATTCGATGCGTCTTTCCTGAAAGCCCACATGGAAGAGGGGGAACTGCCGTCTTTTTCCGATACGGTGGCTTCCAACCGGATCGTCATATCCCGGCAGATAGCCGATGAATTGCATTTGGAAGTCGGCTCTAAGGTCTTTGCCTATTTCTTCGAGAACTCCGTGCGTACCCGTCGTTTTACGGTGTCGGGTATTTATTGTACGCATTTGACGGAGTTCGACAAAGCTTTGGTCTTTACGGACCTTTATACTTGCAACCGTTTGAATGCGTGGGCTCCGGATCAGTATAGCGGAATAGAAATCTCAGTAAAGGACTTGAACCGTGTGGACGAAGTCTCCGGTGCATTGATTAAGTTGGTAAACCGAAAGACAGACGCTTACGGCGGTTCGTATGTGACAATGACGATACAGGAACTTTATCCTCAGATATTTGCCTGGCTCAGCCTTTTGGACGTCAATGTGTGGGTCATTTTGGCTCTGATGGTATCTGTAGCCGGGTTTACGATGATTTCCGGTTTGCTCATTATTATATTGGAACGTACTAACTTTATCGGAATCATGAAAGCGTTAGGAGCGACCAACCGTGGTATCCGTCATATTTTCTTGTATTTTGCCGTGTTCGTCATGGGGAAAGGATTGCTTTGGGGAAATATAATAGGAATAGGCATAGTGGTTCTTCAGCATTATACAGGAATGTTCCGTTTGGATGCGTCGATATACTATGTGGATTCGGTACCGGTCTTGTTCAATCTCGGCTATGTACTGGCTATCAATGCGGCTACTTTGGTGATATGCGTGTTGTCGCTTATCGTTCCGAGTTTCTTGGTTTCCCGTATCCATCCGGCTCGGTCTATTCGTTTTGAATAAACGTGTATTACGACGGCAATACATTTGTGTTGCATTCTTGTGAAAAATGTTATAGGAATATAATTGTCGCAAAAGGGAAAATGCTTATCTTTGTCACAGAATCAAATATGAAGTAATCGTATGGAGCTTGTTTATTTGGGAATAGTCATATTCCTGTTTGCCCTTTCCACTTTTGATTTGTTTGTGGGGGTCAGTAATGATGCCGTGAACTTTTTAGGTTCGGCCATCGGTTCAAAAGTTGCGCGTTTCAAGACCATTCTGATAATTGCGGCAGTGGGTATCTTTGTGGGAGCCACGACGAGCGACGGCATGATGGACATTGCGCGGCATGGCATTTTTCACCCCGAGTTCTTTACTTTCGAAGAGTTGATGTGCGTCTTTTTGGCAGTGGTTGCTTCTGATGTGATTCTGCTCGATATATTCAATACATTGGGAATGCCCACCTCCACCACGGTGTCGATGGTTTTCGAGTTATTAGGTGGTAGTACGGCCTTGGCTTTGGTGAAGATGCTTCATGATTCCTCGCTTACCTATGCCGGCTTGATTAATACGGATAAAGCCTTTACGGTGATTTTGGCCATTTTCCTTTCTGTCGCCATTGCTTTTGTTTTCGGAATGTTGGTGCAATGGATTTCCCGCCTTATTTTTACTTTTCACTATACCAAGCATCTTAAATATACCATAGGTTTGTTCGGAGGGCTTTCCATTACTTCCATTGCTTATTTCTTATTGGTAAAAGGTTTCGGCAGTGCTTCGTTTATGACCTCCGATATTAAAGTTTGGATTGCTGACAACACGCATGCGATATTGATTTCTTTTATTATCGGATTTACGGTACTGATGCAAGTCCTGCATTGGTGTAAGGTCAATGTTTTCAAGATTATAGTGCTTTTTGGAACATTCTCATTAGCCATGGCCTTTGCCGGGAATGACCTGGTGAATTTCATCGGTGTGACGTTAGCCGGTTTTTCTTCTTATCAGGATTTCATGGCTACTCCGGGGGCGAATCCGGCCACTCACATGATGGGCGTGCTGAATGAACCAGCGGGAACATCTGTCTTTTTTCTTATCGGGGCTGGGGTCGTGATGACGATTGCTTTGATGACATCGAAGAAGGCGCAGAATGTGGTAAAGACTTCTGTCGACTTGTCCCGTCAGACAGCCGGCGACGAAATGTTCGGTTCTTCCCGTTTTGCCCGTCGGTTGGTGAGGAGCGTGATTAACAGCAACGAGTATGTGGTAGACCATATTCCTGCATGGATGAGGAAATGGATCAATTCACGTTTCAATCAGGATGAGGCTATTATTCCGAATGGTGCGGCGTTCGATTTGGTACGCGCTTCCGTGAATTTGGTGTTGGCCGGTTTGTTGATAGTAGTGGGTACGTCTCTGAAACTTCCGTTGTCTACCACATACGTGGCGTTTATGGTGGGCATGGGTTCGTCGTTGGCCGACCGTGCATGGGGACGCGAGAGTGCCGTGTTCCGCGTGACCGGTGTGATTTCTGTGATTGGCGGATGGTTTATGACGGCCGGTGCGGCTTTCTTCCTGTGTTTCATCGTGACGTTGTTTGTACATTTCGGTGGAGTGGTGGCCATGGTATTGCTCATTGTTGTAGTCGTGTTCATGCTTATTCAGAATAATCGCAGTTATAAGAAGAAAATGGCGGCAGTACAGCGGGATGAGATTTTCACGGAATTGGCACAAACCAATGATAAGGATGAAGCTTGGGTATTATTGAACCGGCATATCAGTGCTTATCAGTCGAAGATGGTGAAGTATATATCGGAAGCTTATATGCAGACTACTTCCGGTTTGATTGCCGAGGATGTCAAAGTGTTGCGACGGACTTTGAACCATTTGGAGGATGAGCGGAAGAATTGGAAGGTAATCCGTCGGAAAGAACTGGTGGGATTACGTAAAATAGACCCGCTGCAAGCTGTTGAAAAAGATACATGGTTCCATTTGGCATGTAACAGTTGCGAACAGAGTTTGTACTGCCTGAAGCGTATGTGTGAGCCTTCATTGGAACATGTGGACAATAATTTCAATCCCATGCCCGAGGAATACGTGAAAGAATTCATGCCGATTCGGGAAGGGGTGGAAAGGTTGATGAATGTCATTGCCGGCATGATAGAGACGAATAATTATGATAATGCGTTGCAGGTTCGGCAGTTTGGAGACGAAATGAAAGCCCAGTTGTCCCAGCTCCGCAAGGTTCAGCAAGACCGCATACGCAAGGGGGATATGGACAATCTGAAGATTGAATATCTTTATATGAGTACTTTGCAAGAGACACAGGAAATAATCGGCCACATGCGTCATTGGGTTCGTGCATGCCGCAGGTTCCAACAAGAAAAAGGTATTGTAACGGTATTGTAACACAGGTTTCATATTCGTGCAACAACTAACTTGTAATTTTGCAGTCGGAAAATAATAATTTAAAGCGGTAAGTCTGATGAATACAAATTACAGGATTCTCGTGGTGGACGATGAAGAAGATTTGTGCGACATCCTGAAGTTCAATCTGGAGAATGAGGGGTACGAAGTAGAAACGGCCAATTCAGCCGAAGAAGCACTTAAGATGGATCTGACCAAGTTCCACCTTCTGTTGTTGGACGTCATGATGGGAGAAATCTCTGGTTTTAAGATGGCCAAGATGCTCAAGCAAGTGCGGGAGACTCGTGATATACCTATTATCTTTCTTACGGCGCGTGATACGGAGAACGATGCCGTCACCGGATTCACTTTGGGGGCGGACGACTATATTTCCAAGCCCTTTTCCCTGCGCGAAGTGCAGATGAGAATTAAGGCTGTGCTTCGTCGTACGACGAAGCAACAGGCGGTACCGGCTGCTTATATCGGTTTTAAGGAGTTGAAATTGGATCTTAACAAAAAAGAGGCCGTGCTGTGCGGCGAGGCGTTGCAGTTGACTAAGACCGAATTTGAGATTTTGCGCTTACTGTTGGAAAATGAGGGCCGTGTGTTTTCGCGGGCTGAGATACTGCGTAGGATATGGAACAACGATGCCGAGGTGCTGGATCGGACGGTAGATGTGAACATAACCCGTTTGCGTAAAAAACTCGACGGATACGGAAAGTTTGTCGTCACCCGTTTGGGTTACGGATATTGTTTCGATACCTCTGTGAAAGATTGAGATGAAAAGAAAGTCATTGTCATTCAGCCAATATCTGTTTTTTTCCGTTATCGCTATTTATTGTGTTTTCGTAGCAAGTTTCTTGTATTATCAGTATCACCGCGAGAAGACGCATAAGGTGGAGTTGTTGAATTCTACGCTGACCATGTTCAACGTGGATTTGTATGATCACATGGCTGATACGGCCTTTTCAGTGAAAGATTATGTGGCGCGCTATCGCATACGGCACCATCTTCAGAAACTGCGTGTCACGCTCGTAGACCGCCATGGAAAAGTGATTTTCGATAATGATATTTCCTCCGAACATGTGAAGGATAATCACTTGGACCGTGAGGAAATACGTGAGGCATTGGCCGCAGGGAGCGGATATTCCATCAAAAGAACCTCAGAGACCCTTGGAGAGGAATTCTTTTATTCGGCGAATTATTTTCCGGAGAAAGAGTTGTTCGTACGTAGCGCATTGCCTTACGATACGGATTTGATTGCCATGTTGAATGCCGACAAGGGGTATTTATGGTTTTCATTTTTGTTATCTGCCATTTTGTTCCTCGTCTTTTATAACTTGACGGCTCGTTTAGGGGCTATGATTACTCAGCTTCGCCTTTTTGCACGTCGTGCGGATCAGGACGAGGCTGTGGATACGAATGACTTGAAGGGATTGGGAAATACCGATTTGGGGCAGATTTCACGGCATATCGTCGATATTTATACACGGTTACGCAAGGCGAAGGACGATCTTTTCCGCGAGCGTGAGAAGCTTATCACACATTTGCAGATTTCCAATGAAGGACTGGCCATTTTCAATCCGGGGAAGGATGTGGTTCTGGCTAACGGGCTTTTCATGCAGTATGTGAATCTGATATCCGATAAGAATATCGGAGGCATAGAAGAAGTCTTTCAAGTGAAGGAATTGCAGCCGCTGTTTGATTTTATAACGATGTCTCGCAAGAGTTTTACGCAGGGAGACCTTAGGCAGAAGTTGTTGGTCGTGGACAAAAACGGTTATGTGTTCAACTTGTCTGTGGCTCTTTTTGTGGATAACAGCTTTGAGATTTCCATTTCTGACATTACGAAACAAGAGGAACAAGCCCGCATGAAGCAGCAGATTACACAAAATATTGCTCATGAGTTGAAGACTCCCGTGAGCAGTATCCAAGGTTATCTGGAAACGATTCTGAATAATCCGGGACTTTCGTCGGATATGCTTAAGAAGTTTTTGGAGCGTAGCTTTGCGCAAAGCAATCGGCTGACGAACCTATTGCAGGACATATCTACTCTGACCCGTATGACGGAGGCCGGTCAGATGATAGAGGTGACGGATGTGGATTTGGCTTTCATGATTCATAATATCGTGGCGGAACTGGCCTTGAAACTGGAGGAGAAGCAAATGACTGTGGGGATAAATGTTCCGGACAAGTTGGTGCTTCAAGGGAATTCTTCTTTGTTGTACTCCATTTTCCGTAATTTGATGGATAATGCCATTGCATACGCCGGAAACGGTACGCATGTGAACATCGTGTGTTATTCGGAAGACGAGGACGGTTATTATTTCAGTGTGAGCGATAATGGAGTAGGAGTGCCCTCCGAACATTTGGGACGCATCTTCGAACGTTTCTACCGTGTAGACAAGGGGCGTAGCCGGAAATTAGGAGGTACGGGCCTTGGGTTGGCCATCGTAAAGAATGCCGTGCTTTTCCATGGGGGGAATATCAATGCAAAGCCTTCGGGCGGCGGGCATGGTTTGGAATTCCTTTTCACATTGAAGAAAAAGAAACTCTAAGGAGAAATTGTATTGAGTGGAGGATAAGAAAAACGGTTTGCAAACTCAATGAACTTGCAAACCGTTTTTGTGACTCCGACAGGATTCAAACCTGTAACCTTCTGATCCGTAGTCAGATGCTCTATTCAGTTGAGCTACGGAGCCGTTCTTGTTTTGATTTCGTGTGCAAAGGTATGGCTTTTTATTTAAATCTCCAAATATTGAAGGTGTTTTTTATAATAAAATCGCTATCCTTTTCGGGGGATAGCGATTTTATCTTGCTTATTCTTGCCGTAGCAAGCATGTTAGGTTATTGAATCAAGTCGATGCTGCGTTTTACGAAGTTGCTTAAAGCTTCGCCAGTCAGCATACCGTTTTGCAGCAATGCCAAGTCGATAAGCTGATGCACCTTCTTGTTGTCCTTGCCATAACCGGCCAGTACGTCGTTTTTCTTTTGTTCTTCCGTACTGATGTCCTGATGGCATTTGTCCAATTCATCCTTTTGTGCCTGGTCGATCTCTTCGGGCTTTTTGCCCTCCTGCTGCTGATGGAGTACGGCCTCGCGGGCATGCAACCCTTTGAGTTCGGCTTCGATGGGTTTCAGTTGATCCGCAGTGTGGGTTTCGCTGTCTGCCAATACCTCCTTAATCAGACGGTGGTCCGTATTCAATACCAAGGTGTACATGTCCGGCATTTCACCGTAGAAGGACATGCCCGGCTGAATATGCGCCATGTCTTTCATACGACGCATGTATTCGCTTTGGGTAATCATGACCGGCATACCGTTTTCTCCCATACCCTGTGCCTCTACGTGGAATTCCGTTTTGTCCAACTTCGGCATCTGGAAATTGAAGATGGCCGAAAGGTTGGCACTCTTTTCAGCATCCAATTCAGATTTGTTGGCATCCTCTTTCACGATAAGTCGGTCGATGATGTCGGCATCCACGCGGGTGAAACGGCTCTTTTCAAACTTGCGTTCCAACATGGAGACGATGGGAGTGTCCAGTTGCCCGTCGAGCAGCAATACGCTATAGCCTTTGTTCTTGGCTGCTTCGATGTAGCTGTACTGGGCTTCCTTGTTCTGGGCATACAGGTAAATCAGATTACCGTCCTTGTCCGTCTGATTGTCCTTGATGAGTTGCTGGTATTCTTCGAATGTGAAGTATTTACCGTCGCAATCCTTAAAGAGGGCGAAGTTCTTGGCCTTGTCGTAGAAGTCGTCCTGTGTCAGCATACCGTAGTTGATGAAGATCTTGATGTCATCCCATTTCTGCTCGAATTCCTTACGGTCGTTCTTGAACAGGCTTTGCAGGCGGTCGCTCACTTTCTTCGTGATGTAGCTGGAAATCTTCTTCACGTTGCTGTCGCTTTGCAGGTAGCTGCGGCTGACGTTCAACGGGATGTCCGGTGAGTCGATGACTCCGTGGAGCAAAGTGAGGAAGTCAGGCACGATGCCTTCCACGCTGTCCGTTACGTACACCTGGTTGCAGTACAACTGAATCTTGTTACGTTGCAGTTCGATGTTGTTCTTGATTTTGGGGAAATAGAGCACGCCCGTCAGGTTGAACGGATAGTCCACGTTCAGATGAATCCAGAACAGAGGCTCGTCGCTCATCGGGTACAGTTCGCGATAGAACTCCTTGTAGTCCTCGTCTTTCAGATCCGACGGTTTCTTGGTCCATATCGGGGTGGTGTTGTTGATGACGTTGTCCTCTTCCGTATCCACCTGCTTGCCGTCTTTCCATTCCGTTTTTTTGCCGAAGGCTACAGGTACGGGCAAGAAACGGCAGTACTTGCGAAGCAACTCCTCAATCTTGTTCTTTTCCAAGAACTCTTTGCAATCGTCGTCGATGTACATGATGATGTCCGTTCCGCGGTCGGCTTTTTCTGTTTCTTCTATTTCATAGGAAGGACTTCCGTCACAGCTCCATTTTACGGCCTTTGCTCCTTCTTGGTAACTTTTGGTCACGATTTCCACTTTCTTGCTCACCATGAACGAAGAGTAGAAACCCAAGCCGAAGTGTCCGATGATGGCATTGGCATCGTCTTTATATTTATCCAAGAAGTCATTGGCGCCGGAGAACGCGATTTGGTTGATGTACTTGTCTATTTCTTCTTCTGTCATACCCAGTCCCCGGTCGCTCACCGTGATGGTACCGTTGTCCTTGTCCACTTTGACACAGACTTTCAGTTCGCCCGTTTCGCCCTTGAAGTCTCCTTTGTTGGCCAATGTTTTCAATTTCTGCGTGGCGTCTACGGCGTTCGACACGATTTCACGGATAAAGATTTCATGATCGCTGTACAAGAACTTTTTGATGACGGGGAATATGTTCTCGGTCGTTACCCCAATGTTTCCTTTTTGCATGATATTTATTGCTTTTATTGTATGAAATTATCTTCTGTTCGGCTTTTTGAAAGCCATTGATGAAGAAACAAAAAAAGTGCCAGACGAAAACATCGTCCGGCACTTTAACATATATTTATTGTTATTCTTGGGCAAGGCCGTGCGTGATCCGGAGTTTGTCTCCCTCGGCGGCACGTACGGTCAGGATTTCGCCTTCCTGTAGTTCGTCATTGATGACCAGTTCGCAGATGGCATCCTCCAGATAAGTCTGCAAGGCACGTTTCAACGGACGCGCGCCATATTGTACGTCGTATCCTTTGCGGGCAAGGAACTCCTTGGCATCCTCTTCCGTTTCCAGCGTATAGCCCATTTCCTTCACGCGCTTTACGATGGGTTTAAGCTCGATGTCTACGATACGTTTGATGGCCTCCAAGTCCAGTTGATCGAAATTGATAATGTCGTCCAGACGGTTCAGGAATTCCGGAGCGAACTGTTTGTGCAACGCCTTCTGGATGACTTCGCGGCTGTATTGCTTGTCGGCTGCCGACGTGTCCGGGCGGCTGAACCCGATGCCCTTGCCGAAATCTTTCAACTGGCGCGTTCCGCAGTTCGATGTCATGATGATGACCGTGTTCTTGAAATCCACCGTCGTGCCGTTGCTGTCCGTCAGTCGTCCTTCGTCCATCACTTGCAACAAGATGTTGAACACGTCGCTATGTGCTTTTTCCAATTCATCGAGGAGTAGGATGGAGTAGGGCTTGCGGCGCACTTTTTCCGTCAACTGTCCGCCTTCTTCATGTCCCACGTATCCCGGAGGAGCCCCCACCATACGGCTTACGGTGTGCTTCTCCATGTATTCGCTCATGTCGATGCGTATCAAGGAGTCGGCACTGCCGAACATGTATTCGGCCAGTTTTTTAGCCAAGTACGTCTTGCCCACTCCCGTAGGGCCGAGGAACATGAACGCTCCGATGGGCTTGTTCGGGTCTTTCAGTCCCACGCGGCCGCGCTGGATGGAGCGCACCAACTTGTCGATGGCCTCGTCCTGTCCGATGACTTCCCGTTTCAGGTTGACGGCCATGTCTTTCAGCTTGTGTCCTTCAGCCTCTCCCATGCGCTGTACGGGAATGCCCGTCATCATGGATACCACTTCGGCTATCTGGTCTTCGTCCACAGAGACCCGCTCGCGGCTGAGTTTCTCCTCCCATGCCGCTTTTATACGGTTCAGTTCCTCTTGCAAATTGGCTTCCTGGTCACGGTAGTCGGCGGCCAGTTCAAAATTTTGGTTCTTTACCGCCTCGTTCTTCAAGGCATGTACGGCGTCGATGCGCTTTTCCTGTTCTTCCATTTCTTTCGATACGGGAGAGTGGGTGATGTGTATGCGCGACCCGGCTTCGTCCAGGGCGTCGATGGCTTTGTCCGGGAAGCAACGGTCGGAAACGTAACGCTCCGTGAGCTGTACGCAGGCACGGATAGCCTCGGGCGTGTAGCGCACATTGTGATGGTCTTCGTAACGTTCCTTGATATTGTCCAGTATCTGTACGGTTTCCTCCGGTGTGGTCGGTTCCACCATGACTTTTTGGAAACGGCGTTCCAAAGCACCGTCTTTTTCGATGCTTTTCCGGAATTCGTCTGTGGTCGTAGCCCCGATACACTGTATCTCTCCCCGTGCCAGCGCGGGTTTCAGCATATTGGCCGCGTCCATGCTGCCCGGTGCCGAACCGGCACCGATAATCGTGTGAATCTCGTCGATGAAAAGAATCACGTCCGGATTCTTTTGCAGTTCGGTGAGAATGCTGCGGATGCGTTCTTCAAACTGCCCGCGATACTTCGTGCCGGCCACTACGGCCGCCATGTCCAAGGCTATCACGCGTTTGTCGAACAGGATGCGCGACACCTTTTTCTGTACGATGCGCAAGGCCAGTCCTTCCACGATGGCCGATTTGCCCACGCCTGGTTCACCTATTAATATAGGGTTGTTCTTTTTCCGTCGGCTTAGGATTTGCGACACGCGTTCTATTTCTTTTTCGCGACCCACCACCGGGTCCAGGATGCCTTCTTGGGCGGCGCGTGTCAGGTCGGTGCCGAAATTGTCCAAAACCGGCGTATTGTTGGCCGATTTCCTTTGCGGTTGCACCGTTTGCGTGGTGGTGTTGCCCTGTTCGTTCATCGGGTTTCCCGCCGAGGATTTGTTTTCATATTCGTCCTCCTCGTCCTCGTCCGGAAAACCGAAGCCGGACTGTACGTCCGATTTCTCAGCCTTTTGGGTGAGCAGGTTCAGGATGTCTGTATAATGGATGCTGTTTTCCTCTAAGATACGGCATGCATTGTTGTCTTTTTCTTTCATAATGGCTAAAAGTATGTGTTCGGTGTCGGCCACCTGGGCCTTCAGCATGCGTGCTTCGAGCAAGCAAAGGCGCATGATTTTAGAGGCCTTCTCGTTTAAAATGATTTCATGGTCCGCGTCAGGCATTTCCTGCATGGCGGAACCTTGTATGGATTGCTCTGCGCGTAGTTTCACCGAGCGGAAGTCCAGATTGAGCAAGCGGAGGATTTGGATGGCCTTGCCTTCCCCGTCCCTGATCAACCCGAGTAATAGGTGTTCCGGAGCTACACATTCATTGTGCAGCCGTAGCGCCTCCTCCTTGCTGTAAATGAGAACCTCTGATATTTTAGGTGAAAATTGATTGTTCATGCTCTGCAAATTCCTCTGATTAATGACTCTACTGGCAAAATTAACTATATTATTGGAATTACTATACAAAACACGTGCCAAAAAAAGATTAGGGCGCATTAAGTTTTTCTAAAAATAGTAAGGTTCTTCACAAAATGAGAACTCATATCATCATTTAATCGAGTGAGCAATTTCTCTATTGAGCCTAAGGTAGCGAGATATGGGCGTGATGCACCAGAACCTATTAAGAAATTGATATTTGCAGATTGAATATAATATGTTAATTCCTTGATGTTCATAATTTGACAATCCTAATTTATATTATTCATGTTTCTTATAATTCTCTACCTGCTCCAGAACTTTTTGGAAGACTTCTTCATCCCATTGAGGAGGATAATCCTCTTTGTAGAGAAGATAGGTAAGTTGGTTGGCGAGTTTGCTTTTTAGGTTGTCGTTATTTAGAGCCTGTTTAAATTTTATTTAATAACATCCTAATG